>Ga0194132_10003762_pt1 | contig 26580 bp, 30 predicted proteins | sample TA2KigOf80mmetaG_FD_148612 | JGI IMG/M metagenome (GOLD analysis project Ga0194132, IMG submission 148612) | Freshwater microbial communities from Lake Tanganyika, Tanzania - TA2015054 Kigoma Offshore 80m | ecosystem: Environmental > Aquatic > Freshwater > Lake | place: Tanzania: Lake... | reverse complement strand
GTCGATCAACTCGTAGCCCTTCTCGCGGGTATGTTCGAATACGTGTTGAGTATGCACGGTGCCGCGCGGGCCGACATGGATCGAGTTGCGGGCATCGACGACCCCTTCTTCCGCGGCGCGGGTGAAGGTGGTCGCGGTGTTGTAGCGCTGGCGCACGTCACCGTCCCCGGGATAGGTGTCGGTGTGAGCATCGATGTGCAGCACCACCAGACCCGGATATTTGCGATGCATGGCGCGAAGCTGCGGCAGTGTCACCGCCCCATCGCCGCCCATGGAGAGCGGGATCGCGCCGGCGTCGGCGATCCGCCACACCGCCTCCTCGATCCGGGCGAACGATTCTTCGATCGCGCTCGGGATCACGCGCACGTCGCCGCAATCGACGACATTGAGGCGCGTCAAAGGGTTGAAATCGGCATGCGGCGGCTGATAAGGCCTGACAAGGCCCGATTGCTGGCGGATGGCGCTTGGCCCCTGGCGGGCGCCGATGCGGCTCGGATGCGTGCCGCAGTCGAAGGGAATTCCCAGGATCGCCGCCCGGCTATTCGCGAGATCGTGCGAATAGGGAACGCCCATGTACGTGCCCGGACACTTGAATAACTCGTCGTCGCCGATATCGGTGCGCGTCATGAATCGCCCTTCCCTGCCGACAGGTAATCGAACGCCGTCAGGGTATGCATGTACCCGACCGCGAACAAATCCTTCAAGGTCACATACTCGTCGGCCCCTCCCATATTGTGGGGCGCGAGTCCGCAAACGACCGAAGGTATCCCGCGCCGACGATAAAGGCGGGAATCGGACGCGCCGACCCGCATGTTGACCACGGGCGTCTCGCCGAGCGCCTCGCGCCCGCTCGCCTTCAGCAGGCGGACGATGACGTGATCGGGCGGGGTCCAGTTCGGTTCGTAGCGCCGCATAATACGATAATCGATTCCGGCCAAGGAACCGAGCGCCTTCTCGATCCGCGCTTCGATGGCGGCCGTCGTCGCGCCGACCGGCAGGCGGATGTCCAGACTCGCGCGCGCATCGGCGGGAACGAGATTTGCGGACGCCCCTCCCGAAACGACGCCACAATTGACGGTAACCGACTGCAGAACCTTCGCCTCGCCGGCACCGGAGAGCGGTTCGGATACCGACCGAGCCGCGCGGATCGCGGCCGTAACCGCGCGCGGCGCGCGTACCGGCGCGCGCCGCAAATCCCTCAGGCGGGCGAGCGCCTCCATCAGACGTTCGAGCGCGTTGGCGCCGAGATGGACGTGGGCGCCGTGGGCGGGCCGGCCCTTCGCCGTCACCTCGATCCAGATCATGCCCTTTTCGCCGAAGCGCAGCACCCTGGGCGAACCGGCATCGCCGCAAATCATGGCGTCGCCGGCGACGTGGGGCACGGTGTCGAGTAAAAATTCCGCGCCGCGCACACCCATGGTTTCCTCGTCGCCGGCGAGCGCCACCACCACCTCCCCCCGCCAGGCTTCGCGCCGCTCGGCGAGAAGAAGGAACGCGAGCAGCGAGCAGGCGATACCGCCCTTCATGTCGCAGACGCCGCGCCCGTAGAGCCGTCCCCCCTTGCGTACACCCGCGAACGGATCGACGGTCCAGCGGGAAAGATCGCCGGCCGGAAAAGTGTCCAGGTGCCCGCTGAAGACGAGGCGCCGGCCCGGTCCGTTGCCCTTCAGGCGCGCAACCACGTTGGCGATCGGGGTCTCCGAAACGACCAGTTCGACCTCGGCGCCCGCGACTTGGCGCAAGATCGCGGCGGCGACCTTCGCCGCCGCCCGCGTGTCGCCGGGCGGATTTTCGCTTCTGGCGCGAACCAAGCGCACGGAAAGATCGACGAGTTTATCGCGGCTTGCTTTGACGTCCGCCGCAAGCGTTCGCCGTGTCGCGGCGTCAGGGAATCGGCGTCGGGGCATGGTTCCCATCACCCCTCAACGGACATGGACGTGCAAGCGCCGCTCCAACCCGCGCATGGCCAGCGACAAGGGCCAGCAGATGAAGAAATAGATGACGGCGATAAACGTGAATATCTCCAGCGGCCGGAAGGTGGCCGCGCTGAGCTCGGTCGCCTTGCGCGTAATCTCGCCGACCGCGAACACGGACGCCAGCGACGAAAGCTTGATCAGATCGACGAAATTGTTGACGAGCGGCGGTAAGATCGTGCGAAACGCCTGCGGTAATACGATGCGGGCGAATGTCTGCGCCGGCTTGAGGCCAAGCACCTTGGCGGCTTCAACGTGACCGCTCGGCACCGCCTGGATGCCGGCCCGGTAGACTTCGCCCAAGTAGGCCGCCGAATGGAGCGTAAGCCCTGTCAGCGCCGCGCCAAAGGCCGAAATCTGGACATCCAGCAGAATCGGCAGCACGTAATAGAACCAGAACAGTTGTACCAAAACAGGCGTGTCGCGGAAGACTTCGACGTAGCCCGCGGCTACAAGCGAAACGGCGCGGTTTTTGGACATGCGCACGAGCGCGACCACTAGCCCCAGCACCATCGACATGGCGAGCGCGAGAAACGAGATGGCCACCGTCAGCCAGAGCCCATCCATCAAGAAAGGCAGATTGTTCCAGACGGCGTCGAAGCGAAACTGATAGGTCATCGCACGACCTCCCTTGCGTGTCGCGCCGGCGCGAGCAACCGCCCGCGCGGAGGCGTTGCCCCCGCGCGGGCGCGTCGGCGCGACGCCGGCGATGTTGTCCGCGCGTTACTTCAGGTGAACGACCGGCTCAAGACCGTTTTTCTTGGCGTATTCCAAAAGCCGCCCGTCGCGCTTGAGCGTCTGCACGAACAGGTTGATGTAGTTGAGCCACACCTGGTCGCCTTGCGGAATGGCGTAGGCGTAGGGCGTAACCGCCAGCGGCTCGGTGGGAGCGACGATCAGCGCCCAGTCGTGAAGCGACTCGAGCTTCTTGGCGATCGGGTAATCGGTCATCAGAATGTCGGCCCTCCGGGCCGCGACTTCGCCTTCGCGCGTCGCCGGCGGCTGCACCGAAAGAACCTTCGCTTTCTTCAGATACCCCTTCATGAAGGTCTCGACATAACTGCCCAACGCTACCGCAACGACAAGGCCGTCCTGGTCGAGGTCGGCCCATTTTTTGATTTTCGGATGATCCTTGCGGGTAACGCCATAGATGCTGGTGACAATGTAGGGTTCGCTGAATTCGACCGCCCGGGCGCGCGGAAGCGTCGCCCCCAGACCGAACATGCAGATATCGCATTTGTCGGCCTGCATATCGGCAATGAAGGCCCCGAACGAGGTCTCGACGAACTGCACCTCGGCGCCGAGCTCCTTGCCGAGCGCCTGGGCGACGTCGATATCGATGCCCTGGAGCTTGCCGGTGGTCGGATTCTTGTGCGAAATCGCGTAGTACTCGGGCCAGATGCAAACCCGTAGCTTCTTCGATTTTGTCACCCGCACCAAATTCGATTCCCTCGCTTGGGCCGCGGCTTCGGTCGTTGCCAGCGCCAGCGCGCCGACAAAGGCCAAGACGGCCATAAGTCCGATCCATGTTTTAGTTAGATTCATGATGGTTCTCCCTGGTTGTCGTTCAACGATTGAGGATGGTCGTCAGAAAACGCCGCGAACGTTCGTGCTTCGGCGCACGAAAGATGATATCGGGCGATCCTTCTTCGACGATCTGAGCGTCGCTCATGACGATGACGCGGTCGCAGACGTCGCGGGCAAATCCCATTTCGTGAGTCACCACCAGCATGGTCATGCCGTCGCGGGCGAGCTGTCGCATGACACCGAGCACTTCCTGGACCAGCTCCGGATCGAGGGCCGATGTCACCTCGTCGAACAACATGACGTGGGGATTCATAGCCAGCGCGCGGGCGATGGCGACCCGCTGCTGCTGGCCGCCGGAAAGGCGCGACGGATACTCGTCGCGTTTTTCGGTCAAGCCAACCTTGCCGAGCAGCGCCTCGGCAAGCGCGACCGCCTCGGAACGGGTCATGCCCTTGACCCGCATCGGAGCCTCGATGACGTTTTCAAGCGCGGTCAGGTGGGGCCAGAGATTGAAATTCTGAAACACCATGCCGATCTCGGGCCGATTTTGGCGGATGCGTCGCGCGACCTCGCGATCCGGCGGCGCGCAGGCGATGATGGAACCCTCCATCCAAATCCGACCTTCGCTCGGCTCCTCGAGCAACGCGAAACAGCGCAGTAAGGTGCTTTTGCCCGAGCCGCTGGGACCGATGATCGACACCACTTCGCCCTTGCCGATCGTCAACGAGATGTCGCTCAAGACCTCGAGCGCACCGAACCTCTTGTAAAGGCGTTCGGCCCAAATGAGCGGCGGACGAGAAGCCGCATTGGCGGCTACCGCCCCGGTGGCTGGGTCCGCAACGCGCATATCTGGGTGTCCCCTCGATTGGCGGCGGTTCCCGCCAGGCCCTGGTCCGGCGCCCGTACACCCGCGGAAAGAGAAGATTACACAGGAATCACCAAACCCTGTCAAATGGGGATGGCCGTTCAAGTGGTGCGTGGACAAGTGGTGCGTGGATCGGCCCGACGTTATAGGCTCGCACCCGGCAACGGCAGAACGCCCTCCAGCCGACCGGTGATGTAGGCGAAGGCGTTGTCGACCGTGTCCGCGCTTTTGAACAGTTCGAGGTCGGGAGGATCGATGGTCCCGTGCTTGACCATAGCGTCGAGGTTGAGGACTTCCTTCCAATAGGGCGTGCCGTAAAGAACGATGGCCATCGGCTTGCGTAGCTTACGGGTCTGCACCAGCGTCAACACCTCGAAGAATTCGTCGAGCGTGCCGAATCCGCCCGGAAAAATGACGATCGCCTTGGCGAGATAGACGAACCAGAATTTGCGCATGAAGAAATAGTGGAATTCGAACGTGAGCTCGCGGGTGACGTGGGTATTGGCCGCCTGCTCGTGCGGAATCGAAATGTTGAGCCCGACGTTGAGTCCCTTGGCCTCGGAAGCGCCCCGGTTGGCGGCTTCCATCACGCCCGGCCCGCCGCCGGTGCAAACGACGAAGCGCCGCGACGGGTCCTTGAGACCTTTCGACCATTCGGTCAAGCAGGCCGCGAGCTGGCGCGATTCTTCGTAGTAGCGCGACATGGCGAGCGCCCGTTCCGCCGCGGCCGTGTCGCCGCCGTGTCGGCGCGCGGCGGCGAGCCGTTCTTCGGCGACATCGCGCGGCAGCAGGCGGGCCGAGCCGAAGAACACGATGGTGTCGGAAATGTCGTAGCGGGCGAAGCGCGACTTCGGTTCCTCGAATTCCGCCAGCATGCGCACCGAACGCGCGTCGCGGCTGGCGAGAAAGCGCGGATTCTTATAGGCCTTGAGCGGCCATTTTTCGGCCCGTTCGTCGTCGGGGTCGCGGGTCATGAACCGGACTTCACCGCTTTCGCCCAGCGCGCGGCCGCCGCGTCGTCGGACGTACGCGCATCGACCCATTGGCCGCCTTGAGGGGTTTCCTCCAGCTTCCAGAACGGCGCCTTGGTCTTCAGCCAGTCGATCAAGAACCGGCACGATTCGAACGCCGCCTCGCGGTGCGCCGACGCGGTCGCCACCAGCACGATGCGGTCCCCCGGCGCCAGCCGCCCGTAGCGGTGAATGACGAGCGTGTCCTCGAGCGGCCAGCGCGCGCGGGCCTCGGCCTCGATACGGCCGATTTCGGTTTCGGTCATGCCCGGGTAGTGTTCGAGCGTCATGGCGCCGACCGGCTTGGTCCGACCGGCATTTCCGTCGTCGGTCATATCGCGCACTAGGCCGACGAAGACGCAGACGCCGCCGATCTTCGCGTTGCCCGCGCCGAAACGGGCGAGTTCCTGGCCGACGTCGAAGTCTTCGCGCTGCACGCGGATCATGCGGCCCCTCCTCCGGTCGCGCCGCCCGTCACCGGCGGAAAAAACGCGACCTCATCGCCCGGTCTGATCGGGTGATCCATCTTAACATAGTTCTGGTTCACGGCGACGCGCACTAGTGCTGCGTCGGTGAACGCCTTTTCGCGCCCTTCGCCTCGCGCCGCGAGCCACGCCATCAACTGCGCGACCGTGGTCACATCGCCGGGCGGCGAAACATCCTCGCTCGCGCGACCGGCGCGTTCGCGAAAATAGGCGAAATACAGAATCCGCACGGTCATGTCAGCAACTCCGAAAAGGGCAAAAAATTCACCGGCTGGCCGGGTTCGACCCGTACGATCTCCTCGGTCAGTTCGACCAGGCCGTCGGCCTCGGTCATCGACGTCAGGATGCCGGAGCCGGAGCCGCGCACCTTGCGCGCGCGCATGCCGCCCGCGCCGTCGGCCACCAGCTTGGCGCGCACCCATTCCAGCCTTCCGGCCTTCTTGTCGTAGGCGAAATCCGCCGCGACGCTGAAACGCAACGGCGCTATTTCCGATTCGTTCGCACCCGACATCTTGAGGATCATCGGCCGCGCGATGCGCATGAACGTCGCCATGGCTGCGACCGGATTGCCCGGCAAGCCGACGAACGCGGCGCCGCCGACGGCGCCGAACGCCACCGGCCGGCCCGGCTTGATCGCCAGGCGCCAGAGATCGATCCGCCCGCCGATCGCGGCGACGGCGGACTTGACGTGATCTTCTTCGCCGGCGCTGACGCCCCCCGAGGTTACCAGAAGATCGTGCCCGCGCGCGGCCGTGCCCAGCGCCTCGCGGATCGCCGGTTCGCAGTCGGGCAGAATGCCGAGGTCGGACACCTCGAGCCCGAGTTCGCGCAAAAGCCCCATGATGGCGAAACGGTTGGAATCGAAAATGCGGCCGCCCTCGAGCGCGTCGCTGCCCCGGCCGGGATCCTGCACCTCGTCGCCGGTCGAAAAGACCGCCGCCTTAAGCGGGCGGTAGACGGAAAGCCGCGCCCGGCCGACCGAGGCGGCGACGCCGAGGTCCTGGGGCCGAAGCCTTCGGCCGCGACGCAGGATGGCGTCGCCCCGTTTGATGTCTTCGCCCCGCTTGCGGAGATTGGCACCCTTCTTCAAGCCGGACGGAAAGAACGCTACGCCCCCCTCGGCGCGTACGTCTTCTTCCATGAACACCGTGTCCGGTCCGTCCGCGGTCGTGCCCGAAGCCCCGAACGGAATCGGCGCGCCGGTGAAGATGCGGATGGCTTCGCCCCGTTTGGCGGGACGCCCCAGCGGATGACCGGCGGTGACTCGTCCGGTCACGGGCAAGCGTGTTTCGCCCTTGGGATCGAGATCGGCGACATAGACCGCGTAGCCGTCGACCGCGGCGTTGTCGTGCGGTGGCACGTCGCGGGTCGCGGCGATGTCCTCGGCGAGGATACGCCCGAGCGCGGCCGCGAGCGTAACCTCCTCGGCTTCGGCCGCCGGCGCGACTCGCGCCATCAGCGTCCGCTCGGCCTCCGGCAGCGCGATCAGTCCGCCCGCGAAGGCGAAGCAATCGTCCTTAAGCTGCGCCATGACGAACCGGCGCCTCCAGCCGAAGGGTGGCGAGAATGTGGTCGACGATTCCGGCCACGTCGTCGAGCGCGAAGCCCGGCACCGGCAGGTCGGGCGGCAAGGCGTCGCTCGCCACCGCCACCACGTGCGGATCGTTGAGGCAGAGCAGCGGCTTGCCGAGCGCCGGACGGTGGATTTCGAGCTTGGGGTGGGGATACGCCTTGAATCCTTCCACCAGCAGAATGTCGACCGGCTTCATCCGGGCGATAAGCGCCTTGAGGTCGGGTTCCGGCTCGCCGCGCAATTCATGCAGCAGCGCCCAGCGCACCGACGACGAAATCATCACTTCGTTGGCGCCGGCGAGACGGTGCTCGTACGAATCCTTGCCCGGCTTGTCGATGTCGAAGCTGTGATGGGTGTGCTTGATGGTGGAGACGGAAAATCCCCGGCCGATCAATTCGGGCAGCAGCTTGACCACCAGGGTGGTCTTGCCGCTGCCGCTCCAGCCCGCGAGGCCGAAAACCTTCATCGCCCCTCCGAGGCCTGCGGCGATTTCCGTTGGGAGACGACGCCGAGATGGCGAAGGCTGGCCATGAGGTAATCGAAACCGGTTACGACGGTCAGCACCGCTGCGATCCAAAGCCCGAGGACGCCGATCTCGGTCGTGGACAGAGGGCCGAACTCCGGCCCGGCATCGCCGACGATCAGGAATCCGAGCGTCACCATCTGCAGGCCCGTCTTCCATTTGGCCAGTCGGCTGACCGGCACGCTGACGCGGATATCGGCGAGGAATTCGCGCAAACCGGACACCAGGATCTCGCGGCAAAGAATGATCGCCGCCGGCAGCAACGTCAGTCCGCCCAACGTGTCCACGCCCACCAGCATCAGCAGCACCGCCGAGACCAGGATCTTGTCGGCGATGGGATCGAGAATCCGTCCAAGATTCGATTGCTGGCCCCACCGGCGCGCGAGATGGCCGTCGAGAATGTCGGTAACCCCGGCCGCGACGAAAACCCCGAGCGCCAACCAGTTGCCGATCGGACGTTCGACCAGCATCAGCACCACCACCACCGGCACGGCGAGGATGCGGGAATACGTCAGCAGATTGGGCAACTTGAACGTCATGGCGCGCGGCTCGGAGAGTGGTGAATACCGGTTACCCGCTATTTTAGACCCTATCCCTCGGGGTGAAACCAGTCATAGATTCGACGCGCGATCGCGCGGCTGACGCCCGGCACGCGCTCCAAATCCGCCAATCCCGCGCGGGACACCACCTCGGCTGCGCCGAAATGGTGCAGCAGCGCCCGCTTGCGCCGCGCGCCGATACCGGGAATTTCGTCGAGCGCCGAGCGCGTGAGCGCCTTGCCGCGCCTGGCGCGATGGGCGCCGATCGCGAAGCGGTGCGCTTCGTCGCGCAGACGCTCGATGAAATACAACACCGGATCGCGCGGCTCCAGCCGGAACGGCTCGCGCCCCGGCATGAAAATGCGCTCGCGGCCGGCGTTGCGGTCGGGCCCCTTGGCGATGGCGGCGAGCGCGATGTCGCCCAAACCGAGATCGGCGAGAACCTGGCTTGCCGCCGACAACTGCCCGGCGCCGCCGTCGAGCAGCACCAAATCCGGCCATTGTCCCGACGCGCGGTCCGGGTCCTCCTTGAGGGCGCGGGAGAAGCGTCGGCTCAACACTTCGCGCATCATGGCGTAGTCGTCGCCGGGGGCAAGGTCCTCGGATTTGATATTGAACTTGCGATAGGCGCCTTTCACGAATCCTTCCGGCCCGGCCACGATCATGGCGCCGCCGGCGGCGGTGCCGCGGGTGTGGCTGTTGTCGTAGACCTCGATGCGCGCGGGCGGAGCGTCCAGCCCGAATGTCGCCGCCAATGCCCCGAGCAGTTTCTGCTGGGAGGCGTTTTCGGCGAGCTTCCGGGTCAGCGCCTCGCGCGCGTTGGCGAGCGCGTGCTCGACCGCCGCGCGTTTCTCGCTCCGCGCCGGGGTTTCGATCTCAACCTTGTGCCCGGCGCGAAGGGCGAGCGCCTCGGCCACCAGCGCGCGGTGCGGCAGGCGGTGGCTGAGCAGGATCAGCCGGGGCGGCGGATGGGCCGCGTAAAATTGCCCGAGAAATGCCTCGAGCACCGCCGGGGCCTCGTCCTCGCGCCCGTGGGCCGGGAAATAGGCCCGGTCGCCCCAGTTGGCGCCGGCACGGAAGAAAAAAATCTCGATGCACGTCTGGCCGCCCGCCTGGTGGGCGGCGATCACGTCGGCTTCCGCCGCGCCGGAGAGGTGTACGCGCGCCTTGGCCTGCACCTGGGCCAGCGCGCGCAGACGGTCGCGCAACTCGGCCGCTGCCTCGAAATCGGTGCGATCGCTCGCCTCCTGCATTTGGCCTGCGAGCTTTTCCTGAATTTCCCGGCTGCGCCCGGCGAGAACGGCCTTGGCGTCGTCAACTTGGCGGGCGTATTCGGCTTCCGTGACGCGCCCGACGCAAGGAGCCGAGCAACGCTTGATCTGATGAAGGAGGCACGGCCGTCGGCGGTTGGCGAACACCGCATCGGGGCACGAGCGCAGCAGAAACGCCCGTTGCAGGAACGAAAGAGCCTCGTTCACCGCCCAGGCCAAGGCGAACGGACCGAAATAGTCGCCCTTGCGCGTGCGCGCGCCCCGATGCTTGAGCACCTGGGGAAACGGGTGGTCGCGCGCGATCAGGATCGAGGGAAAGGATTTGTCGTCGCGAAGCAGGATGTTGTAGCGCGGCCGGTGGCGCTTGATGAGATTGGCCTCGAGCAACAGGGCTTCGGCCTCGGTGTGGGTGGTGACGAACTCGAGACCGTGCGTTTCCGCGATCATGCGCCGGATGCGCAAGGATTGCCGTTCGGGCCGGGTGTAGGCGTGAACGCGCTTCTTCAGGTCCTTGGCCTTGCCGACGTAGAGAACCTCGCCCTTGCCGTTGAGCATCCGATAGATGCCGGGCTTGGCCGGAAGGCGCGCCAGTTCGGACCGGATCGCCGTGGCCCCGGTGGTTTGCTGCTCGATCATGGCGCGCGGCGTTGTGTGGATAACATTGTTGATAATCGAAGGAAAATCAGCGGGCAACGCGCGGGGAGCCCTCCGGTCGCGGTCGCGCGCGCGTCCATCCGGACCTTTTCAACCCCTTAATATTAAACGCGAAACCAGCGGATGGCGAGGATCGGAAAATCGCCCATTTTGCCGCCGGTCGGCACTCGGCAATCGTTCCACCCGCCGGCGGCGGCATGTGCATGAACGGACCGGCGCGGCCGGCCGGAGACGGCCGTCAGACGGGAACGTTGAAACGCTCGATCTCGACCCCGACGCTTTGGGCATCGGGTACGATGTCCAGTTTCTCGATCCGCACCCGGACCGACCGGACGCGAGCATCGGCGAGACACATGGCGGCAATGTCCTCGGCGAGCGTTTCCACCAGGTTGACGTGACCGCGACCGACGATCGCCTTGACCTTGGTGACGATCTTTTCGTAGCAAATGACGTTGTTGAGCTTGTCGTTCACCGGCTCGGCGCCTTCGCTCACCGCGAGGTCGAGATTGACCCGGATGCGCTGTTCCGCTTCCCGTTCGTGGCGGTGGACGCCGATCGATCCGAACAGAACGAGGTCGCGTACGAACACGTGGCGCACCCGTGCGCGCCCGTCGGCAATGCGCGGCAGTTGGACGATTTTTGCGGTTTCGGAGGTCACGGTGTCCGGAAGATTACGTGGGTTCGGTTACGGGATGTCAATCGACCGGCGATGTCGCGTTTCCGGGTTGCGCCCAGCCCAGATGCTGGCCGCCGTCGAGAGCGATCATTTGCCCGGTCATCGACGGCGCGTCAAGAATGAACTGCAACGCGCGGCAAATTTCATCGACCTCGATTGGCCGACGCAATGGCATCATAGACCATTGATGGCGAAATTGTTCGGGCGTCTGGTGGGCGCTTTGCAAGGTCGGACCGGGTCCGATGGCGTTGACGCGCACCTCGGGCGCCAGCGCCAACGCCAAAGTCTGCGTCAGTCCCCATAAGCCCATCTTGCTCACCGTGTAGGAGACGAAATACGGGGTCGGATTCCAAACCCGCTCGTCGATCAGGTTGACGACGTTGGCGGGAATGCCCGGCGGGCGGCGGCGGGCGAATTCCTGAATCAGGACGAACGGCGCGCGCAAATTGACCTGAACGTGCTGGTTCCAGGATTCGCGCGTTACCGTATCCCACAAGTCGTTTTCGAAAATCGAGGCGTTGTTGACCAGTAGAGTGAGGGGGCCGACCGCGCGCGCGGCGCGTTCGACCAGGGATTGAGTCGCGTCCTCGTCGGCGAGATCGGCCTGAACCGTTTGCGCCCGGCCGCCCCGGGACGCGATCGCGGCCGCGGTTTCATCCGCGTCCTTGGCCGAGCGGTTGTAGTGGATCGCGACCGACCAACCCGTCTCCGCCAACGCGAGCGCAATGGCGCGGCCGATGCGTCGTCCGGCGCCGGTGACGAGCGCGGCCTTCATCGCCGGCCGCGCTCCGCATCGGGAGAAACCCGTCGCTCAGTCGACCTGAATGTAGGCATAACCCTTGTTCTGCAGCACGATCAGGTTTTCCCAGACGTTGTCGGCGACCACAACGAACGGTTGGACGTTGTCGAGTCCGACCTTCTGGACCTTCATGGCCTCGGCGCAGACCGCGACCGGCACGCCGCCGTCCCTCAGCTTCCGGATCGTCTCCTGCGCCCCGGCCATGTTCTTGATGCTGTCTTTGTCCTTCTCGAAGTTGGTCTTGTCCAGGGTCTTGGTCACGAATTTAGTCGCCGGGCCGCGGATCGTGACGACGAAGTCGGGCGTGATGCCTTTTTTCCTCAGGGATTCGGCGGTCCGGCCGATCAGGGCAACTTGACTGTTGAACCGGCGTTCGTCGCCCTGGGTCACGTCCCACACCACCTTGGCCGTGGTGACACCCTTGAAAATGTCGACGTTCTCGGCCCGGGCGGCGCCGGCCAGCGTCAGGATCGCGAAGGCAAGAAACGTGGCGAGAGCGATTGCTTTCATCGTCTGAGCCTCCTTGGCGGGGTGCAGCTCCGGCGTTTCGCTTTCGGCCGCGCCGGAACGATCTTAGCCGGTTTTGCGAAACGGCGGAATTGCTCCACCAATGCCCGGTAGAGCGGGCGCTTGAAGGCGACGATCCGCGCGGGCAGTTTTTCAAGGTCGATCCACTTCCAGGCATCGAACTCGGGATGGCCGCCGGCGTCCAGCCGGATGTCGGCGTCGGTTCCCTCGAAGCGGAGCGCGAACCATTTCTGCTTCTGGCCCCGGTAACGGCCGCCCCACGAACGCGCCGCCAGCGGCGCCGGCAGATCGTAAGCGAGCCAGCCGCGCATTTCGCCGATAATGCGGGCGCGCGACGTGCCGATTTCCTCGGCCAGTTCGCGCAACACCGCGCGGCGCGGGTTTTCGCCCGCGTTGAGGCCGCCTTGCGGCAGCTGCCAGGCCGCGGTCCTGGTGTCGAGGCGGCGGGCCATCAGCACGCGACCCTGCTTGTCGAACAGAACCGCGCCGACGCCCTTGCGATAAGGGCGATCCTTCCGATGCGCGCGAGGATTCGCCCGCGCGCCCTTGCGATAAGGGCGCTTTTTTTTCGTCCGCACCACGGTCAGCGAACCTGCCGCCCGGCGACGGCCGAAACGGGCATCAGCGCGATCCCCTTGCCCGCGAGCGTCGGGATCCAGGCGGCAAGCCGGTCGAGGGTTACCGGATACGCCTGCGCAAACCCGACCGCGGCCTTGCCGCCGCGGGCCATGGTTTCCAACTCGGCCAACTTGGCATCGATGGCGGCGCGCGACGGCTCGGCATCGATCATGACATCGACCACGGCCGACGGCTGGCCGAGTGCGGTCGCCACCCTCGGCACCAAGGTGTTTTGCGTGCCGCCGCCGTCCACGATCATCAGGCCCCGTTTGTGCAGTTCTTCCATCACCGGACGGAGCGCTTGTTCCTGGACAACCAGATCGCCCTCCGGGGTAGTGATGACGCCTATGTAGCCCGCGCCGCGCGTCAGCGTCTGCTCAAGGCGCTTGAGATTTTCGGGCGGAGCCAGCGCCGCTTGCAACGCCGCCGGCCCTTCGTCGACGATCGGAAACTTGACCGAACGCACCGGCTGGATGAGCAACACCTCGTGGCCCGCCTGGCGGGCGCGGGATATCCAGTCGGGAATGCCCTTGGCCGTCGGATCGAAGGCGAGCGTCACGACGCCGGGCAGACGGCGTATGGATTCGATTCCGCTCGGACGACTGAGGCCGAGTCGTCCGATGATGATGGCGATGCGCGGGCGCACATCGTCCGCCGCGGGACCGGGTCCGGCGTAAACCTGCCACGGCCGCCGGCCGTCGCGGCCGATCCTGGGCAACGACCCCGCCGAAACTTGCTCGACCAAGGCGATGTCAGGCGCCGGCACCAAGGGCGGATCGGACGGCCGGTCGGGAATGCGCGCGAAGGCGTCCTGGTTGACCGCCGGCACGGCCAGCATCGCGCCGGTCGCTTGCGGCGACACCAATACGTTCAACCCGCCGCCCGTGCCGCCCTTGGCCGCGGCCTTGCCCTTGGCCGCGGCCGGCGCTTCTTCCTCGGCGGACGGCGGAGCGAGCGCGGATTGCAGCCGGGCGCCGACCTCGAGGCGAGGCCGCGCCGCCTCCACTTTCGGCTTTGGCGTCAACGCCCACCAGGTGCCGCCGGCGACCATCAGCAAAACCAGGAAACCGCCCGCGCCGGCGACGGCGATTTTTTTCTTCTTATCGAGCCCGCGCCAAACGGCGGCAAGACCCTTCTTTTTTTCTTCTTGGGGGCGCCGTCTTCGTCGAGCTCGTCCTCGTCGGCGGAGGCCTCGCGCTCGTCCGGTTCCTCCTCCGGTTCCTCCTCGCCCTCCGACGGCACCGGTCGCGCCGGGCCGAACAGCTTGCCGCCGAGCTTCGAGCCTAGAACCTTGCGTCCGAACGCGCGGAAGTCGAAGCGCCGCTTGGGCTTCTCTTCGCCGTCGGCCTCGTCCTCTTCCGGTTCGGGCTCGGGCTTGGGCCGGGGCTTCGCCTTGGGCGGTGCGGCCACGTCCGCGGTCCTCCGTCGGGCGGCCTAGGAGCGAGTCTTGACCGGTGCCGCCGCCGGCGCGGATGTCGGCGCGGCGCCGAACAACGCCAGACCGCGCAGCAGATCGAGCGCGCGGCGCAGTTGGTAATCCTGCGCCTCCGGCGTTTGTCCCGGCTGGGCGGGATCGCCCGGCTTGGATTCGGGCGTCTTGCCGTCGGCCGGCTTCTCCTCCGGCTTGGGGGCGTCGAGGGCGCCGCGCAAATCGGCCTCGCCGCGACGGGCGGGCGCCTGCGTTTCCTCGATGCGCGCCTGTTTCACCTCGATGTCGGGCTCGATCCCCTTCGCCTGGATCGAGCGTCCCGACGGCGTGTAGTAGCGCGCGGTCGTGAGCCGCATGGCGCCGTGCCCGGCGAGTGGGATGATCGACTGCACCGATCCCTTGCCGAACGACTTGGTGCCCATGAGGATCGCGCGCTTGTGATCCTGCAACGCGCCGGCGACGATTTCCGACGCCGAGGCCGAGCCGCTGTTGATCAGCACCACCATCGGCAAGCCGCCGAGCACGTCGCCCGGCTTGGCGTTGTAGCGCTGAATATCCTCGGCCTTGCGCGCGCGGGTGGAAACGATTTCCCCCTTGTCGAGGAACGCGTCGGAAACCGCGACCGCCTGGTCGAGCAGGCCGCCGGGATTGTTGCGCAGATCGAGCACCAGGCCTTGCAATGGCTTGGCATCCGCACGCAGCTTTTCGATCGCCTTGAGCAGCCTCTTGTCGGTTTGCTCGTTGAACGACGAGATGCGGATGACGCCGATGTTCCCTTCCAGCCGCGCGCGCACCGAATCGACCTGGATGACGGCGCGGGTCAGCGTAACGTCGAACGGATCGCGCGTGCCGCGACGGACGGTGAGCCGAATGTCGGTCCCGATCTTGCCGCGCATCTTTTCCACTGCCTGCTCCAGGGTCAGGCCCTGCACCGGCTCCTTGTCGAGATGGGTGATGATGTCGTTGGGTTCGATCCCGGCACGCGCCGCCGGCGTATCGTCGATCGGCGAGATGACCTTGACCAAGCCATTTTCCATCGTCACCTGAATGCCGAGCCCGCCGAACTGGCCGCGGGTCTGGACCTGCATTTCGCGGAAGCTCTTGGCGTTGAGGTAGCTGGAATGAGGATCAAGCGCGCTCAACATGCCCGAAATGGCGGCCTCGATCATCTGTTCGTCGGTGGTCGCGTCGACGTAATCGGCGCGCGCGCGCTCGAACACGTCGCCGAACAGATTGAGCAGCCGGTAGGTCTCCGGGGTGTTCTTGGGTTCTTCGGCCGCCGCCGGAAGAGCCCACGCCGACCCGATCGTCCATGACGCCAGCGCGAACGCCGCGAAGGTTGTCTTGTTCATCCGCTCACCTTGCCGTTGTTGGCCGCGAGCCAGGGCAGAGGGTCGAAAGGTTGCCCGCCGCGGCGAATTTCCACGTAGAGGCGGGGAAGGCCCTTGTCGCCTTCGCCCATGACGCCGACCGGTTCGCCCGTCTCCACCCACAGGCCGGGAACGCCGTCGATGCGGGAAAGCCCCGCGAGAAGCGTATGATACCCGTCGCCGTGATCGAGGATCAAGAGTTGGCCGTAACCGCGGAATACGTCGGCGAATACGACGTACCCCGCGAACGGCGCGACTACGGTCGCTCCGGCCTGGGTCTCAAAGGTGACGCCGCGGTGCGTGAGCCCCGTCGCCGCCGCTTGCCCGTAGCGGATCACCACTTGACCGACCACCGGCGTCGGCAGCTGCCCGCGCGAGCGGGCGAACGGGGTGGTCGACGGCGTGAGCGACGTCGCCGGGGACCGCGGCCGCGCCGCAGCCGTGGTCTCGGTCCGCCGGCGTGCCTTTTCCGCCTCAAGGCGCTCCAGCAATTCGTTCAGGCCCTTCGCCTCGGCCGCGAATTGGGCGAGGCGACGCTCCAACGCCTTGGTCTCGGCCAACGCTTCCTGCGCCAGCGCCGACCGGCGCACCAATGTTTCCTCCAACGCGCGGCGTTCCTGGTCGAGCCGCGCCTTGGTCGCGGCATGGCGGGCGAGAACCCGCGCCGCTTCCGCCTTGGACGCGCGCACTTCGTCGAGATCGGTGCGGATATCGGCGGCACGGCGTTCGATCTCGGACACGGCCGCGCGCAGCAGGATTGCGCCGCGCACGATGTCCGAAGGCGGCACCGGGTGGGCGAACATCGCCTCGGGCGGATAGAGGGCGAGCCGCTGCAACGCCATCACCGCCTTGCCGGTTTCGGCGTGGCGCGCGCGCAGCCGGTCGGCGACCATGGCTTCGGCACGGCCGAGCGCGGCAACCTCGGCTTCGAAGCGGGCCAGCGTCCGCTCGCCGTCCTGCGCGACGCGGGCGGCGGCGACGGCACGGGCGCGCACCTGCTCGATCTCGACCGCCAGCTCGGCCGCGCGCTTTTTGAGTTTTTCGCTTTGCTCGCGGTCGCGCGCGATGTCCTGTTCGAGCTGCTTCAGGCGGCGGCCTGGATCGTCGTTGGTCTCGGACCAGGCCGCGGCCGATCCGAGCGCGCAAACGACGGCGAACGCCAGCGTTCGCAATAGCGCGCGACCGGCACCGGTCATCGCCGTCCGGCCGCCTTGACCGCGGACCCGGACACGAGCAAGGACTCCCCGGTCATCTCCCTCGGCTGGGCGAGGCCCATCAATCCCAACACCGTCGGCGCCACGTCGCTGAGCCGCCCGTCGCGCAAACCGACTATCGACGCCGGGCCGTTGACCAGGATCGCCGGCACGAGGTTGAGCGTGTGGGCGGTGTGCGCCTGGCCGGTGGCGCGGTCCGCCATCTGCTCGCAGTTGCCGTGATCGGCGGTGATCAGCATGGCGCCGCCCGCCTCGATCAGCGCGCGCTCCAGCCGGCCGAGGCAAGCGTCGATCGTTTCCGCCGCCCGGATCGCGGCGGAAAGAACGCCCGTGTGGCCGACCATGTCGCCGTTGGCGTAGTTGACCACGATCAGGTCGAAACGGCCCGCGCCGATCGCTTCCGCCAGCCGGTCGGTCACTTCGATCGCCGACATTTCCGGCTTGAGGTCGTAGGTCGCGACTTTGGGCGACGGCACCAGGATGCGCTCTTCGCCGGGGAACTCCTGTTCGCGCCCGCCGTTGAGGAAGAACGTGACGTGCGCGTATTTCTCCGTCTCGGCGATGCGGAGCTGGTTGAGGCCGGCATCGGCAACCACCTCGCCCAGGATCTTGGTCAGGTTCTCGGTCTCGAACAGCGCCGGGAATAACCGGTCGAGTTCGGCCGAGTATTCGGTCATGCCGAGCCGAGCCGCGAGAGCGGGAACGGGCGCCCGCGCGAAACCGGAAAACGCGGGATCGGCAAGCGCGGCCAGGATTTCACGCACCCGGTCGGCGCGGAAATTGGCCATCAAGAGCCCGTCGCCGTTCTTCATACCGGCGTAACCGTCGATCACGGTCGGCTTGACGAATTCGTCCGTTTCGCCGCGCGCATAGGCGGCTTCGACGGCGGCGCGCGGCGAACCCGCCCGTTCCCCTCGGCCGTCGACGAGGGACGCGAAAGCCTGCGCCACCCGCTCCCAGCGCTTGTCGCGGTCCATGGCAAAATAGCGACCGATCACGGTGGCGATGCGCACGCCGGACGCATTTCGCGTCGCCGCTTCGAAACCTGCGAGATATTGGAGCGCGCTCTTGGGCGGCGTGTCGCGCCCGTCGAGAAACGCGTGCACCACCACCGGTACGCCTGCGTTCGCGACGATGTGCGCCAGCGCCGCCATGTGATCCTGGTGCGAATGTACGCCGCCCGGGGAAAGCAGCCCCATCAGATGGCAGGTGCCGCCGCTCTTCTTGAGCGCGGCAATGAAGTCGAGCAGGCGCGGGTTGCGCGCGAGTTCGCCGATCGCGATCGCCCGGCCGATGCGCGGCAGTTCCTGCATGACCACCCGGCCCGCGCCCAGATTCATGTGCCCAACCTCGGAATTGCCCATCTGACCTTCGGGCAGGCCGACGTCGAGGGCGGAAGCCTCCAGCCGCGCGTGAGGGCATTCGCGGAGGTAGAGATCCCAGTTCGGCGTCCTCGCCAGCGCGATGGCGTTGTCTGCGGCCGGTTCGCGCTCGCCCCAGCCGTCGAGGACGCACAGCACCACCGGGCGCGGGCGGGCGGGAGCCGGGTTGGGCGGCTTCGGGGTCATGATCGCAACAGGGCTATATTACTTTATTCCCGATGATAGGGATGTCCGGCAAGGATGCTTTCGGCACGGTAGAGCTGCTCCGCGAGCAGGGCCGGAACCAGCAGGTGCGGCCAGGTCATGGGGCCGAGCGAGAGCACCAGCCCCACCCCTTTCAGGACCGAATCGTCGAGGCCGTCGGCCCCGCCGACCAGGAAACAGATATGCCGTTCGCCCCGGCCGCGCCAAGTCCCGAGCAGGCGGGCGAAGTCGGCGCTGGCAAAAGCCTTGCCCTTTTCGTCGAGCGCCACCACCAGCGCCCCCTTGGGCACGAGCTTGAGCAGCAGTTCGGCTTCCCTGCGCTTGCGTTCCGCAGGCGAAAGCTTTCGCTTCTCCTCGCAATATTTGAGCACGAGCGAAGAAGCGAGACGGCCGGCGTAAGCCTCGAACAAGGAGCGCGCTTCCGCGCCCTTGCCCCGCCCACTTCCGCTTCGCCCAACGGCGACGATGGTGAAACGCAATGCGCCCTCAGACCGCCCTCGCGCGCGTTTTGGTCGGCGTGTCGAGCCACAGCTTTTCCAGCGCATAGAAGGCGCGGGTTTCGCCGCGAAACAGGTGAACGACCACGTCGCCGAGATCGACCAGCACCCAATCGTGCGGGCCTTCGCCTTCGATCCGGGTATCGCGGGCGAGTTTTGCCTTGACCCGTTCGCGCAGGTGCTGCGCGAGAGTGGCGAGATGACGCTGGGAGGTCCCGGTCGCCACCACCATGAAATCGGCGATATCGGATTTGCCGACGAGGGGAATAACGACGACGTCCTCGGCCTTGTCGTCGTCCAGGGATTTTTCCACCAGTTTGAGAAGGCTGCGGCTCGTCGGTGGAAGTTGTTTTGCTATCCGTCGCGTGATGGGCGTCGTCTCCATGCTTCGGTCACGCCCGGGCTTTCGACCGGGCCGCGCGCGCGGATTGCGGCGGCGGACGCGGCGCTGAGCCGAATGCGAAGGAATGCCCAGGCCGGCGGGCGCATGTCCGCCAAGGCGCCAGCTGCCGTTCCCGAGATTCGCGCCTTGGCGAACCGCCGGGCGGCCACGGAGGCCAGCGCCCGTAAAGAATAAGCGGGCCGGGCAAAAACCGCAACCGGCACGGTGGTGAAAATCGAACGCCAGTCGCGCCAACGGGAAATTTGGATCAGGTTGTCGGCGCCCATCAGCCACACGAATCGGATCTTTGGGAATCGCGCGACTAGGCGTTTCAGGGTTTCGGCGGTGTAGACGGTGCCGAGTTCGGCCTCGATGGCGCTGACGCGGATGCGGGGATGACGGGCGATGTCGCGCGCGACCCGGATTCGGGTCGCGAGCGGCGCCATGCCGCGCGCCGGCTTGAGCGGGTTCTGCGGCGACACCAGCCACCAGACCTCGTCGAGGCGCAGCTTGGCGAGCGCCTGGCGGCTGATGTGGAGGTGGCCCTCGTGGGCGGGATTGAACGAGCCGCCGAGCAGGCCGATCCGCTTGGCCCGGCGGCGAGCGGGTTTGGACGTGTTTTTTTTGGGCCCCGGCGCGGCCGCCCGCTTCGCCCGCAACCCGGCGTTCACGCCCGGCATTGCCCGGTGCCGCGCACCACGTACTTGAAGCTGGTCAACTGCTCGACGCCGACCGGCCCGCGCGCGTGCAGCTTGTCGGTCGAAATCCCGATTTCCGCGCCCATGCCGAATTCGCCGCCGTCGGCGAACTGGGTCGAAGCGTTGACCAGCACGATGGCGCTATCCACTTTCTTGAGGAAGGTTTCGGCCGTCGCCGCATCCTCGGTGACGATGGCGTCCGTGTGGTTCGAGCCGTGCGCGCGAATGTGTTCGATCGCCCCCGCGACCCCGTCCACCACCCGGACCGAAAGGATCGCGTCGAGATATTCCGTGTCCCAATCCTTTTCCGTCGCCGGCTTGACGCGCGGATCGAGGGCACGCGCATCGGCGTCGCCCCGCACCTCGCAGCCGGCCGCGATCAGGTCGTCGAGGATCGGCGGCAGAAGTTCCCGGAACTTCGCGCGGTCCACCAGCAGGGTTTCGGTCGCGCCGCAAATGCCGGTACGACGCATCTTGGCGTTGAACACGATGGCGTGCGCCTTGGCCGGATCGGCGGCGCCGTCGACATAGGTGTGGCAAAGCCCTTCCAGGTGCTTGAACAACGGCACGCGGCTTTCCGCCGTCACCCGCTCGATCAGCGATTTGCCGCCGCGCGGCACGATCACGTCGATGAACTCGGTCATGGTCAGCATCTTGCCGACGGCGGCACGGTCGGCGACGGGGACCATCTGGATCGCCGCTTCCGGCACCTTGGCCCGGGCAAGCCCGCGGCGCAGGGCCGCGACGATGGCGCCGACCGATTGCAGGCTGTCGGAGCCGCCGCGCAGGATGCAGGCGTTGCCTGCCTTCAGGCAGAGCGCGCCCGCGTCGGCGGCGACATTGGGCCGCGATTCGAAGATGACGCCGATCACGCCGATCGACACGCGCACCCGCTGGATCCTGAGGCCGTTGGGCCGCGTCCAGTCGGCGATCACCTCGCCGACCGGATCGGGCAGCGCCGCCACCTCGGCGATGCCCTTGGCCATGGCATCGACACGGCCGTCGTCGAGCATCAGCCGATCCAACATGGCCTTGGACATGCCCCCGCGACGGGCAGCGTCGAGATCGCGGGCGTTGGCGGCGAGAATATCGGCGCGCGCGGCGATCAGGGCCTCGGCGGCGGCGTTGAGCGCGGCGGTCTTGGTCACGGCCGGCGTTTCCGCCAGTTGAGCGGCGGCGGCGCGCGCGGCGCGGCCGATCCCCTCCATCAAGAGCGCGATGGAAGCCTTGCCGCTACGGGCGGGCGTCTTGCGGGCGGAACGGGCGGTCATGAGTTAGCCAGCGTCATCCTTGAAGCCGATGTCCCAGTGACTACCGTCGCAGAACGGCTTGTTCTTGGAGGCGCCGCAACGACAGAGCGTGAAGTGTTCCGTCGAAGCCCCGCGCTTGACGTCGGCCCCGACCAGCCGCGCGCCGCCAACAACGGCGTAAGGGCCGTTCTCCGTCACGGCAATTGACGGCCCGCGCGCCTGATCCCGATGCCCGACTCCATCGAGGCTGTAGCTGAGCGCGCCCGAAGGGCATTGTTCGATGACGGCGACGACGCGTTCCACGGCCGCGCCGTCGGGGTCGATCCACGGTTCCCGCCCGGACACGAAGACCGTCCGCAGGCCCTCGGTGCAGTATCCCGCGTGCGCGCAAATTTCGCGGTCGTCGTGAATCGTCAACCGCCGGCCCGTGTAGCTCGCGCGCGGCGCGCCGACGCCCGCATCTCGCGCGCTCGAGAAACCCGCTTTTTTATGGGTGCCGTCGCAATAAGGCTTGGTCGATGAGCGCCCGCAACGGCACAACGCGGTGACCGGCTTGGTCGCAAGCCTTTCCCCGCGCGCGTTCACGAGCCGGTCGAGATTCTTGACCAGATACGGGCCTTCTGGCGCGCACTCGATCACGGGGGGCGTCATGGCGTTTCTCCCGGCTCGCTTCCCGCCTTGGTCAACACCAGATCGTCGCGATGAATCATCTCGTCCCGGCCACGGTAGCCGAGAATGGATTCGATTTCACCGCTTTTGTGCCCGGCGATACGGCGGGATTCGTCGGCGGCATAGGCCGCGAGACCGCGCGCGATCTCGCCTCCCGTCGGATCGAGCACCCGCACCGCGTCGCCGCGCTGGAAATCGCCGTCGACGCGGATGACGCCCGCCGGCAGCAGGCTCTTGCCCGATTCGAGGGCCTTGAGCGCGCCCGCGTCCACGATGACCGTGCCCGAGGGCTTGAGCGAGCCCGCGATCCAGCGCTTGCGCGCCGCGCGCGGGGTGGAATCGGACACGAACCAGGTGCAGCGCGCACCGGTTTCGATCGCCTTCAATGGCGCCAGCACGTGCCCGGCGGCTATCACCATGCGACAACCGGCGGCGGTGGCGATGCGCGCGGCGGCGAGCTTGGTCACCATGCCGCCCGAGCCGTAGGCCGAACCGGAGCGCCCGGCCATCGCCTCGATCTCGGGGCCGATCGAGCGCACCTCGGGAATGAAACGCGCGCTATCGTACCGGCGCGGGTCGCGGTCGTAGAGGCCGTCGATGTCGGAGAGCAGCACGAGAATATCGGCACTGACCATCGCCGCCACCCGCGCCGCCAGCCGGTCATTGTCGCCGAAGCGGATTTCGTCGGTCGCCACCGTGTCGTTTTCGTTGATCAGCGGCACCGCGCCCAGGCGGAGAATTTCGTTGAGCGTGTTGCGCCCGTTGAGGTAACGCCGCCGGTTTTCCGTGTCGTCGAGGGTCAGCAGCACCTGCGCGACCGCAAGGCCGTGGCGGGCGAGGGTTTCGTGATAGGCATGCGCGAGATGGACCATGCCGACCGAGGCCGCCGCCTGCTTTTCCGTCAGCGTGAGATCGCCGTCGGGAAAGGCGAGATGGCGCCTTCCGACCGCGACCGCGCCCGAGGACACGATCAGCACCTCCTGGCCGCGCCCGCGCAGACGGGCGACGTCTTCGGCCAGCGCCTCGAGCCAGCGCCGATAGACGGTGCCGCGTTCGGGATCAACCAGCAGGGTCGAGCCGACCTTGATCACCACACGGCGGCCCGCTTCCAGCGGCGTCGCCGGCGGTGGTTTATGTGTTTCGCTTTCGCTCATCGGACTTCGATCTCCGCCGCCCGGCGCGCCTTGGGCCCAGCGCGACCCGAAGATGTTTTCATCCGGCGCTTGCGTTTGGCGCGCGCAAGATCGCGCAAGCGCCGAGTCAATTCCTTGAGCCCGGTGCCGGCGACGCCGGAAATGACGGCGACCTCGTTCAGTCTCGCCTTGGCCTTGTTGCCGAAACGGGCCTTGGCCAGCGCCAAGCGCTTTTCGGCGATCGCTTCGGGCGTCAGCGCGTCACACTTGTTGAGGGCGACGATCTCGGGCTTCCGCGCGAGCCCGGCGCCGTACGCCTTCAGTTCGCGCCGCACCGTGCGCCAGGCTTCTGCCACGTCGCCCTGGGTGCCGTCGACCAGGTGCAGCAGCGCCGGGCAGCGTTCCACATGACCGAGAAAGCGCGTGCCGAGGCCGGCGCCCTGGTGCGCGCCCTCGATCAGGCCGGGCACGTCGGCGAGGATCAATTCGTCCCCGTCGGCCGAGGCGACGCCGAGATTGGGGTGCAGCGTGGTGAACGGATAGGCCGCGATCTTGGGCCGCGCGCGGGTCAGCGCCGCGAGCAAGGTCGATTTGCCGGCGTTGGGCAGACCGATCAGGCCGATGTCGGCGATCAGCTTCAGCCGCAGCCACAGCCAGCGTTCGGCGCCGGGCCAGCCGGGAGTCGACTTGCGCGGCGCGCGGTTGGTCGATGATTTGTAGTGGGCGTTGCCGAAGCCGCCGTCGCCGCCTTTGGCGAGCACGATCCGCTGGCCGGGTTCGGTCAAGTCGGCGACGACGTGTTCCTTGGTCTCGTCCAGGACTTGCGTTCCGACCGGCACGCGAAAAACGACATCGGCCCCCTTCGCCCCAGAGCGGTTCTGGCCCATGCCGTGGCCGCCGCGCGCGGCCTTGAAATGCTGCTGGTAGCGAAAATCGATCAGGGTGTTGAGCCCGGTCGCGCATTCGACGATCACGTCGCCGCCCCGGCCGCCGTCGCCGCCGTCGGGGCCGCCGAATTCGATGAACTTCTCGCGGCGGAATCCGACGCAGCCCGGCCCGCCGTCGCCGCTTTTGACGAAAATCTTGGCTTCGTCGAGAAATTTCATGGTGGATCGGGTGCCCAAAAATCAAAACGGGGGAATGGCCCGGCCATTCCCCCGCGCAACCCGCGCAAGTGGCCGGTCGGCGATCTAGGCCGTCGGCTCCACGCTCACGTAAGTGCGCCCGCCGCGCCTGGCGCGGAAGCGGACCTGGCCGTCGGCGCGCGCGAACAGCGTGTGGTCGCGGCCCATGCCGACGTTGGCGCCCGCGTGGAAGGTGGTGCCGCGCTGGCGCACCAGTACGTTGCCGGCGAGAACGATCTGCCCGCCCGAGCGCTTGACGCCAAGCCGACGCCCGGCGCTGTCGCGGCCGTTGCGCGATGAGCCGCCCGCTTTCTTGTGTGCCATGGTGTTACTCCTTCGTCTTCGCTTTGGACGCGGATTTGGTTTTGGGTTTGCTCTTGCTCTCGCCCTGGCCCTTGGCCGCGGCCTTCTTCGCGGTCTTACCGGCCGGGGCGGATTCGGGGGAGGCGGCCTTCTTCACGCTCGGGGTGAAGGCGGGCTTTTCGCCGGTGGCGCTGACGCCGACGATGCGCAGCCGCGTCTGCTCCTGGCGGTGGCCGACGCGACGGCGGTAGTTCTTGCGCCGGCGCTTCTTGAAGACGATGACCTTGTCGCCCTGATCTTGGGCGAGGATTTCGGCGAACACGGCGGCTTTGGCGACGGTCGGCGTGCCGATAACCGGGGCCTTGCCGGCCTCGCCGATCATGAGAACCTTGTCGAGGGCGACGAGCGTGCCGACTTCGCCCGGCAGGCGTTCCACCGTCAGGCGGTCGCCCTGGCCCACCCGATACTGCTTGCCGCCGGTGACGATGACCGCGAACATGACTGAACCTTTTGTAATTCCTGCCTAAAACGCGAAATGGGTCGGGGCCTGGGCCCGAGGGGCGGCACTATAGCCCGCTTCTTTTATATGTCAACACGCCCTGGCGGCGGAACGGCGCCCAAGCGGCGGCGGATTGCGGGCCCGGATTGCGCCCCCGGATTGCGAGCGCCAATTGCAGGTGGGGACGGGCTTGGCCAGAGCCAATCCCAATAATTTGGAATCGGCTGCGTTGCGTCCTGGCGCGGCTATCCGGCAGGCGCGCCGCGAGGAGCGATGCCGGAGCATCGGTCGAGCGGCGCAACGAACCGGGCGCCCGCCAGGATGCAACCCCTTGGGGCCGGGGGATTTTTCGGCGCGGGTTCGTCGCGGCCGAGAGGCCGCGCATATCCCGTATTGCGCCCCGAGAAGGGCGCGGGGCTCGCCCGTAGGCACCGCCGGCGGTCTTGCGCGCGCTGAGCGCACGACGCTTCGCCCTGCTTCTGCCCACGCCGAAAAATCCCTCCGGCGCAGCCTGTTCCAAATTATTGGGATTGGCTCTAATCTCCCGCCCTCTTTCCGCGACCGTCGGCGCGCACCATTTCGGAAGGGTGGCAGAGCGGTTGAATGCACCGCACTCGAAATGCGGCGTACGGGGAACCGTACCGGGAGTTCGAATCTCCCCCCTTCCGCCATCTTCCCGTCGCAAACTCCGACAGCGCCCCCGCTAAGGGCAAATTTTCGCGTTGTTTCAAAGGGCCTTGGACGGACCATCCGAACCGCAGAGACTGACCGAAGGCCAGAATGCAGTCTCTGAACGGCTTTCGTCTCTAACCGAGCGAACCTCGCCGCTTCAGGTTCGGTCCATGAAAGCGCATCTCTTTCAATCGCTTGGCTGATGATGTCGCCCGACCTGTTTCCGGGGGTTTCGCCGGCAGGCGGACTAACAGAGACAGCCCAGGGTGGGCATGAGGCCGCGCACTGTGGCGCTCGTCTGCGTATGCGGCAGCGTCAATGGCGCGTCGGTCTTGCCGTCCCTACAGAGTTCATCAACTGCCGCCGAGCGCGGGTGCAGTCGAGCACGATACGGTTGAGTTCGTTCTCCGCGATCCTGGTCAGCTCTCGCAAATGCTTCATCGTGGTGGCGATGTCGGAAAGCTCCGCGGTCTTGCAAGCATCACTGGCGACCTGCTCGACGCCGGCGATCATGGCACGGACCTCGCCGAGCGTGTCCAGCGCCGAGGAGGCCTTTGCTGGTAGGTCCAGTTCGTCCGCGCCTCCAAACAGCCCTTCGATGAAGCCATCTAGTTCCTGCCGACGTATCAGCGCTAGTTCAGCAAGCCCGGCTCGTGTTTCGGGAACGCTGGTCCGGACCAGGCGGAAAGGATCGCTGCGCCTCTGGTGTCGTG
>Ga0194132_10003761_pt1 | contig 26589 bp, 33 predicted proteins | sample TA2KigOf80mmetaG_FD_148612 | JGI IMG/M metagenome (GOLD analysis project Ga0194132, IMG submission 148612) | Freshwater microbial communities from Lake Tanganyika, Tanzania - TA2015054 Kigoma Offshore 80m | ecosystem: Environmental > Aquatic > Freshwater > Lake | place: Tanzania: Lake... | reverse complement strand
ACCGCGGCGGTGGTGGCGCGGCGGCGGAGCGCCGGTCGGGGGGGCTGAGCGCCGAGACGGTCGAGGGCAGGCCCGGGCACCCGCCGGCTGCACCGTGCCGCCGGGCGGGCCCCTAACCTCGCAGGCACCGTATGCAGCAGCTGCTGGTCCTCGCGGCCGACGACCCCACTCGTCCGCTCTACTTCCTCACGGCCTTCGCGGCCGGGGTCATCTCGTTCCTGTCGCCGTGCGTGCTGCCCATCGTGCCCGCGTACCTGGGCCTGATTACCGGGCTCACCGTGGGTGACCTGAAGGAGGGCGACACCAAGGTCCTCCCCAAGATCGCGGTCGACACCGGGCTCTTCGTGGCCGGGTTCACCGTCGTGTTCGTGCTGCTCGGGCTCATCACCACCGCGGTGGGGGACGTCCTGTTCCAGAACCAGCAGATGCTCACCCGGATCTCGGGCGCGTTGGTGATCCTGATGGCGCTCTACCTCGCGGGCTCGCAGATCCTGATGGCCCCGCGCATGTACCAGGAGTTCCGCTTCCACCCGCGGCTCGACCGGTTCGGGAAGGCAGCCACGCCCATTGCGGGCGCGGCCTTCGGTCTCGGGTGGACGCCCTGCATCGGCCCGGTGCTCGGCGCCGTCCTGTCGTTCGCGGCGCAGGGCCAGAACCTCGTTCGGGCGACCCTGCTCCTCCTGGCCTACTCGGCCGGGCTGGGCGCCTCGTTCCTCGCGGTGGGCCTCGCCTTCGGGAAGCTGACCACCGTGCTCGACTGGTTCAAGCGGCACTCACGGGCGATCACCTTCGTGTCGGCCGGCGTCCTCTTCTTCTTCGGCCTGGTGCTGCTGACCGACAACCTGTCGCAGCTCACCGCCCGGATGACCCGGTGGATGGACGACCTCGGCCTCGACCGGCTGGTCGAGATCGGCTGACGTCGAAGCCGCCGCAGATCCTCGCTCGGGGCTCCCGCTCAGGCGTCGTGGGGGTGCTGGGTCTCGTAGATGAGGACGCTGCAGGGAGCGTGGTGCGAGATGGTGTTGGGCACGCTGCCGAGGAAGCGGCGACCGCCCCGCATCCCGCGGTTGCCGACGATGATGAGGTCGGCGCCGACGCTCTCGGCCAGGTCGCACAGGGCCTGGGCCGCGCTGCCGATGAGGGTGTGGGTGCACACGGTGACGCCCTCGCTGCGGGCGGGCTCGGCCGCGTGCTCGACGATGTCGTTGAGCTCGTCGCGGGTCTCCTCGGCGGCTACCGACATCGCGGCGGCACCGGCGAGCGGGTCGCCGAGCATCGCGGAGGTGGTGGCTCCGCCGACGGTGGCGACGTGGAGGGTGGCGCCCGTGAAGCGGGCCAGCTCCGCGGCTCCGGCCACGGCGATAGCCGCGCTGTCGGATCCGTCCGTGCCGACGACGATCGAACGAAACATGCGGTGTCCTCCGGGGAAACGAGCCTCCGGAGGCTACTCCGATCCCCCGGTGGGCCCGGGATCCTGTATTAGTGGGTATGATACCCACTATGGCATTCGTGGTCGAGCGAGCAGCCCGCCCCGGGACCGCCGGGACGGGGCCGGTCCGCCGCTTCGAGGTCCGGGAGTCGGTGGTCACCGACCGCGGCCCGCGGGCACGGAGCCTCGTCACCTTCACCGAGCTCGACGAGGTGGCGATGGCCAAGGCCCGGGCCCGGGCGCTTCGCCCGTTCGACGACACCGAGGTGACGGCCGCCGCACGCCGTCTCGGAGCCCCGGTCGTCGTCGAGTCCGCGGTCGAGCGTCACGCCCGGGCGCTGCTGGCCGAGCTCCGCAGGGGGAACCGGCCGCCGCCGGTCCTCGCCGCACTGATCGTCCGTGCACTCGGCGTCACGCCCGAGATCGACGACAACGTCGAGGCGGCGGCGGAATGGATCGGTGTCGATGACGGGCCTCGGGGCGAGGCGATCGCCGACCTCCTCGATCTCGCCGACGCGATGCCGGCGGGTGCGCGCCGATCCGACCAACCGTCGTTCCCCCGAATCGAGTCGCGGTGACCGAGCCGAGCCTCCCCGACAAGCTGCTCGCCATCGACGCTGCGTTCTCCCGCGCTCGGATCTCCCACGCGTTCGGTGGTGCGATCGCTCTCGGCTACTACGCGGAGCCGCGCGCCACGATCGACATCGACTGCAACGTCTTCGGCGGGGTCGACGACCGGGGACGGGTCCTCCGCGCCCTGGGGGGGATCGGCGTCGCGGTCCCCGCCGACGACCCCACGCTCGTGCGCGACGGACAGGCTCGGTACTGGTGGGGCCGGACCCCCGTCGATCTGTTCTTCGCGCACGACCCGTTCCACGGGGCCATGGCCCGTGGAGTGCGGCGGGTTCCGTTTCGCGACGCGATGATCGACGTGCTCGGACCGGAGCACCTCGTCGTGTGCAAGGCGGTGTTCGACCGGCGCAAGGACTGGCTGGACATCGAGCAGGTGCTGGTGGGCGTTGGGGCGTTCCGCGCCGACGAGGTCCGCCGGTGGCTGCCGCGCATCGTCGGGACGGACGACCCGCGGGTCGAGCGCTTCGAGGCGCTGTGTTCGACCCTCCTCGAACCCTGACTGCGGCACGCGGCGGCATCGGCGGGCTGCCTAGGCTGCGGCCGTGCCGACGTGTGCTGCCAACGGGATCGAGATCTATTACCAGCGCTGGGGCGAAGGTCCGCCACTCCTGTTCTTCAACGGGAGCGGCACGTCGCTCGCCACCACCAAGATGATGCTCGACCCCTACGCCGAGCGGTTCGACCTCCTGGTCCACGACCAGCGCGGCCTCGGGCAGACCGGGGTGCCGCCCGGCCCCTACGAGATGGCCGACTACGCCGCCGACGGCGCCGCGCTGCTCGACCACGTGGGCTGGGACCGCTGCCGGGTGGTGGGCGTGAGCTTCGGCGGCATGGTGGCCCAGGAGTTCGCGGTCACGTACCCGGGGCGGGTCGAGCGCCTCGCGCTGGTGTGCACGTCGCCGGGCGGGGACTTCGCCTCCTACCCGCTCCACACCCTCGCGGCGATGGACCCGGCCGAGGCGGGCGCGATGCGGCTGACCCTGATCGACACCCGGTACACACCGGAGTTCCTCGCCGAGCACGAGACCGATCGGATCCTGGCGGAGTTCATCGCGGGCGCCGCCGCGGCACCGCCGGGCGAGGAGGTGCAGCGGGGCATGGCGCTGCAGCTCGACGCCCGCAGCCGCCACGACGTCGTCGACCGGCTCGGGCGCATCACCTGCCCCACCCTCGTGGCCTGCGGGCGCTACGACGGCATCGCGCCCCCCGACAACGGCGAGGCCATCGCCGCCCGCGTCCCCGGTGCCGACCTGCGGATCTACGAGGGCGGGCACATGTTCTTCATCCAGGACCCCACCGCGCAGCCCGAAGTCCTCGACTTCCTCGCCGGCTGACCGCGACCCCTCGCCGGCGCATCCCCGATCCCGAACGAAGGACCTCTCCATGAAGCTCGCCCTCGGGCTGGACCTGTACCGCGGCGCCTCGATGGAGGTGCCGGTCGACCAGGTGCGCGTCGCCGAGGATCTCGGCTACCACTCCGTGTGGACCGCGGAGGCCTACGGGTCCGACGCGTTCTCGCCGCTCGCCTACCTCGCGGCGTTCACCACCCGCATCAAGCTCGGCACCGACATCGCGCAGATCGCGGCCCGCACGCCCGCCGCCACCGCGATGCACGCGATGACCATCGACTCGATCGCCGGCGGCAACCGCGTGATCATCGGCCTCGGCGTCTCCGGACCCCAGATCGTGGAGGGCTGGTACGGGCAGCCGTGGGGCAACCCCAACCGCCGTCTGCGCGAGTACGTGGAGATCATGCGCACGGTCTTCGCCCGGGAGCCGCTCACCCACGACGGCGTGGAGTTCCCGCTGCCGTACGCGGGCCCCGGTGCGCTCGGGCAGGGCAAGCCGCTGCGCTCGATCCTGCACCCCGCGGGCGAGATCCCCATCTGGCTCGCGGCCGGCGGCCCGAAGAACACCGCGCTCGCGGCCGAGGTCGCCGACGGGCTGCTGCCCATGGGCTGGGGCCGGGAGGGGGAGGAGGTCTACGGGCCGCACCTCGACGCCGGGTTCGCGACGCGGGGCGGACGCCCCGACGGGTTCGAGATCTTCGGCGGCGTGTCGGTGGTGATCACCGACGACGTGCGCGCCACCATCGACGCCGCGAAGCCGCTCACCGCGATGTACGTGGGCGGGATGGGCTCGGCCACGCACAACTACCACCGCGAGGCGATGGCGCGCCGCGGCTTCCCCGAGGCCGCGGCCCAGATCCACGAACGGTGGATGGCGGGCGACAAGGAGGGAGCGGTGGCCGCGGTGCCCGACGAGTACATCGAGCAGGGCACGCTGGTCGGCTCGCCCCAGCGGATCCGCGACGCCTGGGAGCCGTTCACCCGGCTGGGCGTGACCGGACTCATCGTGCGGGGCCAGGGCACCGAGGGCCTCGAGCTGCTCGCCGACCTGGCCGGCACCCGCGACACCGTGGAGGGTTGAGATGGGCGACACCGCGTACGAGACGATCCTGGTCGACCGGCCCGCGCCGTTCGTCTCCCGGATCACGCTGAACCGGCCCGACAAGCGCAATGCGATCAACACGCCGATGCGGGCCGAGATGCTCGCGGTGCTCGAGGCCAACGACGGCGACGACGACGTGCGCGTGACCGTCATCCGCGGCGGCGGCGCCTGCTTCTCGGCCGGCTACGACCTCGGGGGCGGTTTGATGGGCGCGCCGCCGTTCCACTCCGCGCCGGGCGACGGTCAGTGGGCCCGACAGGCGACCGAGACCTGGTTCCGCTTCTGGGATCTCGCGAAGCCCGTCATCGCCCAGGTGCACGGCTACGCGATCGCCGGGGCCACCGAGCTCGCGCAGGCGTGCGACCTCGTGTACGTGGCCGACGACGCGCGGATCGGCTACCCGGTGGTGCGGGCCGCCTCGCCGCCCGACTGGCAGTACCACATGCCCCTGCTCGGGGTGCGGCGCGCGTTGGAGATCATGCTGACGGCCGAGGACCTCACCGGCGCGGAGGCGGTCGCGATCGGGTGGGCCAACAAGGCGTTCCCCGCGGCGACCCTCGATGCCGATGTGCTCGACGTGGCCGAGCGGGTGGCGACGGTCGCGTCGGACCTCGCGCAGATCAACAAGCGGATGGTGTACCGCCAGGCCGAGGTCATGGGCGTGCGGGCCGCGATCCGCACCGGCGGTGAGTTCCAGGCGCTCGCCGGGCACCAGGCCTCGGTCGAGGCGTTCAAGGCCGATCCCCTCGGCACGATGAAGCGACTCAACGCGGCCGACGCCGAGCGGCGGGAACGCCGCGCGGCCGGCGGCCGCCCGCCCGACTGACCCGCCGGAGCACACCGGCCGACCGGGGCGCTGCGCCGGGCCGCTCCTCCGGGCCGCTCCTCCGGGCCGACGCCTCAGTGACGGTGGTGGTGTCCGGGACGGGTCGCGCCGGGCGGCGCGCCGAGCTCGCGGACGTGACGGCGGCCGGGGAGCCCGCCGTCGGCCACGAGCGGGGTGTCGGCTCCCAGCCGAAGCCGGGTGCGCCCCGGCAGCCCGTTGCACGAGATCCGGTGAACGGCGAGGTGCACGACACCGTCGTCGTGCACGTCGACGTGCGCGACGGTCCACGTGGTCCCGTCGCGATCGAGGCGGTCGCCGGCGACCAGCGCCGCGGGGGCGAGCGGCGCACCGTGGTCGACCGCCCACCGGGCGCCGTGCTGGGGGAGGAGGTGGATGCGGGGCTGGGTGGGATCCATGGGCCGACTCTATCGAGAATAAGAATCATTCTCATATACTCTTGGGGGATGAGCGCTCCAACCCCCGACACCGCCGACGTGTGCATCGTCGGCGCCGGACCCCAGGGTCTGGCGGTGGCCCTTCACCTGGTGCAGGCGGGCGCCCCCGCCCCCGTGGTGGTGGACCCCAGCGGTCGCTGGATGGCCGCGTGGGACCGGCAGTTCGCGGCCTACGAGATCCCGCATCTGCGGTCCCCCGGTGTGCACCACCCCGGGGGCCAGGCCGGCGACTGGGGCACCTACCGGGCCGGCCGCAACGTCGCCGGGATCGGTCGGTACGACTTCCCGCAGACGGGGTGCTTCGCCGACTTCTGCCGTGAGCTGGTGGCGGCCGCCGGGATCGCCGACGCGGTGCGCGCCGACCGGGCCACCGAGGTGGTGGCCGACGGGCCCGACGCCGCGGAGGTGCGGCTCGCGTCGGGCGCGCGCATCGGGGCGCGCCGCGTCGTCGTCGCGACGAACCCCCGTCGCCCCCGGATCCCGCCGGCGCTCGCGGGCCTCGTCGATCCCGTCGGGCCCGTGCGTCATTCCTCGTCCGTCGATCTGGCGCGGGCCGACGTCGACCGGCGGACGGTGGTGGTGGCCGGCGGTGGGCTCACGGCGTTCCATCTGGTGGCGGGTGCGGTCGTCCGGGGCGCAGTGGTCCACCTCCTCGCGCGCCGGCCGCTGCGGGTGTCGGACTTCGACGCGTCGCCGGGCTGGCTCGGGCCGAAGTACCTGCACGACTTCTGGGCGGTGTTCGATGCGGCCGCGCGACGGGCCATCGCGCTTGCCGCGCGCGACGGGGGGTCGGTGACCCCGGCGGCCTTCGCCCGGATCCGCGAGCTGACCGCGCAGGGCCGGCTGCGGGTGTGGGAGCAGGTGGAGATCGCCTCCGCCGCCTCCGGCCCCGCCGGCGTGGACCTCGACCTCGCGCGCGGCGGCGTGCCGGCCGGCACGCTGCGCGCCGACGAGGTGTGGTTGGCGACCGGCGGGGAGCCGTCGATCGACTCCGACCCGGTGCTGCGCGCCCTGGAACGCGAGTGGCGGGCGCCGATCTGTGACGGTCTCCCGGTCCTGCGCCCGGACTTGCGCTGGGCGGACACGCCGGTGCATGTCGCCGGTGCCCTGGCCATGATCGAGCTCGGGCCCGCGGCGGGCAACCTGTGGGGCGCGCGTCAGGCCGCCGTGCGGATCGCATCGTCGGTCCTCGGTCGCGACGTCGATGAGCACGGGTCGCTCGTGGTCCCCCCGGCTGCCGTGCGGTCCGGCTGAGGCCGGCGCTGCGGGTCCGCACCTCGGGCCCGCACCCGGCAACGGGCGAGTCGCGCCGTCGACGATCCCGCGCGGTCGTCCGGGTGGCTCGGCGGAGTCCGGGTCGGCAAGGATCGACCTGTCCCACCTGCGCCCACCTCCGGAGGATCCCCGTGGCCACCGCCCTCGACGGCCCCGATGCCGTCCGTGCCGCCGTCGGCACCCACCTCGGCTACAGCGACTGGCTCACCATCGAGCAGGACCGCGTCGACCAGTTCGCCGACGCGACCGGTGACCATCAGTGGATCCACGTCGACCCCGAGCGCGCGAAGGACGGGCCGTTCGGCGCCCCGATCGCCCACGGCTACCTCACGATGTCGCTGTCGAACTTCTTCCTGCCCCAGATCGTGGAGGTGCAGGGGTTCAGCGCCGGCATCAATTACGGGGTCGACAAGGTGCGGTTCCCGTCGCCGGTGAAAGTGGGGGAGCGCATCCGGGCCGGCGCCGAGATCGTCGAGGTGAGCGACGTGGCCGGCGGCCTGCAGACCCGCATGGTCATCACCATCGAGATCGACGGCGGCACCAAGCCGGCCTGTGTGATCGAGTCGCTCTCCCGCTGGCTGGTGTGAGGCCCGATCGGGGGAGGCCCGGATCATGGACCTGAACCACACCATCGTCTGGTGTCGAGACCAGGAGCGGTCGGCCACGTTCTTCACCGAGGTGTTTGGCCGCCCACCGGCTGCCCGCTTCGGCCCGTTCCTCGTGGTGGAGGCCGACAACGGGGTGTCGCTCGACTTCCACGAGCTCGCCGGCGAGATCGCCTCGCAGCACTACGCGTTCCTCGTCACCGAAGCCGAGTTCGATGCGGTGTTCGGCCGGGTGGTCGCGCGCGGGATCCCGTACTGGGCTGATCCGGGTCGGTCCCGCGCCGGGACGATCAACACCCACGACCGCGGCCGGGGCGTCTACTTCGAGGATCCCGACGGTCATCTGCTCGAGATCATCACCCGCCCGTACGGGAGCGGCGGCTGACCGCTTGGGAGCCCCGAACGGCGCCTGGTAACGTCGTTGATCCGCCGCGGGGTGGAGCAGTCTGGTAGCTCGTCGGGCTCATAACCCGAAGGTCGTGGGTTCAAATCCCACCCCCGCCACCATCGAAATCGCAGGTCAGGCCCGGTCCCCAGGACCGGGCCTCTTGCTGTCCGGACTCGTTCGCGGGAAGGCTCTCCCCAAGTCTCCACCCGAACGGACTGGCGGGGGACACGACCGGCGATGATCGTGTGCGTCGGCGAGCCGAGGAGAGCAGGCGATGGCGCACGCGGGCGATGAGGCGTACCTGGAGGAGTCCGCTCGTCGGGCGCTGCCCGGTGAGGCGGTCGAGGCCGCAGGGATTTTCAGCTGGCAGGGCCTGTTGGTCGCCGGGACGGTCGGCGTGGCTGCCGGTGCGACCGCTGGCGATCTGCTGGCCGGTGGCGGCGGTGAGGCGGTCGGCGCTGCGCTCGGCTACCGGGCCGCGGTGGAGGCGGCGGCCGCGTCGCAGGGGATGACCGTCAGGCTGCTCGTGGTGGTCACCCCGGATTCAGTGCGGGTGCTGCGCTGGGAGGGCGACGACGCAGGCGCCGAGGTTCGTCGCTTCGACCGGGCCACGACCGATGTGCACGTGTCGAAGATGGGGCTGTCACGCATCCTCACGCTGCACGACACCGTCACCAACGAGTCCTTCGCGCTCCATGGTTCGGTCGCGCCGTTCTCTGTCCAGTCGAAGCCCGACAAGGTGGTGCTCCACCTCCTGACCACCGGCTGACCCAGCCGAGCCGGGGGAGCGGAGGTGGTCGGTCGGCGGCCGGCCTCGACCGGCACCACGCGAGAGCCTTCCGCCATCGGCCCCCACTTGATACTCCATAGGCATCCTATCTAGAGTGCGCCCATGGACAGTGGGAGCTCGAGCAGACCCGCGCCGCCGCTGGAAGTGTCGACGTGGTTCAACACGCAGGAGCCGCTGTCACTGGAGGACCTGCGCGGTCAGGTCGTGGTGATCGAGGCGTTCCAGATGTTGTGCCCGGGATGCGTGAGCCACGGCCTGCCCCAGGCGCAACGGATCGTCGACACGTTCGGCGGCGACGTGACGGTGTTGGGCCTGCACACCGTGTTCGAGCACCACGACGCCATGACGCCGGTCTCGCTCGCAGCGTTCCTGTACGAGTACCGGATCGGCTTCCCCGTCGGCGTCGATGCCCATGACAGGCCGGGTGGAACGCCGATCACCATGGCGCGCTACCAGCTGCGCGGCACGCCGAGCCTGGTGCTGATCGATCGGGCCGGGTCGATCCGGCTCGACGCGTTCGGCCACGTCGACGACCTCACCGTCGGCGCGACCATCGCACGGCTCATCGACGAGCCCGTCCCTGCTGCGTCGACGCTCCCCACGGGCTCGGCGCAGCCGGCGTAGACGATGGCGTCCGACCCGACCCGTTGACAGCCCGGTTGGCCCTTCCGCAGGCGACGATCGAGGCATGAGCCCCCGCGCCGGCCTCGATCGCAAGGTGCTCGCCGCCGTGGAACGGCTCGGGCGGGCCCTGCGCGCCGCGCGTCAAGACGTCGCCACCCGCCACGAGGTGTCGCTGCTCGGCCTGAGCGTGATCGAGACGCTGGCGGATGGTCGGCCCCGCCGCGTCGGCGACCTGGCCGCCGAGCTCGACGTGTCCCAACCCACCGTCAGCGATGCCGTCGCGGTCCTCGACCGGCGTGGGCTGATCCGACGTGACCGTGACCCCGCCGATCTGCGCAGCACGCTCGTCGCGCTCACCGCCCGCGGAGGCCGCGTCGCGGCCGACACCGCCACCGAGCTCGCCCCGCTCCTCGCAGCAGGCAGCGGAACCGCCACCGACCGGGCCACCACGCTGCGGGTCCTGCTCGGCGAGATCGCGCGACTGCACGCCGCCGGGGTGATCACCGTCAACCGCAGCTGCCTCGACTGCCTCCACTACAGACCGCCCGGGACCCGATCCCGGGCACGATGCCTGCTCCTCGCCACCTCGCTCGCCGACCGGGACCTGCGCGTCGACTGCCCCGAACACCAACCGATCCCGGCCTGACCGATCGCCCGTCGGCATGAGCGCGGGCGACGTCCCCGCAGGGGGTCGGGTGCCCCGGGCTCAGAGGGTGAGCTGGGTCTGGGTGACCAGGCAGACGTCTCGTCCGTCCTCGGTGCGGATCCGGGTCTGCCACACCGAGAGCCGTCGACCCACCTTGATCGGCTCGGTCTCGGCGACGAGCGTGGCGCCCACGGTCGCGGCGCCGAGGAACTTCGAGGTGCTCTCGATGGTGGTGGTGCCGTTGGCGCCCTCGGGCAGCGTAAGGAAGGCGCCGATGGCGCCGAGCGAGTCGGCGAAGGCCATGGCCGCGCCACCGTGGAGGATGTCGCCGGTGGTGCAGAGCTCTGGAGTCACCTCCAGTCGGCCTCGGACGAGCTCGGGCGTGGCGTGGTCGATCTCGATGCCCATCAGCCGCGAGAACGGCATGGCGTCGGCGAAGTTGGCGGTCATGGCTGGTGCTCCTCGTTGTGATCGCCCCAGATCGACTGGGGGCCTTCGGGTTGGTCGGGCGCGAGGCCGGCGATGCGCAGCAGCTCGGCGACGAAGTCCTCGTCACTGCGCATTCGCAGCACTCCGGTGGCGTGGAGCGAGATCCCGCCGTGGGTCAGCATCCACGCCCGTGCCACCGTGCGGCGGCCGGACTCGGCGTCGGGCGCGTTCGGTGCCAGGACGGCGAGCGCCTTCCCGATCACGCGCCCTGAAGCCGCGCGCAACGTCGGGTCGGCTTCGAACGCGGCGTAGGGCTGGCGCATCATCACGTCGTAGAGCCGGGCGTGCGCGAGCGCGAAGCGGGCGTAGGCGGCCACGAAGCCGGCCGCGTCGTCGGTGGTCTCCACCTGGTCGGCCAGGGACTCGAACCCGGCGGCGGCCAGCGCGCGCTCGAAGCCGGCCTTGTCGACGAAGTGGTGGGAGAGGGCGTGGTGGGCGACGCCGATCTGGCGGGCGGTGCCGCGCAGCGTCACCGGGCTCGCCGTCTCGCTGCTCAGCTGCGCGAGACCGGCCTCGATCGCGGCGCGACGCACATCGCCGTGGCGGTAGGTGTCTCGATCTGCGCCGGTTCGCGTGGGCATCGACGTCTCCGTGGGCGGTGACTCGCCTCGACCACGGTACCAGCAAATCTATCCAGCGGATAGTTATTCGGGGTCGGGTGGCGCGTGCTTGCCCGAGCTCCAACCGCGGCTCGAGAGGTGTTCCGTGGCGAACTCGAGGGGTGCGGCCTCGAGGGTGGTGGCCATCGTGTCGTTCCAGCGGTTGAGGTAGCCGAAGAGGCTGATGACGGCGACGATCTGCACGATCTGGGTGTCGTCGTAGTGCCGGGCGAGCTCGGTGAAGTGGTCGTCGGTGGCGAGGTTCGGGACCTGGGCGGCATCCCGGGCGAGGCGGAGCGCGGCTCGCTCGGCGTCGGTGAACCGCGGGTCGGTCTCGAAGCTCCACACGTTGGCGATCTTGTCGGCATCGACGCCGAGGTGGTGGGCGTGGATGGCGGTGTGCGCCTGGCAGTAGTGGCAGCCGGCGGCGGTGCTGGCGACGTGGGCGATGAGCTGCACCAGGGGCGGTTCGATGAGGCCGGCGCCCATCACCGTCCCGGCGAACGCGCTGAAGGTGTCGAGCAGGGCCGGGATGCGGGCCATGGTGGGCAGGCTGCTGGGCACGAACCCCATCGCCTGTTCGATGAGGTCGAAGGTGGGCTGGTACTGCGGCAGCTCGTGGCTCGGGAGTGGTTCGATGCGGGCCACGGTCAGCCGACCTCGGGGTCGGCGGCGTCCCAGGGGACGGAGTCGGAGCGGTGGTGGGTTGTCTTCTCGGCCGGGTCGTTTCCGGAGAGCTGTCGGGGTGGGGTGGCGAAGGTTGCGTACGGAGTGCAGCGCAGCACGACGCGCCCCTCTTCCTGCGCCATCGCTTCGACGAACGGCCGGGCTTCTTCACCGAGCGGTGTGCCGGACACGCGACCGGCGACTGCCATCATCACATCGACGACGAGTGTCGGGTCGCGGTCGACGACGGCGTCGCAGTACACCTGGAGGTAGCCGACGGGGAACTGCTCGTCGAGCACGAGGATGCTGACCTTGCCGAGTCGGTCGACCGCCTTCGCCTTCGCACGGGCGCCCATCGTGGCGATGAGCAGCTCGCCGTCGTCGGTCGGGACGTAGTAGACGACCGATTGTGCGGGGCCGTCGTTGCGGCGGGCGTAGCCGAGCACGCAGGTGCGGTGGGTGTTGACGAACGCTCGCCGTTCCGACGGGAGCATCTCGCGGTCGGTGGGTAGCACGAAGGGCTCGGTGGCGAGTGGGAGCAGAGCCACGGGGGTTCCTCGATTCGGGTCGGCGTCGGACCGGTGACGGATCGGTGAGCGGGCAACGTCGATCATTCCAGAACCCGGCATGCTCCGGAGCCGCCGGAACCGGAGAGATTCCCAACCTTCTCCCGAAGAATTCTCAGCGATTCCCAATAATGGATACGCTGTCGGGGTGGGGACCGGCGATGCGCCCGAGCTGAACGACCTCGTGGCCGCGCGCCTCGACGCCCACGACCACCGGTACACGCGCGGTCGGCGCGCGCTGGTCGAGGCGCTTGCCCAGTCCGCCGGGCCGGTCACGATCAGCGAGATCCTGAGCCGTGACTCGTCGCTCTCGATGTCGTCGACCTATCGGAACCTCGCCGTGCTCGAGGACGCCGGCATCGTGCACCGGATCGTCACCTCCGACGAGCACGCGCGCTACGAGCTCGACGACGCGGTCACCGAGTGGCATCACCACCACCTGGTGTGCGCAGGGTGCGGGACCGTGCTCGACTTCACGATCCCCGACGACCTGGAGGCGAGCCTCAATCGGGTCCTCCGCCGCGTCGCTCGCGCCAACGGGTTCACCAGCGAGCACCACCGCCTCGACCTGATCGGGCGTTGCCAGGCCTGCGGCTAGCCCTCACACATCGGAAGCCGCTACCGCGCGTCCGACGTGGTGTCGTCCCGCGATCCCGGCGGAGCGACCGGCGATCGCCGACCATCCGGCGGCCAGGGCGAACCAGCCGACGGTGACCACCGCGATCGTCGGTCCGGGCGGGGTGGAGAGGTGGTAGCTGAGGGTGAGTCCGCCCAGCGCAGATGCGCCCCCGATGCCGATGGCGACGGCGGTCATCGTGGCCACCTGATGGGTGACCAGGCGGGCGGCCGCTGCAGGGGTGATCAGCATGGCGACGCTCATCAGCAGCCCGACGGTGCTGAGGCTGACCACCACCGTGATCGAGATGAGCACGATCAGGACGGTGCCGATGGCGCCGACCGGGATCCCGACCTGCGCAGCGTGCGCGGCGTCGAAGGTGGTCATGCGGAGGTCGTGGAACGCCACGAACACGAGCAGGAGCGCGACGAGGGTGAGGAGGCCGTTCACGGCCAGGTCGTGGCGGGTCGCCGTGACGATCTGCCCGAAGAGGAAGTGGGTGAGGTCGACCCCGACGTTGTCGTTGCGGGACACGAGGATCACCCCGAGCGCGAACATGAACGTCTCGACCACGCCGATGGCGCTGTCCTCGCTCACTCGGCGCTGTCGCTCGAGGACCGCCACCAGCAGGCCCATCGTCACCCCGGCCGCGAGGGCGCCGACCGTGATGCTCGCTCCGATGAGGAAGGCACCGGCGACGCCGGCCAGCGTGCCGTGGCTCATCGCGTCGCCGAGGTAGGCGAGTCGGCGCAACACGACCCAGACCCCCACGGTCGGGGCCAGCACCCCGACCAGTACGGCCACCATCGCGGCGTTTCGCATGAACTCGCTCTGGTACGGGTCGGTCACCCACGACAGCGCGGCCATCGCGGTCTACGCCACGACAGATCGAAACGAGCCCGAGCCGAACGTCGCCTCGAGGGCTCGGTCGTCGAGCGCCTCGGCGGGAGTGCCGTCGGCGATCACCTGCCGGTTGATGGCGATGCAGCGGGTGAACCGCCGACGGGCGAGCGCGAGGTCGTGGGTGGCGACGAGCATCGTCGTGCCGTCCTCGCACAGCTGCCCGAACAGGTCGAGCATGCCGTCGACCCCGGGTTGGTCGACGCCGCTGAGGGCCTCGTCGAGCAGGATGAGGTCGGCCTCCTGGGCGAGGGCCCGGGCGAGGAACGCCCGTTGCGCCTGTCCGCCACTCAGCTGGGTGAGCGGACGTGCGCCGAGATCGGGGAGGCCGACCCGAGCCAGTGCGTCGCGCGCCGCGGCGCGGTGGGAGGAACCGGGGCGCTGACCGAGCCGGAGAAAGCGTCGCCGTCCCGACAGGACCAGCTGGTCGACGGTGATGGGGAAGTCGAGATCGATGTCGGTGCGCTGGGGGATGTATGCGCACACCAGTCGGTCTCGGCGGTGATGGCAGTGCACCCCGCAGAGCTCGACGTTCCCCGAGTACTTCACGATCCCCGACAGGGCGCGGAACATGGTCGACTTGCCGGCTCCGTTCGGACCGATCACCGCCGCCAGCTCGCCGCGACGTACCGAGAAGGAGACGTGTTCGAGCGCGCGGTGTCTCCCATAGGCGACCGAGAGGTCGTCGACCCGCAGGACCACCTCCGGCATGGTCATCGGCAGTCCAGCCCCTTCCTGAGCCGGGTCAGGTTGTCGCGCATGATCGAGGCGTAGGTCTCGCCCTGGCGGATCTGCTGGCGCGACAGGCCCTCGATCGGGTCGAGGAGGTCGAGGTCCGCACCGATCTCACGGGCGACGGTCTTGGCGAGGTCGGGCGGTGCGATCGTCTCGAGGAAGATCGTCGTGACGCCCTCCTTCTCGGCTTCGTCGGCGATCGCGGCGAGGGTCTTCGGGTCCGGCTCCACCTCAGGTGAGACCCCGGCGATGGGGATCTGGCGCAGGTCGTAGGAGTCGGACAGGTAGCCGAAGGCGCGGTGGCTCGTGACGATGGCTCGCGACCGGCATTGCGCGAGCCCCGCCCGGTACTCGGCGTCGAGCCCGTCGAGCGAAGCCAGGTACTCCTGCGCGTTCGCTCGGTAGGAGGTCGCGTTGGCGGGGTCGTTGCGCACGAAGAAGTCGGTGATGGCGTCGACCATCTGGATCATCCGCACCGGGTCCAGCCACACGTGGGGGTCGACGTCGCCCTCGAGGACCTCGCCGTCGACCTTCCCCTTCGTGCCGGCGAGCCGGGGGTCGACGGGGAGCACACCGACCGTCTCGAGCAGGTCGAGGCGCCGGGACGCGGCCTTGGACTTCTCGATCGCCTTCTCGACCTGGGGTTGGAAGCCCGACCCCAGGTAGATGCCCATGTCGGCCTGCTCGATCCGCTGCGCCGTCCGGCCCGAGAGCTGGAGGTCGTGGGGTCCCTGTCCGGGCGGGGTGAGGTTGACGACGTCCACGAGGCCGCGGCCGACGCCCTGGGCGGCCTCGGCGAGCGGATAGAAGGCCGCGACCACGGTGGGCCGATCGTTGCCGGACCCACCCGCCCAGGCCGGACCGCTCGTCGCAGTGGCGAGGCACAGCACCGCCACGACGGCCGTGGCGAAGGCTCGGGCCCGCTCCGGTCTCCGGAGGGGCGATGGAATAGGAATAAGAATCATTCTCATATACTGCCATGCCGATGGAGGTGGCTGCGAACCCCCTGCGGACGGACGACGGTCGGGCCGGGTGTCGTCCCGGCCCGAGCGACGTGCGCGTGCTCGTCTGTCGCGGGTGCTGCTGCGGGACGGCCAAGCACCCCGGGACGGACCACGAGGCTCAGGTGGCCGCCTTCCGTGCGGCGTGCCGCACGCGGGTCGTGGGCTGCCTCGGCGAATGCTCCCAGTCGAACGTGATCGTCGTGCGCCGGCCGTCGGGCGAGCGGCTCTGGCTGGGTCACGTGGTCAGCGCCGCGAGCACGGCGGCGCTCTGCGCGTGGATCGCGGCCGGCGCGCGGGTTGACATGCCTCCGGAGCTGGCAGGTCTCGAGTTCCGGCCCCATCGCGCGAACCAGGGCCTCGCCCGGGCCGAGCTCGCTCGCGAGTAATCGGGCGGGCCATTGAGCCGGTCAGGGACCGGCAGACGAGTCGATCTCCGGCCCGGCCGGCCCGGCCGGGTCGGAGGGGTCGGTCGGGTCGTCGAGGCGGCGCTTGATGTCCCGGAGTCGCGTCAAGCGCTGCAGCACGCCCGGTACCTCGTCGAAGCCGGCGGTGTAGAACGCCACGTAGGCGATCGTCGCGATGACCTCGCCGACGTCGACCGTCCCCGTGGTCACGCGCACGAGCGTGAACACCCAGAGGGCCACGGCGACCACCTCGACGATGCCCCAGCTCGCCGCCTCGGTGTCGGAGAGCCGGACCCACCGTCGCCCGACGATCCGGAAGTGCCGCCGGGACTCCGTCCGGTCGCCCCGCCCGATCACGTCCACCTCGACCTCGGCGAGATCGTTGAGGTCGCGGTAGACGCCCTCCGATCGCGTCATGAGCCGACGGTTCACCACGAACACGGGCAGGCCGACGGCCGCGGCCGCCAACCCGAGGAGCGGGTCGTAGAGGAAGAGCATGATCAGGGATCCGACGATGGTGAAGGCGGCAGTGATCGCCACCGGGACGTCCTCGTCGAGGAAGCCGACGTACTCGGCCGCCAGCTCCGTTCGTCCGGACACCGAGGCGGTGTCGACGCCGGTCGCCCGCTGCTGGGCCACGATGTCGGCGGCGATGTCGGCGGAGAGCGGGTTGAACGTGCGGCTCTGGTACCGCTGGCGGACGTAGCCCGTCGCCGTGTGGGCGAGCGAGAGGACGACGAACACTGCGACCCCGGCCCAGCGGTCGTCGATGAGACCGTCGATGGCCAACCCGACGGCGAACGGCCACAAGAGGTCGAAGCCGTTCTCCGCGACGACCAGCCCGTAGCACGTCCGGATCCGGCGGCGGGCGCCGGCGATTCGGTCGTCGACGATCCCCATCGCGGTCACGCTCCTCGCAGTCACGCGGACGGCGGGCCGTGCGGTGCCCGCAGGACGGCCGTCGTCACAGCATGGCACGGCCGCGTTCGGCATCATCCCGCAGACCGGGCGTCTTCGACGGCCTGCACGCTGATGGGATCGCCGGTCAAGCAACCGTCGAGCGTGTCGCGCACGGCGCGGCGTGGTGGCCAAGGGTTAGGGTTCGCGGGTGGATCTCGGGCTGGCCGACGCCACCGCCGTCGTGCAGGGCGGCACGCAGGGAATGGGGCGGGCGGCGGCCGAGTGCTTCGCCGCCGACGGTGCCCGTGTCGCCGTGGTCGCCCGCACGAGAGCCGACCTCGACGCCACGGTCGAGGCGCTGATCGAGCTCGGGAGTCCCGACGCGATCGCGCTCCAGGCCGACATCACGCAGCCCGACGAGGTCGAGCGCGCGTTCCGGGTGGTTGACGAACGCTGGGGATCGCTCAACATCCTCGTCAACGCGACCGGCCCCGGATCCCCCGGCGGGTTCGACCAGCTCTCCGACGAGGACTGGCTCGCGACCTTCGACCTCGGCACGATGGGGATGGTCCGCTGCCTGCGTGCCGCGTTGCCGTTGCTCCGACGGGCCGAGTGGGCACGGATCGTGAACCTCTCGGCGCACTCCACCAAACGGCAGAGCCCGGGGTTGATCGCCTACACCGCCGCGAAGGCGGCGGTCACCAGCGTGACGAAGAACCTGTCGCAGACGCTCGCGCCCGAGGGGATCCTCGTGAACACCGTCTCTCCGGGCACGATCGCGACCGAGACGGTGCGGCGCTGGGCTGCCAGCGTGGGCATCGACCCCGACGACCTGTACGCCATGATGAGCGGGATCGACGAGCACTTCGGCCACCCCGCCCACCTGCCCCGCGCCGGTGCTCCCGGCGAGATCGGCGCGGTGATCGCCTTCTTGGCCTCCCGGCGCAACTCCTACATGACCGGCGCCAACGTCAACGTCGACGGGGGCTCCGACTTCACCTGATCCACGAGCGACGGCGCCGCGAGGGACCCGTCGATCTCGCGAGCCCCCGGCTCGAGCCGGCCGCGCGCGTCAGCGGGCCCGGGCGAGCTCGGCCTCGGAGCGGCGCAGGATCTCGTTGGGGTTCTCGGGCAGCTCGGTGAGCGGCGTCGCGAGCTCGGCGACGGTCGGCCCGAACTGCTCGGCGGCGGGCCGGAGCGCGTCGAGGTCGAACCCGTAGACCGAGGCCGCGGTGAGCCCGAGGAGCTGCTGCGCCTGGTCGGGGGCGAGCTGGTGCATGCTCTGGCGCAGGTGCTCCTTGGTGAACGGGTGCGTGCCCTCGTCGTGGGGGTAGTCGTTGCCCCACATCACCCGGTCGAGGCCGATGCGGTCCACGGCGGTCTTCACGTCGCCCGGTCCGGGGAAGCTCATGCCGAGGTAGCAGTTGGACTTGAAGTAGTCCCACGCCGAGTTGGGCGGCATGATCCCGCCCTCGAAGCGCATCTCGCCGGTCGCGCCGGTGCGCAGCATGGCCATCGTGGCGCCGAGGTTGCGCAGGAAGTCGGGGAGCCACCCGGCCCCGGTCTCGGTGAGCACGAACTTGAGGTTCGGGAACCGGTCGAACACGCCCCCGACGATCAGGTAGGCCAGCGGCCGCTGCGCGTAGAAGGGCATCTCGTTGACGTGCACGGCCGGCATGGCCTTCGCGTACGGGTACGCCGGGCTGCCGGTGCCCGCGTGCGAGTTGACCACGACGCCGAGCGACTCGCAGGCCTCCCACAGCGGGTCGTAGCACGGGTCGTAGAGCGGCGCGAGCCAGTTCACGTCGGGCGGCACCGAGCCGATGAGGACGCCGCCGCGCAGGCCGTTGGCCTTGCACCACTCTGCGTCGGCGATGGCATCGTCGATGTCGTTGAGAAAGATCTGGCCGATGCCGGCGCGGGCCTCGGGCTTCTGCGCGCAGTGGTCGGCCAGCCAGCGGTTGTGGGCCTGGATGCCGGCGTGGCGCAGCTCGTACTCGTCGGGGGTGGGCGGCCGGGCGAAGAGCACGAAGCTGGGGAAGAACGGCGGCACCGTGTTGGGGAAGATCACCTCGGCGATCACCCCCTCCGCGTTCTGCTCCTCGTCGCGCAGGTCCCAGTCCCAGTTCCGGACCCGGCGCTTGGTGTCCTTGAGGTCCTTGTACGGGTTCTTGTACTTCTCGCGCCACGCGTCGAACTGGTCGCGGTACTTCGGGTCGAGGTACTCGCGGTACTGCTCGTGGCTCCCGCCGGCGTGGGTGTCGGCGGTGATGACGAGGTAGCGGTCGTCGGGGTTCATGCGGTGCGCTCCTTGACGGTGATCGAGGTGGTGCCGCTCCCGGCCGCGGTTGCCGCAGTTGGTGCGGCGGCCGCAGCGGGACGGCGGAGATCGGCGACGAGGCGCTCGAGGCCCGACGACAGCGCATCGAGGTCGGTGTCGGTCCAGCCGGCGAGGGGGCCGGCCATCATGCGGTCGTTGGCGCGCAGGAAGTGGCGCACCGCGTCGCGGCCCGCGGGCGTGGCGGTCACCACCGACACCCGGCGGTCGTCGGGCAGCGGTGCGCGCCGCACGAACCCGCGCGTCTCGAGGACCTTGACGTGCCGGCTCAGCGCGTTGGGTGCCAGCTGCGACCGCTCGGCCAATCGCGACAGGTCGATGGGACCGTGCTCGAGCACGAGGCCGAGGACGCGCAGGGAGCCGTGGCTGATGCCCACACCGGAGCGCTCCGCGATGGCGCCGTTGAGCCGGGGGCTCGCGACCACGCGGCTGAGCGCGCCGATGGCTTCGTTGAGGCGTCGACGGCTCTCGGCTCCGGCCACGGTGTCACCATATCACTTCACACTGTGAAGTGATATGGTGCCGGCGCCGCCCGGCCCTCAGGCGCCGATCAGCACCATGGCGCCGCTCTGGGGCCCGTGCGCGTTGGCCACCACCGCCACGTCGGCAGCGGGCACCTGCCGGTCACCGCAGTCGCCGCGCAGCTGGGCCACGGCCTCGGCGAGGAACGCCAGGCCGTGGAGGCGGCCCTCGGCGAGCTGGCCCCCATGGGTGTTGAGCGGCTGGTCGCCGCCGGGGCCGATGCGGGTGCCGTCGCCGACCCAGTCGTGGAACTCGCCGATCCCGCAGAGCCCGAGCGCCTCGATCCAGGAGATGGTGATGTGGGTGAACCCGTCGTAGAGCTGGGCGACGTCGACGTCGCCGGGCCCGACCGAGGCCCGGGACCACAGGCGCTGCGCGCACGGGCGGGTGCCGCCGAACAGGAAGTCGGCGCCGTAGAGCCAGTCGGGCTCGGCGCCCGTGCCGTAGGCGAGCGCGTCGACGAGCACCGGCCGGTGGGGCAGGTCGGCGGCGCGCTCGCGGGTGGTCACGATCACCGCGCAGGCCCCGTCGACCGGGTAGTCGCAGTCGAGCACGAGCAGTGGGTCGGCCACGGGGCGGGCCGCCAGGTAGTCGTCCATGGTGAGCGGCTGACGGAGCACGGCGCGCTCGTTGCGGGCCGCCCAGCGGCGCGCGTTGAGCGCGATCTGCCCGTAGTCCTCGTAGGACCCGCCCAGCTCGGCGACGCGGCGCTGCTTGCGCATCGCCATCGCGAGGATGATCCCGCCGCCGTAGCCGTAGGGCAGGTGGAACTGCGCCGGGCCGGGGGCCTCGGTCGCCGCCGGCCGCAGCGCGCCGGTGTGTCCGGCACGACGGGTGATGCACCGGTACACGAGCACCGTCTCGCACACGCCCGACGCAACGGCCATCGCGGCGTCCATGGCACCGCCCAGTCCCGAGGGCGCGGTGCCCATGAGGTCGTTGTACATGTGGAGGTCGGGGATGCCGAGCATCCGCTGCGTGGCGGTCGCGCTCGGCGCGTCGCCCTGCCCGAACTGGTACTCCACGATCCCGTCGACGTCGGTGGCGGTGAGCCCTGCGTCGGCGATCGCGGCATGGCACGCGGCGAGGGTGAGGGCCCGGGGGTCGAGGCCGGTGTCCCGCCCGATCGGTGAGTAGCCGATGCCGACGACGGCGACGTCGCGCGTGAGGCCGCTCATCGCGCGGGCTCGTTCACGAGCCGACCACCCGGAACTGGGGGAGCGACCAGTCGCCGTGCGGCTCGATGGCCAGCTCGACCGGCGTGCCCACCGCCACGAGCTCGGTGGTGCCGACGAGGTTTGTGAGCACCTTCAGGCCCGGCTGCTCGTCGAGCTCGACCAGCGCGAGCGTGAACGGCACGGCGTCGACGAAGGCCCGGTCGAACGCCTGGCGGGCGACGGTCGCGGCGAAGACGGTGCCGCGGCCGCTCACGGTCTCGGGCCGCAGTGCGGTGGCGCCGCAGTGCGGGCAGGCGAGGTCGGGCGGGTGGTGCATCCGTCGGCACTCGTCGCAGCGCAGCACGGCCAGGGCGCCCTTGCCGGCCGCCTCCCAGTAGAAGGCGCTCACCTCGTCGGGCAGGGGGCGGGGTCGATCGATCGCCATCGACGCACACTGGCACACGGTGCGAGATGGGCGCCGGTCCCGCCGCGTCGCGATCAGGACAGGTGGGGGAGCACCTCGCGCTCCACGAGCCGGAGCATCGCCCAGGCGGCGTCGGGGTTGATGCCGGCGAGCAGCGGGTTGAGGTGCAGCTCGCCGTCGGGGCCGAGCGTGTCGGCCAACGCGAGCACCTCGTCGGGGGTCATCACGTCGTACGCGCCGCCCTGGCGGAGCTCCTCCACGTCGCGCTCGGGCACGAACGGGCCCTGCGGCGCGCCGTAGGCGTCGCGCGTCCACCCCGCGTAGGAGTCGATCTGGTGGCGGACGTGCGGGGCGAGGCGCTCCCACACCGCCGCCTTGGGTTCGGTGCTGACCCAGAGGAAGACCGGTCCGCGCGGCGGGAACGGGCCGGGGTCGGGGCGTCCGAGTGCGACCAGCTCCTTCCGGTAGCGCTCCCAGCCGGCCGGGAGGCCGGGTGGGAGGTACCCGTCGGCGAGATCGACGGCCCGGCGGATCCCCGCCCGCGACGCGCCGCCCACGAAGATCGGCATCGGGTCCTGCACCGGTCGGGGCGTCACCCGGACGGTCGTGCCGCGGTAGGCGAACGGCTCGCCGGTCCACGCGGTGCGCAGCAGCGGGATGAGCGCGTCGAGCGCCTTCCCGCGGCGGTGGTAGTCGATGCCGAACAGGGCGAAGTCGTCCTCCACGTACCCCACGCCGAGGCCGACGTCGAGGCGTCCACCGAGGCACAGGTCGGCGACCGCGATCTCCTCGGCCAGACGGATCGGGTCGTAGAGCGGCGCGAGCAGGACCGACAGCCGCACACGCACCGTGCGGGTGCACCCGCCGATGGCGCCCGCGACCACGAGCGGGGCGGGGATGTAGCCGTCGGGCGACTGGTGGTGCTCGCCCAGGCCGATGCGGGCGAACCCGTGCTCGTCGGCCCAGCGGCACATGTCGAGCGCAGCGCGGTAGGTGTCGTGCCCGTTCGCCCCCAGGTGAGCCGGGTGGCGCAGGTCGAAGTTCATCACCAGGGTCGTCACGCGTCTCCCGGTCCGTGGGGCGCCAACCCGAACACGCGGGTCGCGTTGCCGGCGAGGAACCGCTCGGCGGTCTCGTCGTCGAGACCGAGGCTGTCGAGCTGCGCGAGGGCACGCGCCGGCGTCATCATCGGGTAGTTGCTGCCGAACAGCACCTTGGTGGCGCCGCGACCCTTCAGGTAGTCGACGAGCTCCGCCGGATACCGATGCGTGGCGTAGGCGCTCGTGTCGATGTACACGTTGGGATGCTTGTCGGCGACCGCGATCATCTCCGTGGTCCAGGGGTACCCGATGTGACCGCAGACGATCACGAGCTCCGGGAAGTCGATCGCGACCTGGTCGATGTAGGGGATCGGCCGGCCGGTCTCCGACGGGCGCATCGGCCCGGTGTGGCCGACCTGGGTGCAGAAGGGGATGCCGAGGTCGACGCAGGCCGCGTAGAGCGGGTAGTAGCGCCGGTCGACGGGTGGGAGCTCCCACAGCCAGGGGATGACGCGCAGGGCCACGAAGCCCTCGTCGACCCGGCGACGCAGGTCGCGGACGGCGTCCATGGGCGTGCGGAGGTCGGCACCGACGACGCCGCGCAGGCGATCCGGGTAGCGGGCGACGAACCCGGCGACCTCGTCGTTGTCGATCAGGGGGCCCTCGGGTCCGTACCACGCGCACGTGAGGCCGACGTCGACCCCGGCCTCGTCCATCGCCTGGATCGTGAACTCGAGGGGGAGCGCCTCGGTGAAGCCGCCGTCCATCCCCATCCACCGGCGCAGCGGTGCGAACATCGGATGGTTCGAGTGGCGGAGCGTCGGGTGCTGCATCCAGGCGTCGACGATCTGCGGCATCCCCGCATCCTCGCAGATCCGAGATGTGCCCCTGGTCGCGATCTGGGCGCGAGTCCGCTCCGCGTCGGTGGCCCGCACGGGCTCCCGCCACCGACCTACGCTGGCGCTCGTGGAGATCCGCCGGCTGGTCCCCGCCGACGTCGACCGGATCGTGCGACTGTCCCTCGCGGCGTGGGGGCCGGTGTTCGCGTCGTTCCGGGCGATCCTCGGCGACGCGCTCTACGAGCGGGTCCACCCCGACTGGGAGGCCGATCAGGCGGCCTCCGTCCGCGACGCGCTCGACCGGCACGAGACCTGGGTCGAGGTCGACGACGGCGGTGTCGTCGCCGGCTTCGTCAACGTGGTCTTCGACGTCGCCGCCCGGTCGGCCGAGATCCACATGATCGCCGTCGACCCCGCCGCGCAACGCCGCGGCGTCGGGAGCCGCCTCACCGAGGTGGCGCTCGACGAGATGCGCTCCCGGGGCATCGACCTCGCGATCGTCGCCACCGGCGGCGACCCCGGGCACGCCGCCGCCCGGGCGACGTACGAGAAGGCCGGGTTCACCGGCATTCCCCAGGTCTGGTATGCCAAGACCCTCTGACCACCCCTGACGAGGAGCCCGGCATGCCCACCCGCGACGCGATGCTCGCCGTCGTCGACCAGTTCTTCGACGGCCCCGCCGACCTCGACCGCCTCTCGCTGATGAGCGACGACGTCGAGTGGTGGAACGGCATCGGCAAGTTCCCCGCCGCGCCCGGCCAGACGGTGTTCCGGGGGAAGGACGAGATCGGCCGCATCGTGCTCGGACGGGCGCCGTCGCCCCGCCAGCCCAATGGCCGTCACGTCGACCGCTACGACCTCAGCACCCGCAGCTTTGCCGACGTCCGCACGATCGTCGACGGCGACCACCTCTTCCGTCAGCACACCTACCGCGCCACCACGATGCGCGGTCGTCCGTACGAGAACGTGTACGGCTTCCTCTTCCGGTTCGACGCGGCCGGGCTGATCGACCGCATCTGGGAGCACTGGGGGACCCTCGAGGCCTACGAGACCCTGTTCCAGGGTCCGCTCGTGGTGCACGACCCCGACCTGATCCTCCAGACCACCCCGTCGGTGCGCAAGCGCCTCGACCTCGACCGGCCGGTGCCCCGTGAGGTGCTCCAGGAGTGCCTCGAGCTCGCGGTCCACGCCCCCAACGGGTCGAACCAGCAGCCGTACCGGTTCCTCTTCGTCGACGACGCCGAGCGCCGCGCCGCGCTCGCCGACATCTACCGAAGCGCGATGGCCGACTTCATCGACCGCCCGCGCACCGACGCGGCGGAGGACAACATCGACCGCAGCGACGAGGCGTCGAAGCGGGTCACCGAGAGCGTGATGCACCTCGCGGCGCACATGCACGAGGTGCCGGTGCTCTGCGTGCCGATCGTCGCCGGGCGCACCGACGGCCTCGGCGCCGGCGCGCACGCCGAGCGGACCAACACGTTCTGGCAGGCGGGGCGCTGGGGATCGGTCGTGCCGGCGCTGTGGTCGTTCATGCTGGCGCTGCGCTCGCGGGGGCTCGGTTCGGCCTGGACCACGCTCACGCTGCTGCGGGAGCGCGAGGTGGCCGACGTGCTCGGCATCCCCTACGACCAGTGGATGCAGGTGGGGCTGTTCCCCGTGGCGTACACGATCGGCACCGACTTCCGGATCACGCCCCGCAGGCCCGCCGCGGAGCTCATCCGCTGGAACGGGTTCCGCACGGCCGACGAAGCCTGACCGTGGGCTTCCTCGAGCAGCGGGCGAACCTCGCGGGCAAGGTGGCCGCGGTCGTCGGCGGTGCCAAGGGGATCGGGGGTGCGGTGACCACGGCCCTCGCGGCGGCAGGGGTCGACGTCGCGGTGTGCGACGTCGACGCCGACGCGCTGGCCCACACGCACGCCGAGGTCGACGCGCTCGGCCGGCGAGCATCGACCCATGTTGCCGACGCGCTCGACGCCGACCAGCTCGAGGAGTTCTTCGCGGCTGTCGACCGCGACCTCGGCCGTCTCGATGTGCTGGTCAACGTGGTGGGGGGCGCGCAGCGCCGGTGGTTCGCGAAGACCACCCCCGACGACTGGGCCGAGCAGATCCACCGCAACTACGGATGGGCGATCCACTCAACTCACCTCGCGGTGACCCGCATGCGGGCCGGCGGCCGCGGTGGCAGCATCATCAGCTTCACCACCATCGAGGCGCACCGCGGCGCGGCGACGTATGCCGTGTACGCGGGGGCGAAGGCCGGGCTCACGAACTTCAGTCGGTCGCTCGCGCTGGAGCTCGCGCCGGAGGGGATCCGGGTCAACACGATCGCGCCCGACGCCACGCCCAGCGCGCGACTGACCGAGATGCTCGAGGAGCAGGAGCGCCGGGCGCCCGGGTCGTTCTCACCCGAGGCGCGCGCCCGGGCCCACCGCGTCTACGTGCCCGCCGGTGCGCCACCGTCGGTCGACGACCTCGCCGACGTCGTCCTCTTCCTCGCATCCGACCTCTCGCGCGCGGTCACCGGCACCACGCTGCACGCCGACGGGGGTACCTGGGCCGCCTCCGGCTTCCTGCACTGGCCGGACCCCCACGGCTGGGCCCCGTCCCCGCCCGCCACGCTGCTCCCCGACGACGCCTGACCGCCGGTGGCCCGCACCGGCCGGCTCGGCGTTGCTACCGTTCGCCATTGCAATAGCCGGCACGGTCGCCGCGGCGTGGCACCCGGGGTGCCGTGCCCGGACGGAGGTGGCACATGGCGCGTCCCGCGTTGTCGGCCGAGCGGGCCCTGCGGGTGCTCAACCTGCTCGCGGCGCACCCGGACGAGTCGTTCAGTCTCTCGGAGCTCACCCGGCGCCTCGGGGTCAACGTGGCGTCGATGCACGCGATCCTCGCCGTGCTCGAAGCCGGGGAGTACCTGGCCCGCACCGACGACAAGCGCTACCGGCTCGGCCCGATGCTCGTGCCGCTCGGGCGGTCGGCGCTGCACACGAACGCCGCCGTGTCGGCCGCCGGGGCTGCGGTCGGCACGTGGGCCGAGCGCCTCGGCGTGACCGGCCTGGTGGTCCGGGCCAACGCGGGTGACCTCGTCATCGTCGACGAGGTGTCACCCCACGCCGGGGGCACGCCCGGCATCGGCCAGCGGATCCCCATGCTGCCCCCGATCGGTGGCGTGTTCCTCGCCTGGGCCGACGACGCCACCGTCGACCGGTGGATCGCGACGGCGCCGCGCGCGGTGCTCGACGCCGAGGCCGACGTCCGGCGTTGG
>Ga0194132_10003760_pt1 | contig 26604 bp, 21 predicted proteins | sample TA2KigOf80mmetaG_FD_148612 | JGI IMG/M metagenome (GOLD analysis project Ga0194132, IMG submission 148612) | Freshwater microbial communities from Lake Tanganyika, Tanzania - TA2015054 Kigoma Offshore 80m | ecosystem: Environmental > Aquatic > Freshwater > Lake | place: Tanzania: Lake... | reverse complement strand
CTCGCGGTCGCGGCGCTCCGCGGCGTCTGCACCGCGATCTACTGGTCGCCCTTCACCGTCGGCATCGGCTTCATCTTCTTCACCTTCCCTAACCTCCCGGCTTGGCAGGTGTTCGGCGTCGGCATGCTCTGCGCGGTCGCGATCATCGGCTCCGCCGCGATCGCCTGGGGCCGCGGTCAGAGCGGCGCCGCCCTCGTCGCCACTGTGCGCGCCTTCAGGCCGATCCTGGCACCCCTTGCCGGCGCCACGGGCGCCGTCGTGCTGACCGTCGCCTTCAGCGGCCTTTCCAACCTTCAGGCGACCATCGTCGTGATGCCGCTCTTCTGCCTCTACCAGATGCTGAAGGGCGGCCGCGAACGCACGTGGCGGGTCACCTCGATCTCGCTCGAGCGCATGGCACGCTCCGGCGACGACATGCTGGTCTTCACCTCGGCGGTCGTGCTCGGCAGCATCCTGCTCGACTCGCGCGAGGTGCTCGACGTGATGGGGCACATCCTGCCGGCGCATCTGCCGGCACCCGTCCTGATCGGCGCGCTCTCTGCCATCGCGCTCCTGCTCGGCGTCCTCGGCCTCAACGCGATCCTGGTCGGCACCATCCTGGTCGCGCTCGCCGCATCGAGCGCCGGCGATCTCCCGGAGATGGTGCTGGCGCTGGTCGTCCTTTACGGATGGACCACGGCCTCGATGCTGTCCTTCGCCTCGCTCGCCATCCTGATCAGCGGCCAGATGTTCCAGGTCGACAGCCGCCGGCTGGTGTTGAGCGAGAACATCCCCTTCCTGGCCTTGGTCGGCATCGCCAATACGATCATCCTTTCTGTGGTGGTCCAGGCCTTGCGATAGCGGCTATGCCGGCTTATGATGAGCTAGCTTATTATCTCCCCTCCCCGCAATGCAGCCGCCTGAACGCAGCTTCGGCTTTCTCCTATATGACTCGGCCCGGCTCCTGCGCCGCGACTTCGATCGTCGGGCGCGGGCGATCGGGCTGACGCGCGCGCAGTGGTCGGTGCTTTCGCATCTGGTCCGCTACGGCGGCGTCAACCAGGCGGCGTTGGCCGACCTGATGGAAATCCAGCCGATCACGCTGGTCCGCCTGCTCGACCGGCTCGAGGAGGCCGGCTGGATCGTCCGCATGGCCGACCCGAAGGATCGCCGCTCGCGCGTGCCGCAGCTGACCGACAAGGCGCGCCCGGTACTGGATCGCATGCAGGCTCTGGCGGCCGAGACGCGCGAGCTCGCATTGACCGGCATCGAGGGCGAGACGCGCGAGCGTCTGCTCGACGCGCTCCAGATCATCCGCGGCAACCTGTCCTCGCGCGAGGACGAAACCGACAGCACGGGCACCCATGGTCGCTGACGGCAGCAACGCGCCCGCGCGCGCGGTGGTCAGTCGCGGCCGGCGCCGCGTCCGCGCCTTCCTGCTGCTGCTCGGCCCGGTGGTGGTCGGCGCCGTCGCGCTCTATGTCTACCTGCACGGCGGACGCTACGTTTCGACCGACAACGCCTATGTGAAGGCGGCCAAGACGACGGTGAGCCCGGAGATCGCGGGCCGCGTCGTCGAGGTCTCGGTTCGCGAGAACGAGATCGTCAAGGCCGGCCAGCCGCTCTTCCGCATCGACGACGAGCCGCTCCGCATCGCCGTGACCAAGGCCGAGGCGCAGCTTCACGCGGTCAGGCTCGAGCTCGACGCTCTCCGCGCCTCCTATCGCCAGAAGCGCGAGGAGCTGCGGCTCGCCGAGACCAACGTGCCTTATGCCGAGCGCGAGTTCCGCCGCCAGTCCGAGCTTGCCGAGCGCCGGGTCGCGACCGAGGCGCGTCTCGACGAAGCGCGCAACCGGCTGGATGTCATGCGGCTCCAGGTCTCGGCCCTGCGCCAGGATCTGGCCCGGCTCGTCGCCGCGCTCGCCGGCGATGCCGACATGCCCGCCGAGCGCCATCCGAAGTTCCTCGAGGTCCACGCCGAGCTCGAGGAAGCACGGCTCAACCTGCGCCGCGCCGAGATCAAGGCCCCCGACGAGGGCATCGTCAGCCGTGTCGACTCCGTCCGACCCGGCGACTTCGTGCGCGCCGGCGCCGCCGCCTTCTCGATCGTCTCCTCGAAGAAGATCTGGGTCGAGGCGAACCTCAAGGAAACCGACCTCACCAACCTTGTGCCCGGCCAGAAGGCGAAGATCCGCGTCGACGCGTTCCCCGACACGATCTGGACCGCGACCATCGACAGCATCGGCGCCGCGACCGGCGCCGAGTTCTCGATCCTGCCGCCGCAGAACGCCACCGGGAACTGGATCAAGGTGGTGCAGCGCGTGCCGGTTCGCCTCGTGATCGACGAGACCGCCAACCGCCCGCAGCTTCGCGCGGGCTTGAGCGTCGTCGTCGACATCGACACCGGAATCGAGAGATCCCTGCCCAACCTGATCAAGGCGGCGCTCGCCAAGGTCGGGGGAGGTCGTTGAGCCGAGGGCTCGTCACCGCCTCCATCATGGCGGCAACGGTGATGCATGCCCTCGACATGACGATCATCAACGTCGCGCTCCCGCATATGCAGGGGACCCTGCTCGCGACGCAGGACCAGATCTCCTGGGTTCTCACCTCCTATGTCGTCGCCTCCGCGATCATGACGCCGCCGACCGGCATCCTCGCCGCGCGGCTCGGCCGCAAGCGCTTCTTCCAATGGTCGGTCGCCGGTTTCATCGCCGCCTCGATGCTCTGCGGCATGGCGACATCGCTCGGCGAGCTCGTCTTCTACCGTATCCTGCAGGGCGCCACCGGCGCGGCCCTGATCCCCGTCTCCCAGGCGATCCTGCTCGACACCTATCCGCGCGAGCGTCACGCCCAGGCGATGGCGATGTGGGGCGTCGGCGTGATGGTCGGCCCGATCCTCGGCCCCACCGTCGGCGGCTACATCACCGAGCTCTGGGACTGGCGCTGGATCTTCTTCATCAACTTGCCGGTCGGCATCGTCGCCATGCTCGGAATCGCCGCCAGCGTGCCGGAGACGCCGCGCGACCCGCACCGCAAGTTCGACCTCACCGGCTTCGTCCTGCTGACGCTCGGTGTCGGCGCGCTACAGCTCATGCTCGACCGCGGCGAGGTCGAGGGCTGGTTCGAGTCGACCGAGATCGTCATCGAGGCGACGCTGGCCGGGCTCTGCTTCTACGGCTTCGTCGTCCATAGCGCCACGGTCGAGAAGCCGTTCCTCGACCTCGCGCTGCTGCGCGACCGGAATTTCGCGATCGGCGTCCTCCTGATCTTCCTGATCAACCTGATGATGCTGGCGACGCTGGCCCTGCTGCCGGCCTTCCTGCAGAGCCTGCTCGGCTATCCGATCATCGAGACCGGCTTCATGATGATGCCGCGCGGTCTCGGCACCATGGCGGCGATGCTGCTGGTCGGGCGCATCTCCGGCCTGATAGACGCGCGCCTCATCGTCACCGTCGGGCTACTTCTCACCTCCTTCTCGATGTGGGAGATGAGCCGCTTCAACATGGACGTCGACGAGCACGCGATCATCGTCACCGGCGCGCTCCAGGGCTTCGGCATGGGGCTGATCTTCTCGCCGCTCAGCGCCATGACCTTCTCGACGCTGATGCCGCAGCTCAGGACCGACGGCGCGGCGGTGTTCAGCCTGATGCGGAACATCGGCAGCTCGATCGGCGTCTCGGTGATGACGGCGCTGCTCTCCCAGGGCCGCCAGCTGCACCGCTCGCACCTGGTCGAGCATGTGACGCCATTCAGCCCGGTGATGAAGGACGGATCGGAGACTTTCGCCCTCGACACCCTGGCCGGGCTTGCGCGCCTGAGCGCCGAGATCTCCCGCCAGGCCGACTTCCTCGCCTATCTCGGCGACTTCTACATCCTGATGCTCGTGCCGCTGATCCCGCTGCCTCTGATCCTGATTCTGAAGCCGCAGAGCTACGCGCGGCGGGCATAGACGCACGCCGATTCTGCATTTCCCAGCCGAATCGCGATTGCCGGAGATAGGTGCGGCATGTGGAAAACCTCGGAAAAATCGGCCTTAAACGGGCGCGGGCATCAAGATTCCTGCGGTTTTCGGACATTTCGAGCACACGCGCCGCGAAGAGGCGTTGCGAGTCAGCGAGGCGTGGTGTACGTGCAGCTTACTGTTTCCGTCCTGTGGAGATGCATCATGTCTGCTGCTGAGAAGCCCACCATCGTCACGTCGAAGCACCTCGCCGACGCGCTCGCCGAGAAGCACGAACTCCCGAAGAAGCAGGCCAAGGCCGTGCTCGAGGATCTCGTGGCGACCCTCGGCAAGCACCTGAAGAAGGGCGCGAAGATCCGCATCGGCGGCCTCGGCATTCTGCAAGTGCGCAAGCGCCCGGCGCGCATGGGCCGCAACCCCGCGACCGGCGAGCCGATCAAGATCAAGGCCAGCAAGAAGATCGCCTTCCGCCCCGCCAAGGAGCTGAAGGACTCGATCTGAGGTCGAGCTAAGTCCCTCCAACACGGGCGCGCCGGGCGATCGGCGCGCCCGTGTCGTTTTCACGGTTTCGTCTGTGGCCGGCGCCGTCTGGTCAGCGCCCGGTTTCCATGATCTGCTTTCCCCGTTTCCAATCTGACAGGCCGGGCGCCTGCCCGTCCGTCCAACACGGGAGGCAGTCATGCCAGTCAAGAAAGCCGGCCTCGTCGGGCCGCTCGCCGCCGCGGCGGCGCTGAGCCTCGTGCTCGCATCGAGCGAGGCGTCCGCTCAGAAAGTCCTGCGCTACGTGCCGCAGGCGAATATGGGCACGATGGATCCGGTCAATAACCTCTCCTCCGTCACGCACCAGCACAGCTGGCGCGTCTACGACAACCTGTTCGGCGAGGACACCGCCGGCAACGTCCATCCGCAGATGGTCGAGAGCTACCAGGTGAGCCAGGACGGCCTCACCTACACGATCAAGCTTCGCCCCGGCCTCAAATTCCATGACGGCCAGCCGGTCACGCCCAAGGATGTGATCCCGTCGATCCAGCGCTGGGCGAAGATGGACGGCGGCGGCAAGCGGCTCGCCGCCCTCGACATGAAGCTGACGGCGGTCGACGACCGCACCTTCACGCTGACGCTGCGCGAGGCCTTCCCGGCGACGCCGGGCGTGCTCGCCTACGGCTCGACCGCCATGTACGTCATGCGCGAGAAGGAAGCGACCACCGACGCCGCGACGCCGGTGACCGAGCCGATCGGCTCCGGGCCCTTCGTTTTCAACAAGGCCGAGTTCTCGCCCGGCAACAAGATCGTCTACGACAAGAACAAGGACTACGTGCCGCGCCCCGAGCCGGTCAGCGCTTTCGCCGGGGGCCGCGTCGCCAAGGTCGACCGCATCGACGTCATGATCATGCCGGATGCGGCGACCGCGGTCGCGGCGCTCGATCGCGGCGAGATCGACATGTACGAGACGCCGCCGCTCGACCTGCTGCCCGTCCTGAGGCGCAACCCGAACATCAAGACCGTGGTCTTCAACAAGGCCGGCGCGCTCGCCTTCGTGCGCCCGAACTTCCTGCACCCGCCCTTCAACAATCCGAAGGCGCGCCAGGCGCTGATGCACATGGTCGACCAGGAAGACTACATGCGCGCCGCGATCGGCTCCGATCCGGCGAACTGGAGGGTCTGCTGGGCCGTCCAGGTCTGCGGCACGCCGACGGCAAGCGAGGCCGGCAGCGAGCCCTATCGCAAGGCCGATCTGGCGAAGGCCCGCCAGCTTCTCCAGGAGTCGGGCTACAAGGGCGAGAAGATCTACGTGCTGGTGCCGATGGACCAGCAGGTGATCCGCGACATCGCCCAGGTGACCGTGCAGAAGCTCAAGGACATCGGCGCCACGGTCGAGCCGGTCGCGGTCGACTGGGGCGTAGCGCTCCAGCGCGGCAACAACAAGGGCGATCCCGCGCAGGGCGGCTGGCACCTGTTCCACACCTGGACGGTCGGCCAGATCCTCGGCAGCGCGATCTCCGCCGTGCATCTCGGCACGCCCTGCGACGGCGGCGGCTATCGCGGCTGGCTCTGCGATCCCGAGATGGAGGCGCACCTCGCCGAGTGGATCAAGGTCGGCACGCTCGAGCGGCGCAAGCCGGTCGGCGAGAAGATCCAGCGCCGCGCCATGGAGATGGTGAACTACGTCCCGCTCGGCCAGTTCTTCCAGCCGATGGCGACGCGCGCCAACATCACCGGCATCCAGGAAACCCTGCTGCCGGTGTTCTGGAACATCGACAAGAACTGAACCGAAGCCTTCGAAACGAAGCGGCCGGCTCTTTCGGAGCCGGCCGTTTTCTTTTTAACGGTCCTGTCCGCGCGGCGCCGCCGCCCGCAGGAAACCGATGTCGCCGATGCCGCCGCCTCCGCCGCCCTGCGGACGCGAGGGCGATTGGTGACGCGGCGCCGGCTTCCTGGCCCGGTGCTTCTGGCCCGGGTGAGCCTTCTGCCCCTGATGGGCCTGGTGACCGTTGTTAGCGCTGCCGTTCCGCTGCTTGCGCCGCGGCTGGCGAGGCTGGCGGTGATCCTCCTCGCGCGTGATCGGCGGCATCGCATGGCCGGCGGGCACGACGAAGGCCGGCAGCGCCAGCACCGGGATCGCCTGTCGCGTCGTGCGCTCGATCGCCTTCAGCATCGAACGCTCGTCCGGCGCGCAGAACGCGATCGCCGTGCCCGAGGCGCCGGCGCGCGCGGTGCGGCCGATGCGATGGACGTAGCTCTCGGGCTCGTGCGGCAGGTCGAAATTGACGACATGGCTGATGCCCTGCACGTCGATGCCGCGCGCGGCGAGGTCGGTCGCGACCAGGACGCGGAGATCGCCGGCGCGGAAGCCGGCCAGCGCCTTCTCGCGCGCCGTCTGGCTCTTGTTGCCGTGGATGGCGGAGGCGGTGATGCCCTGCTTCTCCAGGCGATCGGCGACGCGGTTGGCGCCGTGCTTGGTGCGGGTGAAGACGATGGCGCGCGCCATGGCGGGATCGCCGAGAAGATGGGCGAGCAGCGCCGATTTCCGCGCATGGTCGATATGGATCACCTGCTGGTCGATCTTCTCGACCGTCGTCGCCTGCGGCGTCACCTCGACCCGCTCGGGGTTCCTGAGATAGGCCTTGGCGAGACCGGCGATCTCGGTCGGCATGGTCGCCGAGAACAGAAGCGTCTGCCGCTCCTTCGGCACCAGCGCGACGATCCGCCGGATCGCATGGATGAAGCCCATGTCGAGCATGCGGTCGGCCTCGTCCAGCACCAGGATCTCGATCCCGGTGATGTCGCAGGCCTTCTGCTCGATCAGGTCGAGAAGGCGGCCCGGACAGGCGACGAGGATGTCGACGCCGCGCGCGAGCGCGTCGGTCTGGGGGCGATATCCCACGCCGCCGAAGACGACGGCGATGCGCACGCCCTGCAGATTCTGGGAGAGCTGCTTCAGGCTGTCGCCGATCTGGCTCGCGAGCTCGCGCGTCGGCGCCAGGATGAGCGCCCGCGGACGCTTGGCCCGGCGCGGGATCGGATTGCCGGTCAGGCGCTGCAGCATCGGCAGGCCGAAGGCGGCGGTCTTGCCGGTGCCGGTCTGGGCGATGCCGATCAGGTCATGGCCGTTGAGAAGGGTCGGAATGGCGCCCGACTGGATGGGCGTCGGAACGGTGTGGCCGATCGAGGCGAGCGCGCTCAAGAGCGGCGCCGCGAGGCCGAGGTCGGAAAACTGAGTCAAGGTAACCTTTGCAAGAGACATAAGTCCGCGATCCGCGCGGACGCAGCGAGACCACCGGGAGGCCGCTCTTTTTAAGGAGGGGGAGGTCCAGATGGAGGCCGTCGAGGCCGAGGGCATCCGACGCCCCGAGCCTTGCTCTTGCGCCGACCATGCGGGCGAACCCGCACCTGCACTCTGGGCGTGCATATACGGTGAGCTCCTATGAAATACCAGCGATAAACAGGACGGGGTTGCGTCAAGGCCCGGCTTGAGACAGGCTTTCCAACGAGAAACAGCCCTCAATAACGGGGAGAATGGCCTCAATGCGACACATCAGCACAGCCGTGGGCGCCGCCGCCCTCCTGGCCGCCGGCCTGGCGACGCCAGCGGGCGCCGCCACGCCGCGCGACACCCTCGTGATCGCCTGGAACCTGGACAACCTCTACACCTTCGACCCGGCGCAGATCGGCGAGGTTACGACCGACGAGATCATGAATGCCGTCTGCGATCCGCTGATCCTGCAATCCTATGAAAGCTCGAAGGAGCTGATCCCCGGGATCGCCGAGAGCTGGTCGATCAGCGAGGACGGCAAGCAGTGGACCTTCAAGATCCGCAAAGGCCTGAAGCACAGCCCGTCCGGGAACCCGGTCACGGCCAAGGACGCCGAGTGGTCGCTCCGCCGTGTCGTCGAGCTCAACCTCAACTCGGCGAACATCATCACCAAGTGGGGCATCAAGAAGGACAACGTCGAGCAGGCGATCCAGGCGAAGGACAACGACACCCTGGTCGTGAATTTCGACAAAGGCTATCCGCAGTCGCTGATCGGTCCGGTGGTCTTCTCGGGCCGCGCCAGCTTCGTGCTGGATTCGGTCGAGGCGATGAAGCACGAGGTCAACGGCGACAAGGCCAACAAGTGGCTGGGGTCCAACACCGCCTGCGTCGGCGGCTACCGGCTCCGCAGCTGGGCGGCCAACGACACCGTGGTGCTCGAGCGCAACGACAACTACTGGCGCGGCCAGCCGAAGCTCCGGCGCGTCATCATCCGCCACGTGCCCGAGTCGGCCGCCCAGCGCCTGCAGCTCGAGAAGGGCGACATCGACATGGGCCGCGTGCTCAACGGCAACGACCTGGCCGGCATCGAGGCCGGCAAGGCCGCGCGCGTCGTGCGCACGCCGCGCACGCAGTTCTACTACGTCACCTTCAACATGGGCGATCCGATCCTCTCGAAGCCCAAGGTCCGCCAGGCGATCAAGTACCTGGTCGACTATGACGGCCTCGAGAAGACGGTGATGAAGTACGAGGGCCGGGCACGCCAGTCGCTGGTGCCGATGGGCGCCTTCGGCGCGCTCTCCTACGAGGAGGGCAAGCCCTTCAAGCTCGACCTCGACAAGGCCAAGGCCCTGCTCGCCGAGGCCGGCCACCCGAACGGCTTCGAGAAGGAGCTGATCGTCGGCAACGCCTTCCCCTACCCCGACCTCGCCCAGCACATCCAGGCCAACGCGGCCAAGATCGGCGTCAAGCTCAACGTCGTGACCATGGCCTACGGCCAGGTCGTCGCGCGCCATCGCGCGCGGAACTTCGAGATGACCATGTCGGCCTACTACATCACCGTGCCGGACGCCGACGGCTTCGTCGAGCAGATGGCCTTCAACCCGGACAACAGCTTCGAGGCCAAGGGCAACGCGCAGTATCCGACCTGGCGCGCCAGCTTCTTCGACCCCTACTACAACGAGATGCGCGAGAAGCTGCTGTTCGAGAAGGACGTGAAGAAGCGCGAGGAGGCCTACAAGGATCTGCAGCGCCGCCACATGATGGACGGTCCCTTCGCCTACCTGTTCCAGACCTTCCGCGTCATGGGCGTCTCGAACGTGATCAAGGACTTCAAGGGCAACGAGGACCGCGTCTGGTACGCGACCTTCACGAAGTAGGCATCGAGGGCGGCGTCACACCCCGCGTGTGATGCCGCCGTCGACGCGCAAATTCTGGCCGGCGATGTAGCCGGCCCCGTCGGAAACGAGGAAGGCGACGGTCTTCGCCAGCTCCTCGACCTTGCCATAGCGGCCAAGCGGCACCCGCTGCCTGGCCGCTTCCTTTTCAGGCAGGCTGTCGAAGAAGCCGGGCAGCACGTTGTTCATGCGGATGTTCGCCTTGGCGTAACGATCCGAATAGAGCTTGGCGAAGCTGCCCAGCGCGGCGCGGAGCGCGCACGACACCGGGAACGCCAGGTCCGGCTCGAAGGCGGCGAAGGTCGAGACATTCACGATCGTCCCGCCGCCCTGCTTCTCCATCACCGGCGTCACCAGCCGCGAGAGCCGGATGACGCTGAGCATGACTATGTCGAGACCGCGATGCCAATCGTCATCCGAGATCGCCAGCAGGTCGCCCTTCGGCGGATGCGCCGAGGAGTTCACCAGCGCATCGATGCGCCCATAGGCATCGAGCGTTCCCTTCACCACGCGCTCGAGCGCGGCGGGATCGTCGTTCGAGGCGGTGAAGCCGAGCCCGCCGAGCGACTTCCCCAGCGCCTCGCCCTTCCCCGACGAAGACGAGACGGCGACCTTCCATCCCTGCGCCGCGAGCTCCCTGGCGATACCGGCGCCGAGCCCGGAACCAGCGGCGGTGACGAGGGCGATCTTGTCGGGCATTTCGGTCCTCCGTTGAGCGTCACCGGAAGCTTAGCACCGGCTTGATTCCAAAAGAAAAAGAGCCGGGCCGCCTCGCGACCCAGCTCTCTCCAGTTAGCACGCATCCTGTCAGAAACAGGGATATTTGTCAACAGTGAATTCGTACTTATTTCCGCATCGAGGCGACACTTTATTATCCTGCAGGCACTTTCGCGCCCCTCGCCCGCCGAAGGCGGGGGAGGGGGCACGAGGAGATGCGCGCTATCGAGGTCGACTGCGCTCACCTCACCAGCGTCGGGACGGTCACGCGCCAGACCAGGATCATGGTGTCGATGTCGGCCCCGCTCTCGTCCTTATAAGGAGATCCCACCTGGAAGCCGTCCTGGGTCATGAAGTCGTTGTCGTTGGCGACCAGCAGGAAGAAGTCCTGCGGGTTGGCGGGATCGAGCGCGGGGACCAGGCTCATCGCCTCCCATTTCTCGGAGAGATTGTTCCTGTCGTTCGGCGCGCCGTTGCGAAGGCCGAAGCGGGAGAGCTCGGCCCCGTCGTTGATGTCGATGAAGCCGTGGAGCGTTGCCGGCGCGATCGAGGGGTCGAGCACGCCCTTGGGCGCGATCGACCTGGTGCGGTCGAACTCCGATCCCGCGATGTCGGTCGCCTTCGAGAGGTCGATGATGTCGATGCGGCGATAGAGCGAGGTGGAGCCCTTGAGGCCGTAGCCGTTGCCGCTGTCGCGCGAGAGCAGCAGGAACTGCGTGTCCGAGAGCGCGGTCAGCTCGCTTTGCGCGGCGACGAGCGTGCGCTCCCCCGCCTTGAAAATCGGCAGCTTCACGACATGCTCGGAGGCGAGCTTCGGCGTCGTCGGGTCGGCCACGTCATACATCAGGATGCGGACGTGGTTGCGGGTCGCGGGGCTGTCGCCGCCCTCGTGGCGGTTGGCGCTCTGCAGGATGACGGCGAGCTTCCTGCCGTCCGGCGTCAGCGCCATGCCCTCGAAGCCCTGGTTGTTCTGGCGGCCGAACTCCGGGTTCGGCGGCTCCGGCGCCTTCGCTTCGGGCCCCGGGTTGTTCGAGCCGAAATGCTGCTGGCCCTTGCGCATCGGGATGAAGGCCTCGGGAGGACGGATCGCACCCAGCATCTTCCCCTCGGCCGAGAAGCGGTAGACGTAGGGCCCGTATTCGTCGCTGATGAAGTAGCTGCCATCGGCCAGGCGAGCGATCGCTTCCGGGTCGAGCGCGATCTTGCCGGTCCGCGTCTCCGGCATGTCGGGGAAGGCCGCAGTCGCCTTGCGCACGCCGCCGGCCTCCGGATCGAGGCCGGAGAGCGGCTGGCCCTGCGCGTCGGTCAGCAGGATCGTGTCGGCGAGCGTCGCCACGACGCCGTCTTGCGTGGTCCTGCCCGGCGTGAAGCGGAGCGTGACTTTGTTGACGCGCGGGCGGTAGTCGGTGGTGCCGGCGGCGTTGTAGCCGCGATCGGGCAGCAGGATGATCGTGCCTTCATAGGCATCGCCGTTGCGCCGCCACGACCCGGCCTCGACGGTCATGCCGGAGCCCGAGCCGAAGGTCTCGCCGAACTTGTCCTTGAGGTTCGCCGGCATGCGGCCGACGGCCACCAGGCCCTTGCTGACGAACACCTTGCCGTCGACCGTGACCGACCGTTCGGCCGCCTCGGCAGCAGCGAGGCTCGCACCGAAGGCGAGCAGCAACGCAAGACCGCGAACCAACATCGATGTTCCCCGCTCCAAGTGGATGGGCCGGATGCTAGGGGCGTCGCGTTTCAGTTTTGCGTCAGCCCACCGTGAACCAGGGCTTGCTGCCCTCGGGATAGGGGTCGCCCTTCTTGAAGTGGCCGCCGGGGATGTGGCGGTAGGCGCATTTGAGGGCGGCTTCCTCGTGGAACTCGATGCCGAGGCCCGGCCCGTCGGGGATCAGCATGTGGCCGTCGACGAGCCGGCAATGCTCGGTGACGATCTCATGGCGCCACGGCACGTCGACCATCATCGTTTCCAGCAGCGCCAGATTCGGCACCGAGGCGGCGAGCTGCACGCTCATCGCATTGCCGACGGGGCCGAGCGGGTTGTGCGGCTGCACCGGGAGATACGAGGCGCTGGCGATGGCGGCGATGCGGCGGAATTCCGAGAGGCCGCCGACATGCACGACGTCGGGCTGGATCCAGTCGGCGGCGTTGCGCGTGACGAGATCCTGGAACTGCTGCTTGTCGTAGTAGCGCTCGCCGGTGGCGATGCGCACCGGCACGTGGGCCCGCACATTGGCGACGGCGGCGATGCTCTCCGGCGGCGTTGGCTCCTCCAGGAACAGCGGATCGTAATCGGCGATGGCCTTGCCGACGCGGATCGCGGTCGGCACGTCGAAGCGGCCATGTGCCTCGATCAACAGGTCGATGTCGGATCCCACATGATCGCGCACGGTCTCGATCTGGTCGAGGGCCTTGCGGAGCTGCTTCGGCTCCATCTGCAGATAGGCGGGACCGAAAGGATCCCATTTGAGCGCGTTGAAGCCGTAGCCCAGCGCCTCGTCGGCGCGCTTCTTGAGCACGTCGAGGGACTCGGTCTTGCGGCCCCAGTTGTTGGCATAGCAGCGGATGCGGTCGCGCGCCTTGCCGCCGAGCAGCTCATAGACCGGCACGCCGAGCGCCTTGCCCTTGATGTCGAGCATCGCCGCTTCCAGCGCGGCGATGGCGGCGCGATGGACGACGCCCGTCCGCCAGTAGGAGTCGCGCGTCATCGCGTCCGCATGCATCTCGGTCTGGAACGGATCCTTGCCGACCAGATACGAGGAGAAATACTCGATGGTCGCCGCCACCGCCTTCTCGCCGCGCCCGACCGTGCCGTCGCCGACGCCGTAGATGCCGGCATCGGTCTCGAGCTTGACGATCACCCAGTTGATGCGGGCGCCGTCGACGAGGAAGATTTTCGCAGCGGTGATTTTCATTGGGGGTCTCTCTTGTCCCTCTCCTGCCCTTTCGTGCTCCTCCCCCGCTCCCTTTCTTACTCCTCCCCCGCGCGTCAGCGTGGGGGAGGGTGGGGTGGGGGCGAGCGAAGCGAGGTACGGATGTAGAGTGCGCGCTGGTCGAACACCTCGCGAGGCTTCGCCTCGCTCGGCCCCCACCCTACCCTCCCCCATGCAAAGCATGGGGGAGGAGAAAGAAGGGGGTCGCGGAAGAGGAGAGGAAGGGCGCGCGCCCTACGCCGCCTCGCCGCCGGGATCGGACAGGGTCAGCTTGCCGACCTTCACCGGCGCGTTCTCCTTGGCCCAGTCGCCGGCGCCTTTTTGGATCTTCTCGTAGGTGTCGCGGGCAGCGGTCATCGCCGACTCCTCCCAGTCGCGGCGGAGCGGCGTGGTGTTGTCGCGCAGCTCCTCGACGATCGCCTTGCCTTCCTTGCTGTCGTATTTGCGGTTCCGGTAGAGCCAGCGCGACTTGAGCTGGAGCTGCGTGCGGTGCTTCAGCGGATCGTTGTGCTCCTCCTTCTTGGCGCAGAACTCGATCACCGATCCGGCGATGTCGGTGTTCGGCGACAGGATGTGCTGGAGGCCCCAGAACAGCAGGCCGTGGCGGCCCGGCCGCCCGCCGCTGCGGGCGATGCCCTCGCTCCACTGCTTGTTGATGGTCTTGCGGTCGATGGTGTCGGCGCCGTACCAGTCGCCGACACGCTTGTGCAGCGGATCGCCGATCTCGTTGAAGCAGAGGAAGACGAGACGGCCGTCGCCGATGCGGATCAGCGTGTGCCAGTCGATATAGGCGACGTGCCTGGCGTTCGCGAGCTTGGTGCGGACGATGTAGTCGATCGCATGCACCGACCATTCGCGCTTCTGGCCGCCGAACTGCGAGCCCTGCGGATGGCTGTACTGGCCGCGCGAGAGCGCATCCGACATCTTCCAGTCGCCGTACTTCTCGTAGAATGGCTTGGCGGCGGCGATGTGCTCCTCGACCAACTCGTCGTCATAGCCCTCGCGCGTCGGCAGCGCCGCCTCGACCTCGTCGAAGATCGGGTTGGGCGGCAGCGGCTTCGAGAAGTCGACCCAGTTGCGGTTGAGGTCGACGTTGCTTTCGCTGACCCGGATCATGTGGGAGAAGCCGAACGGGTTGACCGCGTGCACCTTGAGCACGGCGACGCCCTTCGGCAGGCGCTTCTGCGTCCCCTCCTCCATCCACTGGATCTGGGCGGCCGAGCCGGCGAAGCCCTCGGCGCCATGGGTGCCGGAGAAGGCCACCAGCACGACCGGCGCGTCCTTCGGCCCGAACCACGCGGTATCGATATACAGCGGGCTTCCGTCCGGCGCCCTCTCGACCGGGTGGCGGAAATGGTCGAGCTCGGCGCCCGCCTTCTCGGCCGAAGCCAGGAACTTGCGCCGCGCTTCCTGATATGTGGGCGCGAAGAATTGCGAGACGTCCATGAAAAGGCTCCTGCTGGGAGGGGAGAGGCGGCCGGGAAGGCTTGAGCATAGCAGGGTCGGCGGCCTAGCATCGACGCCAAGCAAAAGATGAAACGGGGCGGAAACATGATCGGGCTGATTGCAAGGACCCTGGCGGTTCTTATCCTCGTCGCGATCGGCGCTTCAGGGCTTGCCGCGCAGACGCTGCCGATCGTCTTCGTGCACGGCAACGGCGACAGCGCCGCGCTCTGGCACACGACGATCTGGCGCTTCGAGTCACAGGGCTACGATCCTTCCCGCCTCTTCGCCGTCGACATGGCGGCGCCGGTCGCGCCCGGCGACGACACCCGGATCGAGGAGAACCGCTCGACCAGCGCCGACCAGGCGGCCCAGCTTGCCGCCGCCGTCACCCGCGCGCTGCTCGCCACCGGCGCCGGGAAGGTCGTGCTGGTCGGCAACTCACGCGGCGCCAACACGATCCGCAACTACATCCGCTTCGGCGGCGGCCATGCCCATGTGGCGATGGCGATCCTCGCCGGCGGGGTCAATCACGGCGTCTTCCACGCCCCCGGCGCCAGCCCGAACAGCGAGTTCAACGGCGGCGGCCGCTTCATGGCGCGGCTGAACGAAGGCAGCGAGGTCGTGCCGGGCGTGCGCTTCGTCACGCTGCGCTCGGACAAGCTCGACAAATACGCGCAGCCGACCGGCGAGTTCATCGGCCGGCCCGGACAGCCGACCGGTATCGGCTACGATGCCCCGCAGCTCGCCGGTGCCGAGAACATCGTCATCCCCGGCCTCGACCATCGCGAGATCGCCTTCCACGCCCGCGCCTTCGCCGAGATCTGGCAGGCGGTGACGGGCAAGCGACCGGACTCGACCGCGATCGGCGCCGAGGCCGCGCCCATCCTCGACGGGCTGGTCGCCGGCTTCGCCAACAACGCGCCGACGAATCTCGGCATTGCCGGCGCCACGGTGGAGATCTTCGAGATCGACGCAAAATCCGGCGAGCGCCGGGGCGATTCCGTGCATCGCGCCACCGCGCGCTTCGACGGGCGCTGGGGGCCGTTCACGGCGAAGCCCGATGCGGCCTACGAGTTCGTCGTGACGGCGACGGGCTATCCCGCGCATCACATCTATCGAACGCCCTTCCCGCGCTCGAGCCGCTATGTCCATCTGCATCTGCGGCCGGCCGATCCGAAGCTCAAGGACGCGAAAGCCGCCGTGTCGATGACGCGGCCGCGCGGATATCTCGGCCATGGCCGGGACACCTTCACGATCGCCGGCAAGGTGCCGGAGGGCGTGAACGAGGGCGTTCCGGGCACCTCGGCCGCGGCGATGGCTCTGCCCGAAGCCGGCATGGCCGTCGCCGTCGTCCTCAACGACGAGCGCCTGATGGTGCGCGCCGAGGCCCCCGCCCATGGCCGCGTCGCCATCGCCGAGTTCCATCACTGAGCACGGCCTTGCAACAGACGACGAGCCGCTGGGAAGCCATCGAGACTCCGGCGCAGCTCAAGGACGTCCGCTTGCGGATGCTTCTTGCCCATTGGACGGAAGCCGCTGCCGACGGGCGCATGCCGACGCCCGACATCATCGATCCGATCAAGCTGGGCGATCTCATGGGCTGGCTGTTCGTCTATGAGGTCGAGCGCGACCCGATGCGCTTCCGCTACCTCGTCTACGGGCCGAAGATCGCGCGCCGCATCGGCTTCGATCTCACCGGGAAATACGTCCACGACCATCCGATCGCGGAAGCACGCGAAGCGATCGCGAGGCTGCTGACGGCGGTCGCCACCTCAGGCCGGCCGCATCGCGGCGTATCGACCCGGCGGATCCTCGATCGCGATGCGACCACCGAGGCCGTGGTCGTGCCGCTCGCCGGGCCCGACGGCAGCGTCCGGCAACTGCTGGCGCTGCAGACCTACGACGTGCCGAGCGAGGACGAGGCGCCGGCCACCGCCTCGGGCGGATCGACTGAGAAAAGCAGGTGGATGCCGGTCGACGATCCGGCCGAGCTCCGGGACGAACGTCTGCAGCGGATGCTGGCCCATTGGACCGAGGCCGCGACGGGCGGCGCTCCGCCGACGCAAGCGCTGGTCGACCCGGCGAAGCTCGGCGATCTCATGGACTGGCTGTTCGTCTACCAGGTCGAGCGCGATCCGCTGCGATTCCGATACATCGTCCACTCGCCGAAGATCGCGCTGCGCATGGGAGCCGACTTCACCGGCAGGTATGTCGACGAGATCCCGAACGCGGAGGCGCGCGAGGCGGTGGGCAAGGTGCTGGCGGCAGTCCTCGCCACCGCGAGGCCGCATCGCTTCGAGTCGACGCGCCGCTTCATGGGCCACGACGTCGCGACGGAAGTCGTGGTGATGCCGCTCGCCGGACCGGGCGGCGGCATCGACCGGCTGCTGGCGCTCCAGGTCTACGACGTTCCCGACGCCAAGCCGAAGATCCGGCCACCGTCCGAGAAGTTCACCGGCAACTGGGCCGGTAAGCCCATCCACACGCCGATCGAGGATGGCAGCCAGCTCAAGGACATCCGCATCCGGCTGGCCTATGCGCGCTGGCTGGCCGGGATCCGGGACGGGAGACTGCCGTCGAAGGATCTCGTCGATCCGGCGACATTTGGCGACCTCATGGGTTGGCTTGCGCTCTATCGGGTCGAGCGCGATCCGCGACGCTACCTCTACCTCATCTACAGCGAGAAGTTCGCGCTGCGGCACAATCTCGACATGACCGGAAGGTATGTCGACGAGTACCCGGATCAGAAGCGCGCCGAGGCGATCACCGCGATTCTCGACATGATCGTCGACACGCGCCGGCCGCGCCACGGAGTATCGCCGCGATGGATGGCCGACCGGGTCATCGTCACCGAAGCGGTCATGATGCCGCTCGAAGGTCCCGACGGGTCGATCGACCACGTGGTGGCCGTGCAGGTCCTCGAGGAACTCGACGACGCCGATGCTCCGACCCGAGAAGTAGATTAGTCTCCGATCGATGGGGTTCGCCCGAGAGGCTCGATGGCCAGCATCGGCTGGACGCCGGTCGAGGATGGAAGCCAGCTCAAGGACGCGCGTCTCAGGCTTCTGCGCGCGCATTGGTCGGTGGCCGTGAAGCATGGAAATCTGCCGTCGAAAGAGATCGTCGATCCGGAGAAGCTCGGCAAGCTGACGGACTGGCTCGGTCTTGAGCGTTTTGCCCAGGCATTGAGGGGCTCAAGGGCTGAGCGTCGGATCGATCGCTTTTTTCGATCGAAACGCCGAACAATACTCGTTTGATCGATATAGTGCCGGCTCTGTAACCATATCTCCATCCGATGCCTGCACCATGGGCATCGCCATTCGAACGGAGAACAAGGCCATGGCTGACGAACCCAAATGCCCGGTCGCGCACGGAGCCGCGACGCCGAAGACCGCCCGGCGCCGGTCGAACCGCGACTGGTGGCCGGATGCGCTCGATATCTCGACGCTGCACCGGAACTCCAAGCTTTCCGACCCGATGGGGGAGGGGTTCGACTACGCCAAGGAATTCAAGAGCCTCGATCTCAAGGCGCTGATCAAGGATCTGCGCGCGCTGATGACCTCCTCGCAGGATTGGTGGCCGGCGGATTTCGGCCATTACGGCGGCCTGATGATCCGCATGGCCTGGCACAGCGCCGGCACCTATCGCATCGCCGACGGCCGCGGCGGCGCCGGCGCGGGCCAGCAGCGCTTCGCCCCGCTCAACTCCTGGCCCGACAACGCCAACCTCGACAAGGCGCGCCGGCTGCTCTGGCCGATCAAGCAGAAATACGGCCGCAGGATCTCCTGGGCCGACCTGATGATCCTCGCCGGCAACGTCGCGCTGGAGTCGATGGGCTTCAAGACCTTCGGCTTCGCCGGCGGCCGCGCGGACGTATGGGAGCCCGAGGAGCTCTACTGGGGCCCGGAAGGAAGCTGGCTCGGCGATGAGCGCTACAGCGGCGAGCGCCAGCTCGACGAGCAGCTCGGCGCCGTGCAGATGGGCCTGATCTACGTCAACCCGGAAGGACCGAACGGCAACCCCGATCCCCTCGCCGCGGCGAAGGACATCCGCGAGACCTTCTTCCGCATGGCGATGAACGACGAGGAGACCGTCGCGCTGATCGCCGGCGGCCACAGCTTCGGCAAGACCCACGGCGCCGGCGATCCGTCGCTGGTCGGGCCTGCCCCCGAATCCGGCGCGCTCGAGGACCAGGGTCTCGGCTGGAAGAGCAAGTACAACACCGGCATCGGCGCCGACGCGATCACCGGCGGGCCGGAGGTCACCTGGACGCAGACGCCGACCAGATGGAGCAATCACTTCTTCAAGAACCTGTTCGAGAACGAGTGGGAGCTGACGACGAGCCCCGCCGGCGCCAAGCAGTGGAAAGCGAAGAACGCCGAAGCCAGCATCCCGGACGCCTTCGACAAATCGAAGAAGCACGTGCCGACGATGCTGACCACCGACCTCTCGCTCCGCTTCGATCCGGCCTATGAGAAGATCTCGCGCCGCTTCTACGAGAACCCCGACCAGTTCGCCGACGCCTTCGCCCGAGCCTGGTTCAAGCTGACCCATCGCGACATGGGGCCGGTCGCGCGATACCTTGGCCCGCTGGTGCCGAAGGAGCGGTTGATCTGGCAGGACCCGATCCCGGCGCCGGATCACCCGTTGATCGGGCCGAAGGAGATCGCCGATCTCAAGGCGAAGATCCTGGCCTCGGGCCTGACGGTGCCGCAGCTGGTCTCGACCGCCTGGGCCTCGGCCTCGACCTTCCGCGGCTCCGACAAGCGCGGCGGCGCCAATGGCGCGCGCATCCGGCTCAGCCCGCAGAAGGACTGGGAGGTGAACCAGCCCGAGCAGCTCGCCAAGGTCCTGAAGAAGCTCGAAGCGATCCAGAAGACCTTCAACGGCGCGCAGAAGCGCGGCAAGAAGGTCTCGCTCGCCGACCTGATCGTGCTCGGCGGCGTGGCGGCGATCGAGAAGGCGGCCAAGGCCGCGGGCGTCGAGGCGAAGGTCCCGTTCACGCCGGGCCGCATGGACGCGACGCCCGAGCAGACCGATGTCGAGTCCTTCAAGCCGCTCGAGCCGCGCGCCGACGGCTTCCGCAACTATGTCGGCAACCGGCGCCAGTTCCTGAAGCCGGAAGAGGCGCTGGTCGATCGGGCGCAGCTGCTGAACCTGACCGCGCCCGAGATGACCGTGCTCGTCGGCGGCCTCCGCGTCCTCGGCGCGAATGCCGGCGACGCCAGGCACGGCGTCTTCACCAAGAAGGTCGGCACGCTGAGCAACGACTTCTTCGTCAACCTGCTCTCGATGGCGACGGTCTGGCAGCCGATGAAGGGCACGGACGGCATCTTCGAAGGACGCGACCGCAAATCGGGCGAGGTGAAATGGACCGGCACCCGGGTCGATCTGATCTTCGGCTCGCACGCACAGCTTCGCGCGCTCGCGGAGGTCTACGGCTCGTCGGATGCGAAGGAGAAGTTCGTGAAGGACTTCGTCGCCGCCTGGACCAAGGTCATGAACCTCGACCGCTTCGACGTCGCGTGATGTCCCCGGGGGCGGCGTTCGAGGCAAAGCGGACGCCGCCCCGCCCGTTCGACAGAAGACCAGGAGAGAGATCGATGCACGGTCCTGTTGGCGCCACCACGCTCCGCCGCCTCCTCCTCGCGCTGGCGACGTTGCTCGCCGCGACGGGCGACGCGCCGGCGCAGGGCTTCAACGCAGGATCGCCCAATGCGCGCGACCAGCGGCCTGCCTTCGCCGGCCAGACCCGCGCGCCGATCATCCAGGACGGGATCCAGCTTCGCCCGACCGTGATCGCCAAGGGGCTCGTCAATCCCTGGGGCATGGCGGAGCTTCCCGACGGGCGCTGGCTGGTGACCGAGCGGCCCGGGCGCATGCGCCTGATCGGCATGGATGGCAGGATGTCCGAGCCGATCCGCGGCGTGCCGCCCGTCGTCGCCAGCGGGCAAGGCGGGCTGCTCGATGTCGTCATCCGCGACGATTTCGCCCGCACCCGGCGCCTCTGGTGGAGCTATGCCGAGCCGCGCGGCGACAGCGCGAACGCGACCGCGGTGGCGACGGGCGTGCTCTCCGCCGATGGCACGGCACTTTCCGAGGTGCGCGTCGTCTTCCAGCAGCAGCCTGCCTGGCGTTCGAGCATGCATTTCGGCTCCCGCCTCGTCTTCGACCGGCAGGGCGCGCTGTTCGTGACCACCGGCGACCGCTCCGTTCCCGACGCCCGGCATCTCGCGCAGGACGTGAGCACCTCCATCGGCAAGGTCGTGCGTATCAATCCCGATGGCGGGGCCGCGGCCGGCAATCCGTCCCTGCCGCGCGGATTGCCCGAGATCTGGTCCTACGGGCATCGCAACATGCAATCCGCGGCGATGGGACCGGATGGCGCTCTCTGGACCGTCGAGCATGGCGCGCGCGGCGGCGACGAGCTGAACCGGCCGGATCCCGGGCGCAACTATGGCTGGCCGGTCATCACCTATGGCCAGGACTACAGCGGCCGGCCGATCGGAGAAGGCCTGACGGCGCGGGACGGCATGGAGCAGCCGCTCTACTACTGGGACCCCGTGATCGCGCCCAGCGGCATGGCGTTCTACGACGGCGCCATGTTCCCGGAATGGCGCGGCAGCGTCCTGATCGGCGGATTGGCGAGCCGCGCGCTGGTGCGCATCACGCTCGACGGAAAGCGCGTCACCGGCGAAGCGCGCTACCTCGTGGGAGAGTGGCGCGTCCGCGATGTCGAGGTGGCGCGCGACGGCGCGGTCATGATCCTCACGGATCATTCGGACGGCGCGCTGATCCGCATCGCGCGGGAGCGATAGACGATCCGCGCCCCGGCGCTCGCGCTTGCGCCCGCGGCTGCCTGATCTAGAGTCCGCCGCCCTTCGGACGACACTCAAAGAGGATCAGAGACATGGAATACCGGCTGCTCGGCGGCTCGGGCTTCAGCGTGCCCGCGCTCAGCTTCGGCACGGCCACATTCGGCGGCGGCAACGAGCATCTGCGCGTCTGGGGCGCGACCCAGGTCGGCGAGGCGAAGCGCATGATCGACCTGTGCCTGGATGCCGGCGTCACGCTCTTCGACAGCGCCGATGCCTACTCCGGCGGGCTCGCCGAGGAGATCCTGGGCCAGGCGCTGGCCGGCCGGCGCGACAAGGTGCTGGTCTCCAGCAAGGCGATGTTCGCCATGGGACCGGGACCGAACGAGATCGGCACCTCGCGCCATCACCTGATGGCCGCCATCGATGCGAGCCTGAGGCGCCTCGGCACCGACTATCTCGACCTCTGGCAGATGCACGGCTTCGATGCCTTCACGCCGATCGAGGAGACCATGCGCGCGCTCGACGACATCGTGCGCGCCGGAAAGGTCCGCTACATCGGCTGCTCGAACTATTCCGGCTGGCACCTGATGAAGTCGCTCGGCATCGCCGACCGCTATGGCTGGACGCGCTACGTCGCGCACCAGGCCTATTACTCGCTGGTCGGCCGCGACTACGAATGGGAGCTGATGCCGCTGGGCCTCGCCGAGAAGGTCGGCTGCGTGGTGTGGAGCCCGCTCGCCGGCGGCAAGCTCAGCGGCAAGATCGCGCGCAACAAACCGGCACCGGCGGGAACGCGCGTCGCCGTCCAGGGCGCCAACGGCCCGCAGATCCCGGACGAGCAATTCTACGACATCGTCGACGTGCTGGAGGATCTGGCGAAGGAGACCGGCCGCAGCGTCTCGCAGGTGGCGCTGAACTGGGTGCTCAGGCGCCCGACGGTCTCGTCGGTTGTCATCGGCGCGCGCAACGAAGCGCAGCTCAAGGACAATCTCGGCGCTGCGGATTTCGTGCTGACGCCAGAGCAGGTGAAACGCCTGGACGATGTGAGCGAGCGTCCGCCCGCCTATCCGTACTGGCACCAGCGCAAGCCGCTCGCGGCCGTGCGCAACCCGGTGCCGGTCTGAGCGCCCGCAAGCACGCAGCTGCTGTCGAATGTCGGTTGCGGAGAAGGATGCTCTCGAACGGCGGCTCCCTTTGGAATGGATCGAATGGGCTTTCGATGCAAAGCTTCGAGCATCAGGAGTTTGAGTGATGACCATCTTCGTGAGAGCCGGGCACAAGCCCTGTCGATGTAGGTCGCACTAGCGCGACGGCGCGCCGCCGTTGCCGTTTCCTGCCGCCCCGATCGGCGGCATCCCATCGCGAAAATCGAAAGTGTAGAGGTCATGACGACTCTGCTGCCGGAGAGGCGCGGCCAGGATCAGGCCGATCGCGTCAAGGATCAGGCTCCGAAAGACGAGGATGCCCGTCCGGCCGCCTTCCATGAGGCGACCGGCGGCATCGAGCCTCCGGCCGGCGCCTGGGGCTATTAGCGCCGATGCCCTCGAGAACGACCGGCGCGCGCGAACGAGCGGCCGCGCTCCGCGCCAGCCGCCTCGAGCGTTTCGCGCCGCTCGACCTTCTGGCCGAGATGATCCATCGGCAGTTCGCCGGACGGATCTGCATCGTCTCGTCCTTCGGCACCGAGTCGATCGTGCTCCTTCACCTGGCGGCGGAAGTCGATCGCAGCGTGCCGGTGATCTTCCTCGACACCGGCAAGCTGTTCGCCGAGACGCTCTCCTATCAGCGCGAGATCGTCGCGCGGCTAGGCCTCGGCGACGTGCGGGTCGTGACGCCGGATGCAGGCGAGCTCGCCGTGGTCGATCCGGACGGCGATCTCTGGTCGCGCGATCCCGATGCCTGCTGCCGGCTCCGCAAGACCGCGCCTCTAGCCCGCGCCCTGGAAGGGTTCGATGCCTGGATGAGCGGCCGCAAGCGGTACCAAAGAAACGGACGCGAGAGCCTGCCGCTGGTCGAGGAGGCCGACGGCCGCGTCAAGATCAACCCGCTCGCGCTCTGGAGCCGCGAGGAGATCGAGACGCACTGCGCGCTCTACGGCCTGCCGCGCCATCCGCTGCTCGCCGCCGGCTACGTGTCGATCGGCTGCGCGCCCTGCACGACGCCGGTCCGCACCGGCGAGGACGAGCGTGCCGGCCGCTGGCGCGGCACCGCCAAGACCGAGTGCGGCATCCATTGGACCGAGGCCGGCCCCGTCAGGTCGGCCGCGCCGTGAGCTCAAGAAGAAGAAGCGACATGAACGACCTGGACTCGCTCGAAGCCGAGAGCATCTACATCCTGCGCGAGGCCTACGCGACGCTGAAGCCGATCGCGATGCTGTGGTCCTTCGGCAAGGACTCGAACGCGATGATCTGGCTGGCGCGCAAGGCCTTCCTCGGCCGCGTGCCCTTCCCGGTCGTGCATCTCGATACCGGCCTCGAATTCCCCGAGGTCTACGACTTCCGCAACCGGTACCGCGAGGAGTGGAGGCTCGACCTCGTCGCCGATGCCTGCCCGTCGATCGAGGAGGTCGACCCGACTTTGCCACCCAACTCGCGACTCGCCGCACGCAAGACGCTGGGATTGTCGCAGGCGATCCGCAAGCACGGCTATCGCGGCATCATCGCCGGTATCCGCCGCGACGAGCAGGCGATGCGCGCGAAGGAGCGCGTGTTCAGCCCGCGCGGCGCGAGCGGCGAATGGGAGGCGAAGGACCAGCCGGCCGAATTCTGGGACCAGTACAATCTGAGCCAACCGCCCGGCACGCATGTCCGGGTCCACCCGCTGCTGTCCTGGACCGAGCTCGACATCTGGCGCTACATCGCGCGCGAGCGCATCCCGGTGGTGCCGCTGTACTTCGCGCGCAACGGAAAGCGTTTCCGCTCGCTCGGCGAGATCGGCATCACCACGCCGATCGACAGCAAGGCGGCCAGCGTCGACCAGATCATCGACGAGCTCGCGACGACCCGTGCGGCCGAACGCGCCGGCCGCACGATGGACCACGACTCCGAAGACGCCTTCGAGCGCCTGCGCGCAGCGGGGTACATGTGATGACGGCACACAGCCACGACTACGTCGCGTTGCGGCCGTCGAACGAGCGGGCCTTCCCGATCGTCGTCGTCGGCCATGTCGATCACGGCAAGTCGACGCTGATCGGCCGGCTGCTCTACGACACCGGCTCGCTCGGCGAGGACCGGGTGGCCCAGCTCCGCGAGGCCTCCGGCCGCCGCGGCCTCGATGTCGAGTGGTCGTTCCTCCTCGACGCGCTCCAGGTCGAGCGCGACCAGGGGATCACCGTCGACACCACGCAGGTCTGGTTCCGCTCGGCGCGGCGGCACTACGTGATCATCGACGCGCCGGGTCACCGCTCCTTCCTCAAGAACATGGTGACAGGAGCGGCGCGCGCCGAGGCCGCGATCCTCGTGGTCGACGCTTCCCAGGGCGTCGCCGATCAGACGCGCCGCCACGTCCATCTGCTGGGCCTGCTCGGCATCGGCCAGATCGTCGTCGCGCTCAACAAGGTCGACCTCATCGGCCGCGACCCGCAAAGGGTGTCCGAGGCATCGGAGGAAATCATCCGCTGCCTCGCCGAGAACGGCCTCGCGGCGACGGCGATCGTGCCGATATCGGCCAGGCACGGCGACAATATCGTCAGGGCGGCCGACATGGACGGATATGGCGGCCCGACGCTGGTCGACGCGCTCGACCGCCTGCTGCCCCGCGCGTCCAACCTCAACCTGCCCTTCCGCTTCGCCGTCCAGGACGTCTATCGCCTGGACGACAAGCGCGTCGTCGTCGGCCGGATCGAAAGCGGGCAGCTTCGCAACGGCGACACGATCGCCTTCGCCCCGTCCGGCCAGGCGGCGCGGGTCGTCTCGATCGAGACCGGCAACGGTGTCGATCGTGCGGAGGCCCAGGCCGGAGAGTCCGTTGCCCTCACCCTCGACCAGCCGCTCTTCGTCGAGCGCGGCCAGCTCGCCGGCCCCGCCGAAGAACCACCGGCGACGGCGCGGCGGCTTCGGGTCCGCCTGTTCTGGCTGGATGCCGCGCCGCTGGCCGCCGGATCGCGGATCAGCCTGAAGCTTGGCACGGCGGAGCGCGAGGCGACGGTGCTCGACGTCGAGGAAGTGCTGGGCATGGCCAGCATGCAGACCGCCGACCGCCAGGAGATCCGCCAGCACGAGGTCGCGCAGGTGCTCCTCGGCGTCGCCCGGCCGCTCGCCACCGACCGCCACGCTTTGCTGCCGCGAACCGGGCGCGGCGTCTTCGTCCGCGATTTCCGCGTCGCCGGCGGCTTCGTCGTCACCGACTTCGACGACGCGGCGCCGGTGGAGGCGCCGGTCGAGCTCGATGCCACGCCCGGCGTGGTGATCTGGCTCACCGGCTATTCCGGCGCCGGCAAGTCGACGCTCGGGCGCGAGCTGGTACGCCGCCTCTCCGAGCGCGGGCGCGCGGCACACCTCCTCGACGGCGACGAGCTGCGCCGGGGCCTCAACCGCGATCTCGGCTTCAGCGACGCCGACCGGCGCGAGAATGTCCGCCGCGTCTCCGAGGTCGCGCGCCTCTTCGCCGAGGCCGGCACCATTGCCGTCGTCTCGGTGATCGCGCCGCGCGCCGCAGATCGCGCGATGGCGCGCACTTTGGTGGGCCCCCGCTTCGCCGAGGTGCATATCCGCGCCAGCCTCTCGGCCTGCGAGCAGCGCGATCCGAAAGGCCTCTACGCCAGAGCGCGGCGCGGCGACCTCAAGGGCTTCACCGGCATCGACTCGCCCTACGAGACGCCGGTGTCGCCGGAGCTGGTGGTCGACACGGAAGCCGACGATCTCGCGACCTCGGCCGACCGGCTGCTGGCCTTCGTCGACAACTGGCTCGGCTGACCCATGCGCATGATCAATCTTCGCCTCTGTACCGGCACGCCTGATCGGGCGGCCCAACGATCACTGGTCCTCCCCCTGAAAAGTGGTCCACCCTGAACTATGTCTTTTGACAAGAAGGAGGACTGCAATGCCGAAGAAGAGGCACAAGCCTGAAGAGATCGTTTCGAAACTCCGACAAGCCGATGTCTTAA
>Ga0194132_10003759_pt1 | contig 26614 bp, 54 predicted proteins | sample TA2KigOf80mmetaG_FD_148612 | JGI IMG/M metagenome (GOLD analysis project Ga0194132, IMG submission 148612) | Freshwater microbial communities from Lake Tanganyika, Tanzania - TA2015054 Kigoma Offshore 80m | ecosystem: Environmental > Aquatic > Freshwater > Lake | place: Tanzania: Lake... | reverse complement strand
TGGGCTTCCCGACAGGAGATGCTGGTGGACCTCGCCCTAGAATCGGCTATTTCAGACCCTGATACCATCCGCCAGATTCGCCCCGTAGTTCCGCAACAACTCATGCCAGAGCGCTTTGGGTTTGCCAAACGAGAATCGGGTATAATGGACGTGTTATCATTACAACGTTATACACCGACGTATCGTTCCTGGGTATCAGGTGCGCCCGTCATGTTCCGTAACGGTTTGGTTGACGACACGTTCCAAGGTTCTAGTAGGTATTCAATGCAAAGTTTGTGGGTCTAAATGCCAGTTAATCCATTTCAAGGTCTCCAAGAGGCTGGCTTTGCTGGAATCAATATGCAAGGAAAAAACGCATATTGGAATTATCACCAACATCGTCAAGCAGCAAGTGGTCAAACCAGTTTAGGACAAGGACACCGTTCACAAGCAGCAGGTGGTCAAACCAGTTTAGGACAGGGACACCGTTCACAAGCAAACAATCAGGGAGTAACATATGGAGAATTAAAGCCAACACCCAAAGCGACTGGTAAACTAGCAGAAGGAAACGCAGACATGAAACGCCCATCATTTAAACAAACACGCCCAGAACAACCAAAGCGTGAAAGTCGTCGTAATGCATTTGGTGGCATTGGCGATGGTGGTGGCGCAAAGGCTGGAGTAGGTGGAACCGCAGTCCATGGAGACATTATTATCAATACTGGGCAAGGAGCCGCTGGTGTTGGAAAAGGTATAAACCAAAGTGGGAACAGTGGTCAACTTGGAGGACAAAACAATAAGATTTCAGACAGCATGACTGGCGGTACAGTCAAGCAGGACCAGATTTATGCTCCTACGTTTACAGGAAGTTCTTCTGGCGCTGGTGGCGCTGGTGGTTCGGGAGGTTCGGGTGGATACGGAAAAGGTGGTGCTGGAGGCGCAAAGGCTGGTGCGGGCGGCGGCGGAGCAGGACTTGGCGGTGCTGGTCGTGGTGGTGCAGGCGCTGCTGGTGGCGCTGGTGGACGAAGTGGTAACGTTGGGGACTCAATGGCTGACTTTAGCGGTGTAAAGTTTGGAAGCCCCACTTTTCAAATTGGTCGTAACAAGATTGGACGAGACACGTTTACCGAAACTCGTAGTACATCAACTACTGATGCTCGCAAGACGACTCCCGCAAAGGAAAAACCTGCGAGCAAGAAGTCAGACCCCAAGAAACCAGCAGCGGAGACGGAAACTCCTGCTGAAAAGGCTCCTGCTGCTAAAACTCCTGCTGCTAAAACTCCTGCTGCTAAAACTCCTGCTGCTAAAACTCCTGCTGCTAAAAAGCCAGATGAAAAGGCTACGAAAGCAAAGACGGACGAAACTAAAAAGCGCAGTGATATCAAAGACAAGGCAAGGGCAGACCTCGCAGAAGCCACTACGTATCCTGCGCCACCAGCACCCAAGAGACCAGCAAAAGACAAAGGCAAGAAATTAGCGCCAACAACGGTTAAACCAACTGTGGGCAAAGGCAAGGGCAAATCAGAGGAAGAGGAATAACAATGGCTGTTAATGAATCACGTTCAATGAACCGAGACCTCATCATGGGGGCAACTGACGGTAAGTTCAAGACCATCGTCCCTGACCGTGGCGGAGAGGTTGAAATGACCAGCGCCACCATGCGTGGTCATGAGTTACAGATGCAGTACAACATTGTGGAGCGTTCGGAACTAGCCGACCTGCCCACCGCCGATTACGGGCGACGACGAGAGACAGGTCATTACTAATATGCCTTCTAGCCACCGTGGAGAACCGATTGCGGCAAATCGTACGGATGCTCGTCGCCTGATGAAGGAAGCAATTGACAGTATCCGCACGTTCACGGGCTTGGGTGCAGTGGCAGGTGCAAGTTATGGACAGAATCGCAAACGCAAAAACCTTCCCCCATTCAATTAAGGAACAAACATGGCACGAGGAAACGACGAATCACGCAATCCAAACCGCCGTCCACAAAGAAGCACCGAGTGGCACAACATGGGAATGGTTGACCGTCGCCAAAGTTACATTAATGAATTAGTACAACAAAACAAAGACGATTATGCCTCAGAATCTTATAACTACAACGAATATCCCGAAGAATTTGAAGGCCGCTCGTTTCCAACTGAAGCCGAATACCTTGCTGCACATAATCCAGAAACATATGAAGATTATCAAAGACGTCTCCCTACGGACAGGGCGCAAACATTTGGTCGTCCCTATCAAACCCCTTCTGGAAACTACGGTTTTGAGTGGGAGCACAGGCAACATCCAGACGACATTGGGGATGCCTCCCCTGAGCCTTTCTCAAACAAAACAAGTCTGGAACAATATAAAACTGCTATGTATAATATAGACTCTGTTGGAGACGTTGGTGATTCGTACTACAGGTCAGAGCGTCGGCGGGCAGCCGAGGAACATTACGGAGAAGATTACAACGAGTACAGGGCATGGCAAGCAGGAGAAATTCCAGAAGAAACTGACGAGCCAGCGCCCTATGAAGCCCCTGAAGGGTGGGTTGCGTGGTATCAATCCAGTCGGCGCAAGCCGCCAATTGCCATTTCCAATGTTGAAGGTACTCGTCACCGCCTGACTCAAGAATTCAAGACCCCTTCTGCCGCCCGTCGTGCTGGTAGAGCCTTATTGAATGAGAAACTCTTTGGGTCTCAAACAGGCCGCCTTGACCAAGCACTTCCATACAATCTCACTGGCATGCAGTACTTGTAACAATCATGACACGTGGCAAAGACGAATCCAATAACCCCAAGAGGCGTCCTAAGAAACGCTGGAACCAGTTTTTACAAGCGTGGACATCACCACCTGAAGGTTACGACTATGCTTTTAACGAAGACGGTACTCCCGCTCAAAACTCCAAACCAAGTGACGATGCTGTAGACAACTGGGACCCAGACGGAAAAGAAGGGCCAGAAGGCTACGGCGAGGACTCAAAAGACCCTTACAAGTAAGGGACAATCGTGGCACTAGGAGATTAACTAATGAGCGATTGGGACGATGCCCCAGCCGAACAGCCACTAACACGTGGTCAACGGTTTCGTGACTCCATAGCAAGGGCTGTCATCCGACCAGGGTCGGCAGCAACTGGAGAGCAGATACTTCGCTTTCAAGAAGACGAAGGAGACTCATATGACAAAGTTGGGTTTAGCAAAGCGTTAGATAGAGACTCTCGTTCTCTTAAAAATCAAAAAGCATGGTTAGACGAAACCATGCAACTAATAAAAAAGTATAACGATATTGCTGATTCTGCTAAAGAAATAGAAGACAGAGGACCTCTTGATAGAGACCCTGATTCATTTGAACGAAAAGAAGAAATAAAATTAAATAAATCTAAAAGAAAATCGTCTTTTTGGTGGGACAATCCAGACGTTGCTGATTCTGCGACCAAATCACAAATATTTAGAAAAATGGCTGAAGATAAAGAAACACAAATGCTTTCGGGAGAAGTTCCTTCTTATGGTTATCCACGTGTAACCGATAAACACATTACACTTGCCGCTTTGCTTGGAACGTCCACTGTTGATAGAGTGCTTGAAGAACGTAAACAGTATTCAAGCGTAGACAAAGATGTTAAAAATAAAAAAAGCAATGTTTATTATGACGACGGAACTGGTTACAGTGGCGAATTTACGACAAATACTGCCGCTATCGGCAAGGCTTTACACAAACGTAAAACCAGGAACTTGTCACGTTCCGAAAGGTTGAAAGAGCGTATTTTTCCATACCGTGTTGGTGTTTACGAAGAACGTGATTCGTACGGAGGCAGGGAAGAAGGCGGCTGGTGGTATAATGAGGGGGACTTGGTGCATGAAAGCCGACCTTTTATGACCAAGCGTGGTGCTTTTAAAGAAGAAAAGCGTCTTGAACAACAGTATCCAAGGAGACGTCGTAGTTTGTTAAATGCTCGTGCCAGCGATGTCATGGAAGCAGATAAAGACCAGGGAGTGTTTGAACCGTTGCCATACACCGATAATTCCGCAGCAGCCTTTGGGATGCCCTCAACGTTTATACAAACCCCAGAAGACGAAGACTATGACTACAGCCATTTTGGACAACCATCTAACGACTACAGAGTGTACGTAACACGGGGTAAGCCAAGCGAAATGTATCCAGAACAAAAACCGTATTATTCATGAACCCCGAACAACCATTTACCAGAGACGACCCCGCTTATCCAGGGATGATTGGACTTATAGCCGCAGCCACCGCAACCAGTTGCAAATGCTCACGTTGCGAACGTTTAAGAGGTTACCTGCCACCAAATATTGGCGATATGGCACAATCAGAATCTTTTAAAGCAAAGACCAAAGCAATGTACGAAGGCTATAAGCCGCCTTGGAGAGACAGGACTCGTGAACAACTTGACCGCCGTAACGCATATGAAAGAGAGATGCGTAGGAAGGCACGTGAGCAAAGAGAGCAAAGTCAAAAAAATGATGAATCCTGAGCGAAGTTGATTGCACTATAATGTAATTATGCCTCGTGGACATAACGAACAAACTAACAAGCGTCGTCGCCCTCAAAGACCACGTGTTGGAGCCGTATACGAATGGCATCCAGAAGGTTTAGACAAAGAAAAGTCCAAGTTAACCATTGAACCAGGTTCGTTGGTAAGGGTTGCCAAAGGCTCTCAATTTAGCGCAATGCGCCTACCACCACCGTTTACGTATGTAGAAGACCCCAATAACGGTGAATTTTTAGGACTTGCACTAGACAAGAGCCTTAAACCAAGAATGAAAAGACAACTGTAACCTGATATCCAACGTTTGGAGAACAACATGTCAGAACAACCTAATCGCCTTCTCGTCTGTTGGCGTGTGGTCAACGGTAAGAAAACTGATGGTGTCATTTACAAAATGCGCCCGTATGACGGTGTTCCTGAGTACGACATGGAACTTATTGACATTTTGGAACGGCACAAAGCCCGCAATCAAGACTATGACAATTGGCGTGCTTTAATATTCCGTACCGATAAGGACACAGCCAGCAAGTTGGATGCCGAGACCGCCATCAAAAACGAATTAAAACGCCATGACATTATTATCATGGAGTTTCGTGACGAACTAAAGGCTGATGCTTTGCGGTGCTTTGACAGGCATAACCGACCCAATGCAGGATGCGTGGATTGGTGCGATGAGTCAAAAACGGTTGGACGAAAGATTGGCGTTCCCAAAGAAAAACGTCAATACCTTTGCATGTATTGTCCAGCCGCTGAGTGGTACACACACAAAGAACGGCAGATGTTGGGACTGTACGACAAGTGATTGTCATTACGTTTGAAGTAATCGCCAACAGGTCTCCTGAAATTGGCTCCAGTCAGCCAAACAGTCAGGGGCGCAAATTGTGGAACATGCTGTTCCCTGTCTATAACGGACGCATTTGTTTGTTAGTGGACGGAGTTGACAAAACACAACACCAACTTATCATGGAGTGGTTAAAGAAAGAAGGTTTTAAACCAGGCTCAATTGACTTTCATTGGGAGAGCGGTCCAGACAACCGCCTTGACAGGGTAAGAGCCGTCTATGCGGCACATACACGAATTGACTGGTACGTAGACAATGACCCAGTGGCAGTTGCCAAAGTAATCAAGGAAGGTATACCCTCTTTACTTGTCACCATCCCCCATATAGTGCGTCCAGAATGGGACCAACCACGTACAATAGTGGGATGGGAAGAACTAACAAAAGAGATAGAAACGCAGCGGCTCAAAAACGCAGAAAGGACGTGGCGAGAAACATGAAACAGGATGAATGGATTGAGATTGGCGTCAAACTGGGATGGTGTTCACCGCCCATTTGTGAACCACACGACGGAATGCCCATGAGTAAGGAAGAAGCCGAGCAATTTGAAGAAGGGCAAGACCCCTGCATCCATCTATTGCGTTTGTATAACAGCGACGAACACCGCAGGGAAGTAGAGGAGTTCTCGTCGCAGGCTGTGTGGAGGAAAGCGGGCTGGGAGTGAGGATTTACTTTGGTGGAGCAGAGAAAAGCATGTACGCCTCAATGTTGCTGTCTGTTGGAATACGTCGTATCGGTCTTAATCTAACCCACTTGGCTATTCCAAAAAAGAAACAATTAGACCTACGCACAAAATATGAAAATAGTGAGTTATTGGTATACACGTCAGAAGGTGACGAAGACGTGGTTCGTTACGATGCCTTCTTGCGAGCGTGCGCTGATGACCTAACACTGGTTATAGGTCGTCCCGATTACGATGGAACATGGTTGGGAGAAAAGTATGTACCTATTTGGAACGATGCCGACGACCTTGAACGACTGAACTGGATTTGCCAAAAGAACGGCAGGGTAGCCATTAGCGACAAAGCCCTGACAAAGCACCACCATAACCGCTTGAACGCCATTGCCATGCGTTGGAATGCCGAGATGGTGGGGCTGACCTCAAAGCCAAACAACATTGAAAACTACAGATGGGATTCCGTGTTGGTCAACTCCTGGACGAGCGCCGTACGTTACGGTGAAACACAAGTATGGACAGGACACGGTTTACGACGTTATCCAGCCCAGCAAAAGGACTCAGCACGTAAACGACATAGGATAGACATTGAGCGTCTAGGCGTGTCCTACGAGAGCGTCGTGGCTGACGAAGTTGATGCCGTAAGCAAATTGGCAATCGTGTCCTGGAAACGTTACGAAGAACATACTTTTGGGGGCTATGACACCATGACGTCAGGCAGTCAAGACACGACTGACAATACGGAAAGTAGTGACATAATTATTACACCCCCCCACGGTGGCAGTTTGGCAAATGTGGAAAATAGGGGTACAAGTATTATTATCCCCCCTCCTGAAAAGCGGAACGAAAACGATAGGTTATTATTGCCCGTCATTGGCGTAGAAACTATAACGTCAATGGGTTCGCAAACCATTGATGAACATGGGGAATCTATTGAAGTTGCGCCAGAACAAACGAACGTAATTCGCTACTCAGGGGCACTTTTACGGCAGTGCGATAATTGTTATCTGGCCTCTAAATGTCCCGCATTTAAGGAACATACAGAATGTGCGTTTAAGTTACCCGTAGAGATACGAACTAAAGACCAACTTCAAGCCGCCCTTAGAGCCATGATTGAGATGCAGGTCAGCCGAGTGATGTTTGCTAGATTTGCCGAAGAGTTGGAGGGACAAGGGCTTGATGTTACTTTATCATCAGAAATGGACAGAGCCTTTGAGATGATTGAAAAGTTCAAAAACATCAACGATACCCGTGACCTTGTTCGTTTTGAGGTAGAGGCTCGTGGAACGAGTGGGGTACTGTCTAGACTATTTGGGCAACGAGCAGCCGACCAAGCCAACGCCCTACCTTATGGGGGTCTTGGACCGTCAGCCACCGATGCCTTCTATCAGGAAGTTATAGATGTGGAAGAGGAGTAATGAAGACACTTCCCTACGATTACAAATGTCCTAAATGTGGGAGAACAGTATCAGTACTTAGTAATAAGTATCCGCCTGTGTGTGCGAATAAGCACTCACATTCAACTATTAATGTAGACATGGAGTTACAAAATGTACGAACAAAGGAAAATCACGGACGTTGGAATTGACATGGACGGGGTGGTCTACCCGTTTATGAGCGCACTTAAAAAGTACTGCCAAGACGTACTTGAAATGTCATATCTTCCAGAACCAACCCGTTGGGACTTTTACGAAGATTGGGGAATGAGCCACGGTGAGTTTTACGCTTTGCTTGACTCAGCCCCCGTTACCCATCGTTTGTTTGCATCCGAGTCACCAATGAAGAATGTATACGGTGGTTGGGAAATGTTAAGGAATATGGGGGTCAAGTTGCACGTCATCACTGCTCGTCCAACAACGGCGTGGGCACAGACCGCTGAGTGGTTACATGACCACGAACTCGTTCCAGACCACTTGCACTTCACCGACGACAAAACTATTCTTGCCCACACCGCCAAAGAACATTCGGCAATGATTGACGACCACCATGTTTACTATCAACAATTGGAAAAGGCTGGCGTATTTGCCGTACTTCACGACCACCCATGGAATAATCAGTTTGAGGCGTCTTATCGTGTCAATTCTCTGGTAGAATTCGCTAGACTAATTAAGAAGGTTAACAATAGGGAGATTCCATGGCATCCAGCGAGCGCAAACAAGTACTCATTGATGCAGCCAACCTGATTGTTGGAGACCGTAACGACGATTACGGCGACCCATACGACGACTTCAGTTTGACTGCCGATTTGTGGCACGCTTATTTGATGCGTACACGAGGCAAAAGGAAGGGTTTTGTCATTTTCCCGCACGACGTTGCGGTCATGATGACACTGTTGAAGATTAGCCGCCTTTCATGGACTCCCGAAAAACGTGACCATTGGTTGGACATCGCAGGCTACATTGGCTGCGGATGGGATTGTGTTGACCGTAATCCACCCACTAGCCACGAAAGTATTGAGTCCGATGATGAGACATTTGTTTGATGTTTACGGAAAACCTTCGGTTGCCAAAAGTGTTCTCGTTCCAGAAGTAGAGCGTATGTATAAAGCGTTTAATTCCCTTGCCCCACTGTTGATGAATAGTGCTATTGACCTGCAACAAATTGCAAAGAACACAAACTTGTCTCTGACGGAACTTCGTTATGACGGATGGGAAGCATTATTCAAGTACATTAGAGGATTGGAAGAAACCGTAAAGAAAGTGGAAGCAGACTTAGAAGCACAATATAAAAAAATGCGTGATTTGGTAATATTTGTAGAAGAAACGTCGCAAAGGGTGGTAAAACTTTATCGTGAGGGTACTCTCCGAAATCCCAATGACTGATGACGTGGCGAAACAAAGCCCTGTGCAAGGGAAAGCACATTGACTTGTGGTATCCGCCACTAGAAGCGGATAATCAAGACGAGTATTATGCTGTTGCTCGTGAAGTTTGTCATGCTTGTCCAGTGTGGAGGAAATGCTTGAACGACGGGATGAACGAGCAATGGGGAATGTGGGGAGGACTCACACCATTAGAAAGAACAGCATTTAACAAAAAGCCAAAGAAAACAGCATTTAAGCCGCATGGCACTGTTACAAGGTACCGACAAACTTGTTATTGTAAAAAGTGTGTTAATGTAAACGAAACGATAAAACAACAAAAGAAGGACTTTAGCGTTGTGCCAAGCATGCAAGACAAAGATTTTGATTTGTTTGCGATTTTGTATCAACTCCTTCAGTAATCCTTGCTATGCTGGATAGCAGACCGTAACTACCTGGCGCTCGTCGTCAATTTGTTACGGTTTTCTGTTATACCAACCGACAAGGAGAACGTTCTGTTACGGCACTGGGTTTCATCCATAGTCTTATTTATTGGAACACTCACAGTAACTATATTTGGGCAATTGGTAACGTCAGACGGACCAGCAACGACAGGAGACCTTGTTGAGGTAGAATTTGTGTACCCAGGTGGTTATACCTACGACCAACGCATCGTGGAACCGACGACCACAACTACCACAACTACCACAACTACTACCAAGCCTGAAAAACCCGACCACACAAGAAACGCAATAAACGAAACGGAAGCCTGTCCCCAGTACGAAGCCCTGTTTAGGCAGTACGAGTTAAAGCCCGTAAAGGTGTTTTCCTACATTGCTTGGAGGGAATCAAGGTGTCATCCCAAAGCGGTCAATGCCAAATGGGACAACCAGGGCAACGTCACGTGGACGCTGAACGAGGACGGCTCTATTGACCGTGGGTTGTTACAAATTAACTCTTCATGGAAGACCGTCACCGCCAACGTCTGCGGCTCCGAGTTAGGAGATATGGAAGTTTTGTATAATTTGGACTGTAATCTCAGGGTTGCCAAATATCTGCTGGATAACGGTGGATTAGGGCACTGGGGCATGTAACATAGTAATCCGTCAAACAAGACGACCACACAACAGGAGACAAACATGTTGATTGATACAAAAGACCTCTGCGGTACGGCAGAAGCCGCAGCCGTGCTGGGCGTTGTAAAACAGCGCATTCACACGCTTCGTAAGCGTGCCGATTTCCCACAGCCCATTGTTATTCTGGCTGCCACCCCGCTTTGGGACGGAAACGCTCTGCTTGCTTTCAAGGCAACGTGGAAGCCCCATCTTTCGCAGGACACGACCACACATTAATGAGAATAGGTGTCGTCTCTGCTGACCGCCTACACCCATCAGTAACACCAGACAAATTTCCCCATTGGGGAGGTTCTGGTTGGGCACGTATAGCGAAGTACCTTCCGCACCTGAACTATAACTACGTGGTGGGTCGTTTAGTATGGTATTACACCGAACTAAAAATTGAGGATGATAAAGGTATTCTTCACGACGTAGACGTCATCATCATGCAACGAATGATGAATGCGGGATTAGAGAGCCACATCGGAAAAGCAAGGGCAATCGGGCAAGTCATTATCAACGATGTAGACGATTGGTATTGGGGTCTTGACCCAAGCAACAATGCGTGGAAGGCATCACATCCCAAGCACAACCCAAAAGAAAACATTAACCATTACAAATCAATACTTGCAGTTAGCGACCTGTTGTTGGTATCAACTCCGTTTTTGTACGAGCGCATCAGTAAATGGAACAACAATGTATTGTTATTCCCAAACACCGTTGATACCAAAGCGTTTGCAAAACACGACCACACAGGAAACGACTATGTATCTATTGGTTGGGTTGGTTCTACCGCACACCGTAGTGGGGATTTACAAATACTTCGTGGAGTTCTTAATCAAATGACGACCACACAAAATACGACCACACAGGTGCGCTATTATCACGGAGGCTGGCACAAGCACTCTCCGCATTTCTGGGACGAGGCAGGAGTTTCCAAATGTTTGGTGGATGTAGAGCCGTTGTGTGACCCTGAACGTTATCCAAGTTTAATGAAAATGGACGTAGGCATCGCCCCGTTGAGCAATAAGCCATTTAACGAAGCCAAATCTGAAATAAAGTTGTTGGAGTACTCAGCAAGTGGTATCCCGTGGGTCGCATCTGGCACACACTCGTACGTGCGTTTGCGTGACGAGTGGGGCGCAGGGCGCATCGCACATCGTCCGAACGAGTGGCTGCGCCACCTGCGTGAACTTGTTGGTTCACAGCAACTACGCAAGGAGGAAGGCGAACGGCTGTACGAGTTGGCACGCACACGGGACATCATGAGGGGTGTGGCTCAATGGCACGAGGTGTTGGCATCGGTGTGACCAGCGTCACCTAACCCGACTTGACACGGATACTATGTCATGTGGTAACTTTGGGGTAGGAGGTAGTCACGTGTCTTATGAGGAACATAGTGGCTAACGTCGCCGTATTGCCCAAACAGCAAGTTCAGATAAGGGCATCGCTTATTGCCCGTAGTATGCCTTTGGGATTACTTGACGACGCACAAGTGGACGAGTGGGTCAAGGCACAGAACCTTGATGAACTTACTTTCGTGAGTGCCAACGACCTGTTGGATTACTTGTCGGTGTTGCCCGTTACACGCACCGCATCGCAGGCGCACCTGCCGATGAGTGCAACACGTATTCTCGTGAACAGGCGAAAGGACGAGTGTGCGCTGTGCAAGGGTGACGTGCTCGCTGGCTTGGGGCTGTATGTGTTTAACAATGGTGGCTGGCTGACGTATCACAACAGCGAGGACTGTCCTTCCGTTACGGAACTGCCCGAACTGAAATGGGACAGCGTGACGTTGCTAACGAACTTGGAACTGTTTGTGTACGGGCTGGAACGCATGCCGAAAGTTGTAGTGTCTCGTCCTGAACTCGTGGAACTGTCCAAGTCACACAACGCTGAACTTGGCTTTGATTTGGATTTGCCGTTGTTGCCGTACCAACGTGCTGGCGTGAAGTACGCATTGGAGGCTCGCCGTGTGTTGCTGGCAGATAGCATGGGCTTGGGTAAAACAGCACAGGGCATCGCATTGGCATTGGACACCATGATGAGCAAAGGTAAGACGCTCGTGGTAGTTCCTCCGCACTTGCGCCTCCAATGGGTGAAAGAGTTTCGTCGCTTCGCACCGTCTATCAGGGTCATCACGGCGAAGGGACGCAAGCCCCACTCACTTGGCAAACACGATGTTCTCATCATTGGCGACAGCGTAGTGAGTGCGTGGGCAACGAAGTTGGCTGGCAAGTACGACACGCTCATCGTGGACGAGGCGCATAGCATCAAGAACGAAAAGGCACAACGCACACGTGGTGTCGGATACATCGCCAATAGTATTCCTGCGAGTGGCATCGTTGCGCTCATGTCGGGGACGATGACACCGAACCGTCCAAGTGAGTTGCTCAGCCCTCTCCGCATAATCGGCAGGTTGGACAATGTGTTTGGCTCACGCAAGCAGTTTCTCATCAAGTATTGCGATTACCGCATCGTGAACGGCTTTCCGAACATGAACGGTGCGAGCAATACAACTGAACTGAACACGGTACTGCGTGGTACGTGTATGGTACGCAGGCGTAAAGAGGACGTACTGTCTGACCTGCCAGACAAGCGCAGGGCACAACTTGACGTTGAGTTAAACAACGGTGAGATGGACGAGTACCGCACGGCTGAACGTGACTTCCTGCGTTGGGTAATGGAGAAATACGGAACTGAGGCATGGCAACGGGCAAGCAAGGCAGAAGTCATTACTCGCATGAACAAGTTGCGTGAACTGTTGGGTATCGCCAAAGTAAATGCCGTTGTAGAGCACGTGAACTCACTCATCGCAGAGGGAGAACAGGTTGTGGTGTTCGCATACCATCGTAAAGTTCTCAATGCGTTGTACGAGAAGTTAGAGGGACACGGCATAGTCATGGTGGCAGGAGGTTCTACTCCCGAAGCCAAGCAACGCTACGTGGAGAAGTTTCTGAACAAGCAGGCGAGCGTGTTCTTGGGACAGTACGAGAGCGCAGGTACGGGGCTGAACCTGACCTCCGCATCACACGTGGTATTGGCTGAGATGCCGTACAGCCCGTCCACAGGACAGCAGGCTGAGGATAGGTGTCATCGCATTGGACAGCATAACCATGTGGTGTCGTGGTGGATTACGGCTGTGGACGCAGAGTTTCCTACCATTGACATGCGCCTATGGAACTTACTGAACGCAAAGGCTGAAAGCACGTCGGCAGTATTGGACGGCTGGGCTGGTAATCTGAACGCTAACGCAGGCACGATGACGGCAAAACTCTTACAGGACATGCTCAATGACTATCGCTAACCGACTTGACACGGATACTATGTCATGTGGTAGTGTGACGTTAGGAACAACTCTTACAGGAGGTAGGAACAATGAGTAAAGAAACATACGAGTGGCTGAACAAGTATTGCCTCATCGGATACACGCAACAGCGTGGTACGGCGTGGCACTACCGCAAGGACAGCCAGAGCGTAGAGCCGAACCATTACGAGGGTGCTATCCCCGTTGGGGACGTGCTTCGTCGCCTGTATTCGTGGGAGGCGCAGGAAGCCCCCGTGTACGTCAAGTGGAACGACAACTTCCGCTTGGAGACTGACCGCAAAGCCATCGTGCGTAGCGACAATGGTGACGTGCTGGGCATGTTTAAGGACACCTACGCTATTCACCAATACAAGTCATGGCTCATTGAGAGCGTGTCACACCTGTTGGACGACAGTCTCAACATTGGTAGCGCAGGTATCTTAAAGAACGGTGCTGTCAGTTTCGTCAGCGTGGAAATGCCTGAGAGCATCAAGGTGCTGGACGGTTTCACCGTGCGCCCGATGTTGCTGGCAACGACGAGCCACAATGGTTCTATCTCCACGACCTACAAGAGCGTGTCCACCCGTGTTGAGTGCGACAACCTTCTGGCTCGTGCGCTGAGTGAGGATACACAAGCGTTCCGTGCCCGTCACAGCAAGAACAGCAACTTCCGCTTACAGAACGTGCGTGACGCACTTGGGTTCGTCCATCGCATGACTGAGGACATAGTGGCTGAGGTGAACAAATACGCCAACATCAAGGTGTCTGACCGTGAGTGGGAAGCCATCGTCAGCAAGTTGATGCCGATTAACACGGACGCAAATGCGCCAAAGCAGGCTATCTCACGCATTGAGAACAAGCAAGAACGCATCAAGGAGATGTACCGCAACGACCCACGTGTCGCACCGTTCACAGGCACGGCACTTGGTGTAATCCAAGCGTTTAACACGTTTAATCAACACATCATCGGTAAAGACGACAACCGTGTTGAGCGCAACATGATGAACGCTCTTACGGGCAAGGTCTTTAATCAGGACGAGCAGGTCATGAAAGTCATCAAAGAGTTGGTGCTGGTGTGACCAATGACTCGTGGCTGAAACGTGCTAAGTGCCGTGAGCCTGAGTTATCGCCCTTGTTTAATAAGATGTTTGAGGACGCTACGGCAGGCACGGCAAGAAAAGCGAAGCGCATTTGTATGGACTGTCCTGTTAATGTGGAGTGCTACAACTTGGCAGTTGCCAATAATGAGAAGTGGGGAGTGTGGGGTGGCGTGAACTTTGGCTCACGGGACGACTCCGTTATTAAACAACGCACACGGTTTGACATGGCACTTAACAGTCGCAGTCATAAACGTAAGTACGTCAAAGCAAAGACATGACTGATTTCGCATTTATCGTATTATCCGCAATACTAATACTGTTCTACTACTTGCTCAGTAAGTCATTACGGGACAAGACTTGACACGGATACCATGCCGTGTGATAAGGTAAAAACAGGACAACAAATAGGAGACAACATGACCAAGTTATTCACACCAAAGTTCCGCCTCAACCTTAGCAAGGACGAGCACCGTGAAATCTACGGTACTGAGCAAATCCGCCATCGTGTCATCAAGGCACGCACAACGGCAAAGGTGTTTGACCAAGTGAACAGGCTCACCCGTTGGGGCTGGACTGTAACGCAGTACGGTGGCATTACGCCACAAGTCACCATTACCAAGAAAGAACTCGTGTGCCTTGACGTGGCTGAAACACAGTTCCCACGTCGTTATGACGACGAAACCAAGACGGTCATTGACGTGTACCACAAGTACGCAACCAAGTGGGCATTTACGTGGAAAAAGAGGGTGCGTAACATCAACAGCATGTTGGCTCGTGGTTACGAGGTTGCGTTTGACATGCACACAACAGTTGGATACCGCACGGTGTTCCAAAAGACCTACGTCAAAGACATGGCAGAGGAACAGGTGTGAGCAAGTACGCTGAGCATCGCAGGGCACATTGGTGGGATACTGTCGGCTGGTTTCACACGCTGGCAGGGCACTTGCCAGATGTAGAGAACAGCGAGGAGTGGCACGCATTGGCATCAGAACTTGCGTTTATTTCCGATGAAGTACCTTTCTTGCGTAAGCATTGTCGGGAGTTAGGCATCAAGTATGTGCTTCCTGACGACTACGAGCCGATTACTCATGTCTGACATTGTTGGACGGTACATCGTCACGTGGTCTATGGCGTACGACGATGCTGAGGACGAACACGAGGCGGTAACGATGGCTCTTGCATCATTGGACGACGTTATCAAGCACCACGAGGGGGCAACGACGTTCATTGTTGAGGACACTAAGACAGGCACGGTATCGGTGCTGACTTCCGACGTAGCCATGCGCCACGTTCACAACACCATTATTAACATTGACCAAAGCATCAACTACGCACCTAGTATTACCATTAACGCTGGCAAAGGTGAGCGTGGCAAGGACGGAAAGAAAGGCAAGGACGGGAAATGACCAAGAAACACAAAGTCACGTATTACGTGTATCACTCTGGAACAGGCACTCTCATTGACGCTAATGACGGAGTAACCGTATTTAGTGACGAGGCATTTACTAATGAGGAACGTGAAGCCCTTAACGATGGCGACACCTTCCCTGCCGAAGGCGCAGGTGTACGACTTATGACGCTTATTCGCCACTACAACAAAGCCGATGATAAGGGTAAGAACGGCAAATGATTACTCGCTACGTCCTACATCTCACGTGTAGTAAGGATAACCCTGATGGTACGCCACGTCGCATGCTGTTGGTGTTCCTGTCGGCAGGTGGCAATAACGTGCCTGCGGGGGCTAACGGTTACATACACAAACTCATCATGGTACATGAGGGCGAATACTGTACGGAAACACCGCCCGATGACGCACATGCGTTCGTAGTAACACCGTCATCGTACAACGAGTGGGTAAAGAAAGCAGAAGCACGCCTTGACAGGGCTGAGTGGAACAAGAAGGTGAACAAATGAGCAAGCAAGAAGTTTCGTTGGAAGCGATGGAGAAAATCGTTGAGGAGTTGCCGTTTGGTAACTACATTAACGTTGCCAAGCACGTAACGTACGACGTGGTTCGTATCGTTGAGCAACTTATGGAGGAGGGCATCGTTGTGGACGAGGAGAGCATAATGGAACGTGTAGAGACTTACGCAAAGGACGACTTCTCATGTGGTTGGGGACATGAGGTGCGTCTTAAAGACCTCGTGTTCACGGACGAGCACGGAGAGGAAATCATCTGATGACCAACCCTTACTATCCCAAGCATCGTATTCCGTATCCAAAGGACGAGGATTACGTGCCAGAGGGACATGCCTGCGAGCATTGTGGAAGTCTGGAAGTTATTTGGTTTGACAAGGACGCAGGAGAAGTAGAGTGCTACGACTGTGGAAGTATGTATTTCATCAACAAGGAGGTTACAACGTGCTAATCGTGTGCTCACAAACAGGAACGGTGTTGGAGGCAGAGCATTGTGCGCTTCTTGACCCCGACGAACTCACTCCCGAAGCACGTGACGAGTGGGAGGAAGCCTATTGTAACGACACTCACCTTGCTAGTTTCGCAGCGTTGTACGGAGTGCCCGTAATGAGGGTCTATGAACAACGTCAAGAGCAGGAACACCTTGCTGGTTCGTACAAGATGGTTGCCGACGATGTTCGTAAAGAGTTGGCTGAGCGTCACCTGCGTAGCGGAGACCTGACGTGGGGCAACTGTATCCCGTTCAGTCCGTTGGCGTTGCGTGAACTTCTTATTAACATCGTAGAGGAGGACGAACATGATGAGCGTTTGTGGACAACCGACGAGACGTACATGGCTATTTACTTTGGCGCACAGTTCGCAGACAACGAGTGGCTGGCGAAAGTAGGAGAAATAGCATTGTCGGGCGATGAGGCGTGGCGCAACTACAAATCCTCCGTCATTGAGGCAGTACGCAACGTTTATGTAACTACCATCAAAGATAAGGAAGCAACACCGTGACAAAAGCAGTATCACATTTGTGGGACATGAGCGAAACCTATCCTTATCCCTCTCCGTTCACGCTGTACCTTGACCTTATTGGTTGGAACACCGTCAGGTACGGTAAGCACATGGCAGATGGTTGCGAGTGTGGGGTGTACGAAGCACGCCTCATTGGTGATGCGCTCATTGAGTTCTCCGACGACCCCGTTGAGGTGGGAAAATACATCAATGTCATAATGTTTGCTGACCAACTGACCATTGATTACGGGACAGGACTTGACACGGATACCATCTCGTGTGATACATTGTAACTAAGAGGCACAACATGGCAAAGGAAACGACAGAACACGCACAACGCAGAACGGAAATCAACAGGGAGTTTGGCTCTCTCGTTGGAAAGACTATCAAGCGTGTACGCCCAATGACCATCAATGAGTGCGACTTGTTCGCATGGGACTACGAGGCTGACTATGCGTTCCTCGTGGAGTTCACGGACGGTACGGTAATCGTTCCGTCGCAAGACCCCGAAGGTAATGGCGCAGGATACCTGTTCGTTGAGAGCGTGCGCTGACATGCCAAAGTTCATCAAGCATTGTTCCAAGACCATTGACATTGGTATTCTCGTGGAAGCAGACACGTTGGAGGACGCAAAGAGTATGTCCGTAGGTACGTGGGAGAACAGGGTAGCGTTCGTTTGCGACGGTGGCTGGGACGTGTTCTACGATACCTCAGCAGTAGGTGACGACGAGCAGTTAATCCCGTACACAAACGACGAGTTGCGAACGTTCTTGGTGTTCTAATGACCAAACACTACACAATGGAGTACGAGAAATGGGTTGAGCAATACAAACCCATGACTAACTACATTGACCCCGACGCTTCGTTTAATCAGACGATGTTTGAGACGTACGGCGATGAGGTTGAGTATGTGTGTGACAGGGCTAATACTCCCGATACCGCACTCACCGTGTGGACGTACATTGATGGCTCTGATGGCACATGCATCGTTGAGGGTTATCGTCTCGTGAACCGCATTGGGTACTTCGTCACCGAGAAGCCTGCCGATGCCGATGCTACGTACGACATTACGGTGAACAAGTACGACGACGACGAGTGGGACACCACGACGGGTGACGGTATCCCTAAGCGTTCGTTTAGTTATGAGGACATGGGTTTGGGTTATTCGCTGACCGATGACTTCCCTGAGTTGGAAGTGTTGGAGACACCGTACTTCGCTGGTTGTGACCGCATTTGGGCACGCATTGACGGACAGGATAGCGAACTGTCCTACGAGCAGGTTCGCACGTCTCGTGCCATCTACACGAGCGAGGAAACGTTTGATGGAGAGCAGACGATAATGCTGAGCGACGGACGCAAAGCACAGGTACAGTCCATTGACCTGCGTTACAACAACAAAGAACCTGTTGGTGCTAGTATTACCTATCATTGGAACGATGATGACCCGTTGCGTCAAGGTTTGTTCGGAGGCTACGTTTCGTTCGGTCAATGGTACGACATTAAAGACATTGATAGTTTCGGAGTTAAAGACGAGTTTATCTTTCATTACTTTCCCGATGGCGTAATGGAGATGGTGGCATACATGATGGAGAATAAGGGAGAGTTCACCATCGTTGAGTATTCATACGCATACCACGAATAGTCAAGATGTTCCTCTACGTAGGTGCGTTACACACTCCGCCCACAACCGTCTGCGTGGAGGACTTGACACAGATACCATGCCGTGTGATACATTGTAACTAGGAGGTAGTTATGAAGCAAGATGACTTTGAGAAAGCATTAGCCAACGTCAGTTTGGACGGAGGCGTTGTGTGGCGTAGTGAAGTGTATGAGGACATGGTTTCTCACCTCACCGACAAGGAGTTACAGCAGTTGGTGGACGCTTTGGACGATGCTGTGTTTCACATTTGCGAAGCGTACACAACATCTGTTGTCAGTATTCATCACGAGGAGGACTGACATGGGCGCAGACTTGATGTTCTCCATTTGTGAAATGGAAGCCACGAAAAAGCAGGCGTACAAAAACGCACGCCATTTGTCAGCCACCGAACGCTACAAAAACACGGCGGAGGTATTAGAGGACGAGTGTGGCGTTTCTCTTTGGTTTGACACCGAACCAACAAAGAAAGAAGTGTACGACTATCTCGTTGCCTGTATTGATGAGGTGTATTCCTCACAACGTAGGAGGGACTGTGGGTTGTTTCACGTGGACAAACGTGAGTTCTACATCACCGCAGGCATGTCGTGGGGAGACCGCCCTACTGACGCATGGGACGCATTTACTGTGTGTGAAGCATTGGGACTTACGCTCAACCAACCGAACTTGGACGCATCATGACCGCAGAAGTGAACTACTATCTCGTGAGCGACGAGGACTTGGTGTTGCGACGTGACCCAGCGTTCTATGTCAATGACGAGCAGGCACACGAACTTGTCGCAGTAATCACATCGGGAGTGCCCAATGACGCACGGGAAATCCGTGTGTATTGCGACGGAGAAATGCGTATCCACGTGTGGAAGTCCAAGAAGGCTCGTGAAGCCAACGAAACGCTTGATGATGTAATCCGTTATGTGAGTGACCTCGTTAGTATTGCCAATACCGATAAGGAACTCAATGACTTGGAGGAACGCATTGAGTGGGTGAACAACGCATGGTTTGACCTGTACGCATACGGCGATGGTATCGCCGATGGCGATGGTTGGCTGAACTGCGTTCACTATGACATACAGGAAGCAGTAGCGCAGGCAGTAGCACTCATGGACGATGAGGAAGTTTGGAAGGAACTGACAACATGACACCCATTATCACCGACCACGATAAAAAGACATGCCCCAACTGTGGGGACACCATGCGTGGAGACAAGAGCAACATACTGCCCACGTGGAGTGACTACCACGACAACGTGGTGTGTTGGTGGTGCGCCTCGCACCCTCACGAAACTGACAGGTATGGAAGCGAGGCGGCGGAGTTGATTACGCACATTAAGGCGTTCATCAACGGAGTGCGAGAGCATCGCTTGGACGTGACTACACATTATCCCGAACCGTACATCAACTCATACGACAGGGGACGTGCGTTGGCATGGTGGTACATCAAACAGAAAGGCATCAAATGAACGAGTACGCATGCGACAAATGTGGGACGGAAGTGCCCAATGGTTCGGGACATTACCCTAATGGAGACACGGGCGACAGGGTATGTCGTGAGTGTGCTGACGACAAGCACTATCTCATTTGGAACGCCGACGACGATTACTACATCACACGCAAGTTGCCCGAAGGTGCGAAACTTACCACGCTGAACGACGGCAGTATTGACTTTATCGTGGACGTATCGCATTGGGACGTGGCAGACATGTACGAGTTTGACATAGCAAGCGACGGAGACAGGGTGGCACAGTTGGAAGGCTTGGTAGAGCATCAGACTATCGCTGAACGACTTGACACGGATACCATCTCGTGTGATACATTGTAACTAGGAGGACAACATGAAAGAACACTACTTCGTTATCAAGTGGACTGAGAAATACGGTTGGGAAATGGACGACGAGACGTTAGCGGTTTGGTCTGATGACCGCCCCATCTATGACATTGGAAAGTATGAGTGGCTTCGTGTACCCACTAGGGGCAAGGATAGCAAACTTGACCAAATGTTGTGCGTGGCGTTAGCGAAACTTATTGACCACGCAAACAAATCCAAGAAATCCAAGAAATCCAAGAAAGGGGCAACGAAATGAACAAGTTAGAAATCGCTAAGAGGGCTGAGAAAGTCCTGAACGATGAAGTAGGGTACGGCTACAACGAAACGAGAGCACGTCTGTACGCCGTTGTCACAAGCCCAAGAGGAATAATCACGCTCGCACCACGCACCAGCAACGGTGACGTGTACGAGTTGTTGAGCGACAGAGAAAGTGTCACGGCTCTCGTTCAGTATGACACGGTGTTAGTTGCCACTTGTGGTTGGGCTGCGCCTGTTGGCGACGACAACAACACCGACCTACCGCCCTCGTTACACCCAAAGCGTCGGCGTGTTCGCCTTGCCTGCGTTCTGAACGATGACGGAGTTGCCAGCGTGTTGCGTTTCAGCGACATGCCAGATGAAACCATCACCGACGAGGGCTTGGGGGTAGGCAGTCTCGCTGAGGCGTTGGATAACCTTCGCAAGAGGGCACGTAGGAATAGGCGCACTATCAAGAAACGGAAGTGACCACATGGGATTAGACCAATACTTCTACGCTCGTAAATACTATTCCGAGTATTGTAAGGGCAAGGACAAGACTGACTTCGCCAGACTGTTGGCGATGAGTAAGGCAAAGAAGTATCTCGTGCCCACAGACGTAGGGCATCAGAGCGTTCACCTCATGATAAAGGTTGGACAATGGCGCAAGGCGTATCAGATACACCAATGGTTCGTGGACAACCGCCAAGATGGTGTGGACGACTGTCGTGAAACGTACGTCCCACGTGAGCACTTGGAGGAACTACTTGCCCTGTGCGAGAGTGTAACCAACGACCACAGCAAGGCACAAGATGAACTTCCCTTCGGTTGGAGTAGTGACACGGAGGATTACTCACCACACTACTACGACCAAGTTGATTACACTATCAACCTCATCAAGCATGTTCTCACCATGCCTGACGAGTGGGAGTTCCACTACTCATCGTCATGGTAACGACCACACGCCCGTGCGACCACACGCCCACATACGTGGGCACGTGGGAGAAGCATCGTCGCAAGTACGGTGAGTGGGGACGTATCATCGGCATGGCACATGCCTACCATGACCTGTACCACGAGATAGGGGACATAAGCATTGAGACGGTGGAACACATCATCGCTTGCTACCTCGCAGGCACACTACAATGGGAGGCAGACATGCCTAACCCAATAGATGTGTGGCAGGAAACTTACGAGGACGAGATGCCCAAAGAATACGCACTCCAATGGGAGGTGCGTACGTGGGCACGTGAGTATTACAAGGCTTACGAGAACGAGGTCTTTCGGCTTGTCTCAGAACGGCGCAGGACACACTACAACGAGACCGACGTAGGTGGCGAGGGGTGACTGATTACATGCCCACGTACGTGACAAGCGTCACATGCCCACGTACGTGACAAGCGTCACACATACCGACTTGACACCGATACTATTGACAATGATAGTCTGAGGGTAGGAGGCAACTAATGGCAACTACGCTCATCACACACAAGGACGACGGTAGCACCGTTGTCACGGTAATCTTGGAGGAAAGCGAGGCATGGCACGGGGCACACGTTAGCGTGTCAGTACGCAAGCCCACGCACACCGAACCTGACCACGTGGCACACGTGGACATGTACGCTGAGGACTACGACGACGCAGGCAAGGACGGTACGCTCTACATCTCATCGTGGGAGTGTTCCAACGACGACAGTTGGGAGAACCATTACCCCGAATACTTCTCCGACGAAATGGTGAAGGCGCACGCATGACTTACTCAGACTTGGCAGAGTTCGTGACACTTAGGAGGTAATCAACCACATGGGATACACACACTATTGGAGACGGCACGACCACACGCATGCGTCCACACACGTACGCAAGCAGGCACGTGAGGCGTACGGACGCTTGGTGCTGGACACACAGCGTATCTGCAAGCAAGCACAAGAGAACGGTATCGCACTTGCCGATGGGGACGGGCAACCGAACACACAACCCATCTTTACCGAAGGGTACTTCTCTCTCAACGGAGTAGGCAAGGACAGCCACGAGACGATGTATTGGCAAGCAGTCCCCAGCGTGTCTGAGTGGCAAGAGGACGACGTGAAGCAGGGCAAGGGTGTGTTTAACTTCTGTAAGACCGCCTACAAGCCATACGACACCGTAGTAACGGCAATACTACTTCGTGCCAGCCAACACTACGGCAAGTTGGTGAACGTCACCAGCGATGGCTCTTGGAGTGAGTGGCTGGCTGGACGGAACTTGTACCAACAGACGTTCGGAGTACCCTACACGGGAGAACCGCTTACCGATTATGTGTGACGCACGTCACGTGAACCGACTTGACACCGATACTATTGCGAGTGCTAGTCTGAGGGTAGGAGGCAAGACATGAAAGTATCCGAAATCGCAGAACAGTTGGCTAAGAACCCCAACACCGTGTTCCGCCTGAAATCTCACCGTAGGTGGGGTGACAACACGCAAGGTCGCATCATTGAGGTCACCAGCGAGCCATACGGCAAGTATTACCAACAGGGCACAAGGGTGTGCTACAAGGTGGAGGTCATGGAACGTGATTACAGCAAGAAGGGTGATGACTTCGCCTACACCGTCGCCGAAGCAAGTGAGACTATCCTGCCACAGCACATTTACAGCATTTATTCCGACACCATAACGTTGGAGGAGGAGTGCGTTCATCACGGCGAGGACTCACGCAAGTCGGCTGAGCGCAAGGCACAGAACAACGAGCGCACCAACGTACTGACTGAGTTCATCGTTGAGCAGGCTAGGGCACACCACAAGGGATACATGAGCGTGTACGAGTGGAAACTGAAAGAGATGGGACTTCCGTTCTTGGAAGCACTTGCGAAAGCACTTGGCTATGACGCACGTCACAACGACGGACTTGACACGGATACTATTGCGAGTGCTAGTCTGAGGCTATGACAATGAAACTTCTTACCGACGACCAACTTGGCACTATTGAGGACGCACTCAATGGTGCTGGTGAAATCCGTGTTTACTCAGGACGTGCCATGTACGGGAGTTCATGCTTGGGCATCGTGACCGAGAACGTCACCAAGACCATGCTGATACTCGCCCGTAGTCTCATGGAGATGGACGAGCAGGACACGCTGAGCATGCTGGTGGACACGTCGCACAGGACGGACAGCATGGGACGCAATAGCACCGTAGTTTACTTCCCCAACCTTGCGATGGACGACGACGAGACCGACGAGGAGGACGAGTGACCGCCTGCCAATGGTGCGACAGCACCGACACCTACGTCTCAGGATACTCGCCCATGTGCGTAGAGACTCAGTATCGTTGTCGTGAGTGTGGTGGCGACACCTACCACGATGACCGACCACACGCCCACACACGTGACGCACGTCACAACGACGGACTTGACACCAATACTATCGTCAATGGTAGGCTGAGGGCAGGGGGCAAGACATGACACACAAGAGGCTACCGAAGGGTAGCAAGATGATAGGCAAGTGGCACAGGGCAGATTACTTGCCCACCGACGAATACGAGATAGGTTATGCGTTCGGCGCACCGCAGTACGTGTACGTTGAGTACGAAATCGCAGAGGTGGAGTATTACGGGTTCGGCACACCGTTCATCGCCAACGCAGTCAGGGTGACTGTCTGGCGCACGATGATGCCCAACGCAGGAGTAACGAAGGTCTATCGGCAAGCGTACTATGGCGAGAGCGCAGAGGACGACGCACGTCGTGAGGGTACTGACCACGCCATGAAAGAAGTGTACGCCACAGCATGACCGACCACACGCACGACCACACGCATGCGTGACGCACGTCACATACACGGGCTTGACACCGATACTATTCCCAATGCTAGTCTGGGGATAGGAGGCAAGACATGACACCAACCCACATCACACACACGGACACACGGAGTTACGCCATCTTTCCCCAACACGTATTCACGAGCATGCTTCACCGTGACTACGAGGCAGGCTGGCTGGACGACGTGCCATGCCATCACGAGACGTTCGTAGCCATCGTGCTAGTGGACGAACACCGTCAATGGCAGGTGGAACAGCACAACGTTCCATTAGCCATGAGGCACGGTTCGTGCTGGCAACGTAGCGTACCTCAGTACGACAAGGAGGCAGAGTACGAGGGCACATGGTTCGTGTTGGCACGGTATCAGGCATGACACCGTGCGCCCAATGCGGAGACACCAACGACATGCTCGTAGCGTTCACACGCTACCAAGTGTGTGGCAAGTGTACCCGTCGTAATCACCGTGAGGCTACGGGGACGACAACACGGGCACGCAAGCGTGACAAGCGTCACACTCATGGACTTGACACCGATACTGCGCCGAGTGATACGCTGGGGGCATAGAGGACAACATGACAACGACGACAGCATTACCAACCCTCACCTACCCTGAGTGGCGTGAGAAGTACCTGACCAACCTGCCACCGTCGCAGTTCCGCAAGGGAGACCGCAACCGTGTGCTATGGCGAGAGGAGGCTGAGTGCGAGAAAGCACGCAGAGCACTCGTGCTGGAAGGGCTGGCGTATCTCACGCAGGCAGGATTACTGACCGACGAGTGGCACGAGTTCGGCATTATTCTGACCGTTCGCAACCTTGACCGCATCAGGTGGGCACAGGCACTTCTCGCCAAGTGGGAGGAGAGGTCATGACCGACACACAGGACACCATGACCGTCTGGGACTTGCTGGAACAGCCCAACAGGTTCGCCCCAGAGACGCAAGCACTCTACTCATGGGGGCTGAACTACGACTACAAGGACAACCCGTTCTGGCACTTCTTGGACATGATAGGGTACACCGACGAACACGGATACGGCAGCATGAGCAGTAGCCTCCGTCTGGGATACATGGAGGCAGGCTACTTGGCTGACGCACTCACGGAGTGGGCAGACAACCCACATGGCGTGGAAGCATGGCTGGATAAGTTGATGGCATGCCATGACTGACCTACACGACCTACTACGGGAGATGGGCATAGATGGTGACGAGTGTCACTACCTCATGGAGGACATGATAGCAATAGGTGGGGACATGACGAGTGTCACAACCCTACCCTCACACGCCACCCATGTGACGAGCGTCACACATAGCCCCACACATAGGGAGTGTGACGAGAGACACACCCACCCACTTGACATGGATACTATCGCCAATGATAGACTGACCACAGGAGGCAAGACATGACCACGACCACGACCACGACCACATCAGACAGGGAAGTCTATGCGTGGGACTTCGGAGATGGCTTAGAGTGTGCCGACTGTCACACCTACTATCGTGACATGTTCACCCATGAGACGGAGGAGGACGCACTACACATGCTTGCCCGTCTCAACGCAGCCAATGTAATCTATCTGGACGAGCGTTCACATGCGCTGCCCGATGGTTTCACTTGCGCTAGTTGCGGAGATGTAATCGCATGACCGTGACGCAAGGCACACCGCCCAACTTGACACGGATACCGTCGTCAATGATAGGCTGGGGACATGGAGGAAGGACGGACATGACTTAGCGACCTGCGCCAAGTGACGAGCGTCACACCCCCCCACCCTTAAACGAACACTCGTTCGGCGCAGGGGGGTAGGACTCAAGCCCCACAGACCACCACTACCTTCAATAGCCCTATTCCAAGGTACGTTATAAACGGGCAAGTAGCCCTA
>Ga0194132_10003758_pt1 | contig 26623 bp, 23 predicted proteins | sample TA2KigOf80mmetaG_FD_148612 | JGI IMG/M metagenome (GOLD analysis project Ga0194132, IMG submission 148612) | Freshwater microbial communities from Lake Tanganyika, Tanzania - TA2015054 Kigoma Offshore 80m | ecosystem: Environmental > Aquatic > Freshwater > Lake | place: Tanzania: Lake... | reverse complement strand
CGGCTACCTCCCTGGGATTTCGGTAACCGTAGTTTTGAGACAATCACTTTATTTCGGTAACCATATTTTTAATGTCATGCGGCCCCTTGCCTTAAGACAAACACATGTTCTATCTTATGCTTCTATAATACCATCGGGAGGTGCCCCCTTCTCCCATACTTCATCCCATCGGCGATTGCCCGCTGAACGAATGAGACAAACCAGAAAACGGATCATGCCTAAGCCACGTCTGGTACCCCGATTCGTTTCAGCAAATTGAGCACCTTAACTTATTTATATTAATTGCGAAATCTCCCCATCCTTGATTTCTATACAATGGGGAGGCTCGTCCGCCGTGGCGGATCGGCCCCGATGCTAATCGGAAAGGTTATTTTGTCAAAGGTAGCCTCGCCCTGCCGCCGCCTCGACTAGGTTTGGCCCTTAAATTGTTCCGCATTTGTTTTCCGAAAAAGAGGGGGGTAAAGAAATTTTTATAGGAAGATATAAAATGGCCCCGGAGGTTGTTTTGAGCGCTTTAGGCACAAAAAGAATTTTTTCGAAGGAAACAACTGCCCCACAGCCTACTCATATAATCGAGGCAGGCCCACGCGTCGGCCCCCAACCTCTTCTTTATTCATGCTGAGCGCCTATGCAAACAATATCAATCGAAATCCCGATGTAACCGGGAAGGTGGCTGGTCCGCCCCAGGAGGATCGGCCCTCCTCTCACCTTCAGGAATTCCAACATCACCCAACGCCACGCTTGGACCAAGAAAACGAATCTGTGCCTAATTCACGCCTGGAAATCCGATTCGTTTCTCTAAAAAATTTTCAGGAAAAACGAATCCCGAGCTTCCGTACATATAGACAATTTACCTTCATGGGCCCGAAGCTAAAAGTTGATATATTCGCACGAACTCAGTTCTCTTACGCATTCCGTAATCGCCCACCAGTAGACCTCCTTATTGACACCTCAAACCCCTGGGATTAACGTAGGGCTTAACAACAAGGATGTGTAGAGGAGGACCGCTATGAAGCTGCCTTTCGGCGTCGTAGATGCTGACGGCCATATCAATGAGCCCGAAACCGATCTCATGTCCTATCTGGAAGGCCCCTACGCCAAGATCAAGCGTGCCCACCCCTTTATCCCTGACGAAAACGGCCGTGTCGGCGGCGGCACCATCTCCGGCAAGGACTTCTTCGACCCCGGCCTCGGCGGCACCCTGGGCGCCTTCGGCGGCCCCGGCTTCCCCACCCCCGACGAGTGGCTTAAAGTCGCTGACGACGGCGGCATGGAGACCATGTTCCTCTTCCCCACCACCCTCCTGGGCTACTCCGCCATCAGCGACCCCGACTACCTCATCGCCATCACCCGCGCCTACAACAATTACGTCCACGACAAGTGGCTCAAGCACAGCCCTCGCTTCAAATCCGTCGCCCTCATGCCTCTCATGGATGTCGATGAGTCCATCAAAGAGATGCGACGCTGCGTCACCGAGCTCGGCTACAGCGGCGTCTTCCTGGCGGCCGTCGGCTTCGGCCTCCTGGGCGAGAAGCGCCTCCACCCCTTCTACGCCGAGGCCCAGCGCCTGGGCTGCGCCATCGCCGTCCACGGCGGCCACGCCACCCGCGAGTACATCAAGTACACCAAGTTCATCCAGCGCCACACCATCGGTTTCCCCGTCTCCAACATGATGCAGATGATGCACATGACCTACGAAGGTGTTTTCGAGAAGTTCCCCAACCTCCGCGTCGGCTACCTGGAGGCCGGCTCTACATGGGTGCCTTACCTGTTGAACCGCATGGACGAGGAGTGGGAAAAGCGGGGCTACTTCGAGGCGCCGAACTGCAAGAAGGAACCCAGCGATTACATGAAGAGCGGGCGCGTGTGGATCCATACCGAGGTTGGCGAAGACCTTATCCCAGAGGTCATTCGCATCATGGGCAAGAACCGCCTCTTCTACGCCTCCGACTGGCCCCACTGGGACAACGAGTACCCCGAGAGCATCCACCACCTGTGGGGGCGCAAAGACCTGACAGAAGCGCAGAAGAAAGCTATACTACGGGATAATGCCCTGGAATTGTACGGGGTTAAGAACGGCTCTAAAAAGTAGATATAAACACTAGGCCAAGGAGAGACATCCATGTACCATGGCTTTAAGGTCATAGACGCGGACGCCCATTTCTACGAGCCGCCCGATATCTGGAACAAGTATACCGAGAAGGCCTTCTACGACCGCCGCCCCATCATCAAAGAGTCCTACATGAAGTCCCGCCTGGTCTATGACGGCGACGGCGTCCTCATCCCCAAGAGCAAAGGTGAGGTCTCGCCCTCCACCGTGCGACGCTATCGAGACCAGGAGAAGAAGTACGGCGACGCCTGGCGCGACTGGTGGAGCCCCAAGAGCCGCCTCAACGACATGAACAAGTTCGGCTGGGACGTGCAGGTCGCGCTGCCCACCGGCGGTCACCTGGGCGCCCAGATATCCCGCAAGGACATCCCCCTGGGCGCAGCCATCGTCCGCGCCTACAACAACTGGGCCAAGGACTTCTGCGACCAGACGGACCATCGCGTCAAGTTCGCCGCGGTGGTCCCAGGCGGCTCCTCCGACGAGATTGTCAAGGAGATGCATCGCGCCGTCGGCGAGATGGGCGCCGCCACCATAATCATATCCACGCCCTCCCAGGGACACTGGTGGCACCAGGAGGAGTTCGACAAGGTCTGGGACCTGGCCCAGGACTTTGACATTCCTCTGTCCCTCCACGGCAACGAGACTATTACCCAGGACCCCGCCACCTATGCCAGATACAACGGCATGGAAGGCCCCTTCAACGCCATCCACCACGCCGTCAACTTCCCCTTCGAGGACATGATCGGCGTCGCCCACTTCATCATGACCGGCATCCTTGACCGCTTCCCCAAGCTGAAGATATCCATTCTGGAAGCCAACTCCTCCTGGCTGCCCTTCTGGCTCAACCGATTGGAGAAGTGCGCCGAAGGCCGCCAGTCCAACACCTACCACGGCGAGCCCCTGAAGGCCACCTCCTGGGAGTACTTCCAGCGCCAGATGTTCATCGCCTGCGACGCCGATGAGCTGGGCATCGACTTCCTCATCAAGCACGTGGGCGACGAGCGCATCATCTTCAACACCGACTACCCCCACGCCGACGCCCCCGACCCCTGGGAGCCCGTCCCCAACATGATGGCCCAGCCCATCTCCAACGAGTCGAAGCGCAAGATCCTTTGGGACAATGCGGTGCGGCTCTACGGCAAGCGGCTGCTGGACGGCGTGAAGGTCCCGACTAACTAGACCCTGTTCAGGCACAGATCTGTCCAAGGCCCCCCGATTCATCGGGGGGCCTTAAATCTTAAGGAGGCACCAGCATTGGATAGAAACCCTGTTGGTACCCCTTCTCGAAGCCAAAGAAAGACAATGGCTCCTTACCGACTCTTGGTGGGTAATTCCTTCCCTTCAGGTTCTCCACCTTCGGCCTGGAAGGCGAAGGGGGAGTTAGACGCCGTCCTGAGCCTGGTCGAAGGAGGGGGTTGTGGTTCCTTATTTTCTCTTCCCCTTCCAGCAGGCTGTACTCAGTCCCGATGCAGTCGGGAAAGGGGCTAGGGGATGGTATCCCGATTAAGAACGAGATTCACTTTTAGTGCAAAACAAGGAGACATGTAATGGATAAACCTCTTCCTCAACTCAAAGACGGCGCGCAGACCGTATTCTTCCAGGCCGGCGGCGAATGGTCATTTCTAAGGACACCCAGGAACTACAAATCGGCCAAAGGTTCCGGCGCTGTCCCCCTTGTCCTCTGGTGTCGCGGCATGGGCAGCTATGTGCGTGACGGCGATTCCGACTGGATGAAGAAGCCCCCCGCCAAAGCCATCGTCGACAAGCTGGTGGACTCGGGTTACGCCGTCGCCGGTTCGGAGCTGACGGGAGACCACTATGGGCGTCCCGCCGCCGTGGCCGCCCTCATAACCCTCTATCGAATGATGCTGGACAAGGCCAACGTAGACGCCGACAAGGTGGGCATGTACACGTCGGCGGGCATGGGTGGGACAGTCATGTGGCTGGCGGCTATTGGGCCGCTCCATGGCAAGATTAAGGGTGTGGTCTTCGCTCAGGCCGTCGCGTCCCTGGCATCGATGCTCCACTATAGAAAGGAAGTCATCTGCAAGGCCTTCGGCATGCCCGACGATACCCCTGACGACATCATCGCCGCCGCGACAGCCGGCAGCGACCCCCTGCCTCAGACCGAGCTTATGCTCAAGGCCAGGGGCAAGGACTTCGTCAAAGGTCTGCCCAAGACGCTCCTCATATCCGGCGACAAGGACGCCAACGTTATCTACGAGAAGAACGCCCTGGCCCTCCACAAGCTCCTCACCGCCCACGGCGCCGACTCCACCCTCCACCCCCTGCCCGGCGTGGCCCACGTCCTCCACGAGATGCTGGAGCCCATACCCACCCTCCACGCCGACTTCTTTAAAAAGGTCTTCGGCAAGTAACCATCCAGGAAGCTAAGGCTGGTGGTATAGTGAAGAGGAGTCCTCTTGAAAGGATAAGCGATGCACTCGCCAAGAGAGGTCGGTGACCATACTCAGGCAAAGGTAAAGCGGGCGGAATTTGACGAGTATCGGCGTCGCTCCACGGGAAGAGCGGGTCTCCTCAGTAAACGAGACCGCGTTTTGCTTGGAGGCGTAGCAATTGCAATCGTGCTGATTGCGGTCACGGTGACCATGCTAAAGTAGGCTTTACTTCCCGGCGCCATCAAAGTAGCGCCGGGGGTTGTCCACCATCAGCTTCTTAACGTCGCGCTCTGAGACGCCTAGCTTACGAAGCTTGGGAAGAACAGCGCGGCCTATCCAGGCGTAGCCGTCAGGGTGGGTGTCCTTCTCGCCGTCCGCCGCAGGCGGATGGCGGCGGGCGTGGAAACCGACGTTCCAATCGTGGGAGAGCATGATCTGACCGCCGTAACCGTCCTTAATCAGCCCGGCGATGAACTCAGTGCGCTCCTCCCAGGTCTCGGTGCCGGGCGCGCCGGCGGGGTGGAAGTGGTCCATGCCCAGCCACGCGCCCTGGTCAGCCATGCGCTTGTGGTAGTCCGCTTCCAGTGTGCTGTTGACGTGGCCGACATAGACCTTGGTCAAATCCACGCCCTCGGCCTTAAGGATGCGCAACTGTTCCAGGCCGACGCGGGACCTCATGGGGGTGTGGGTGGTGATGAGAAGGCCGGTGCGCAGGTGGGTGCGGGCGGCGGCGCGGAGCATAAGCTCCTCGGGCGGCCTGATAGGGTCGTTGGTGGAAACCTTGATAATGCCAGCCTTTACGCCTGTGCCCTCGATGCCCACCTCTACCTCCCTCACCCACAAATCGGCGACGCGGTCGGGGGACATGGGCTTCATCCATGGGAACATGGTCTCGTAGAAGGTGCGCGGGATATACAGATGGCTGCCGGTGGCGCAGACGATGTTGACGCCGCTCTTGCGAGAGACCTCCTCCAGCAGCGCCGCGTCCCTGTCCAGGTCCATAGGCGTGCAGTCGATGATGCTGTTGAGGCCCTCTTTCTTGGCCTCGCCAAGTAAGCGCACGGCTGCTTTTATAGCCAGGTCTCTGTCAAGCATTTCGGGATAGACGTGGCGGAAACAGGCCGAGGAGGTGAGGACGTGCTCGTGGCTCAGGGTGAAGCCGAGCTTGGACGTGTCGATGGGGCCGAGGACCGTAGTTACTTTTGCCATCAGTTGCCTCCTTTACCAGCCTACCGCGTAGGCGTCGCGACGGGGGTCTGCGGCGCCATGGAGGGCGCCTTCGACGCCGTCGGACCAGATCATGACCTCGCTGCCGGTGCCTACCCACGGGCCGATGTCCTTCAAGGCATGGCCCTTCTTCTCAAGGCCTGCCACGACATCTTTGGGGAACCTGGACTCGATCCACACCTCATCCTCGCAGGTGTGGGGGAAAGTGGACTCGGTGCCGTTCTGAAGGCTGCGCCACCTGGGGGCCTCAACAGCCTCCTGGACCGTCATGCCGAAGTCCAGGACGTGGGTGATGACCTGGAAATTGGTCTGGACCTGGGTGTCTGCGCCGGGGGTGCCGCAGGCCAGGGCCAGCTCGCGGCGTCCGTTGGCCCCCTGCCTAAAGACCATGACAGGGTTCATGGTGTGGCGAACACGCTTGCCGGGCTCCAGCTTATCGACGTGGTTGGGGTCGAGGTGGAAGTAGCTCATACGGTTGTTGAGCAGGACGCCGGTGCCCGCGGCTACCAGGCTGGAACCGAAGGCGCTCTGGAGGCTCTGAAGCTGGCTGACGGCGTTGCCCCATTGGTCAACGACGGCGAAGCAGGTGGTGTCCTCTCGCGGGACGCCGACTTTGGAGATGCGCTTGGGCGGTCGGGCGCCGTTGCCCTGGTATCGCCAGGGGTCGCCAGCCTTGACGCCGACGGCGGCGCGATGGGGGTCGATGAGGCGGGCGCGCTCGCGGGCGTAGTCTTTGGAGAGGAGGCCGGGGATGGGCACATCGACGAACTCGGGGTCAGCGAGGTAAGCCTCGCGGTCTGCGAAGGCCAGCTTCTTGGCCTCGACCATGAGGTGGATGCATTCGGCGGTATTGCAGCCCATGGACTTGAGGTCAAAGGTCTCGGCCAGGTTCAGCTCCTGGAGGAGGACGTGGCCGCTGGAGTTGGGCGGCGCTTCGTAGACGGTGTGGCCTCGATAAGTGGTGCCGATGGCGTCCTGCCATCGCGCCTTGTGGCGTTTCAGGTCTTGGAGGGATAGCAGGCCACCCTGGGACTGACAGAACTTGACGATGGCTTGGGCCACATCGCCCTCATAGAAGACGGCGGGACCATCCTGGGCGATGCGGACCAAGGTGCGGGCCAGGTCTTGCTGATAAAGGACCTGGCCTGGCTGGAGCGGCTTGCCATCGCGGGTAAAGATGGCGCGGGAAGTGGGGAACTGGCAGAGGAGGGTGTCGGCGGCGATGGCCTTGGAGAGGTGGTGGCTGACGGGAAAGCCGTTCTCGGCCAGGTCTATGGCGGGTTCCAGGACCTCGGACCATTCCAGTTTGCCGTATCGCTTATGGGCCTCGTACCAGCCCTGGAGGAGGCCGGGGGTGAGGATGGACATGATGCCCTTGAGGGGTATGCCCTTGGGGTAGCGGTCCAGGGTGGCGGCCAGGGGCGCGGCGCCGGTGGCGTTGACGACCTTGAGCTCGTCGCGGTCCTTGATGTAGGCCATGATAAAGCCGTCGCCGCCGATACCGGACATCATCGGTTCGACGACGTTGAGGGCGGCGGCGGTGGCCGCGGCGGCATCGATGGCGTTGCCGCCCTTCTGAAGCATAACCATGCCGGCCTGGGAGGCCAGGGGGTGGCCCGAGGAGACCATGCCTTTGCGGCCCATGACAACGGGACGGTGAGCTTCGTAGCTAACGGCGTGGGGACCGATAGGCATGGGGGCCTCCTGGAAAGAGATGGCGGTATTCTAGCATCCCAAAGGCCGGATGTGGCGGGGAGAGAAAGTTAGCCTGTCAGGCTCCTAGATGCTCAGACCACCCTAGGTTCATACCAATTGGGATTTTTTGATTGTATGAACTAAGGCGCTCAAGATTACATGGGTAAGCTGTTGAGAGGTTGTTTTCTCATTTTTGCAAAACAACCTCCCGGACTATTGGTTTCGGAGAAAAATTTTTTGAGGAAACGAATGGATGTTGCAGGCACAAGTCAGGCACGGATTCGTTTCCTGATTCGATTTATTGAAATCATAGGTTCGAATAGGGGACGGTACCGCCCCGATGGTCATCGTGGTCTCGAGATTGAGTTGAATCAAGGTGTTCGACATCGTGAAGGACACGGCATAGCTCCAAGGGAAGGCAGCCTTGTGTATGGTTACGCTGCTGGTCATGGAGAGAGGATAGGGGAAGAGAGAGGCTTAAGGCAATGGGCAAATGTCACAAGGTGAGCAGGAGATCGCGCTGTGGCTTTCGCACAATGACAGGACTATTGAAACGGTGATTATAATTGGACGGCATTTGAGTACAACTGCGGAGGACAATAGCGCTGGAGAAATTTTTGGAAGCAATTGACTCAGCTAAGGAGGCCAGAGCCGTCCCATGATGTGGGAGCGGCTTTTTACCGCCTTTAGGATCCCGGCCTATCGATGGATGTGGAGCAGCAGCCTGGCCGCCGCGGCGGGTTTCCAGCCCTACATGGTGGGGCAGGGCTGGCTGCTGTACGACCTGACCGAGTCGCCGTTTATCGTTGGGCTGGCGCCGGGGCTGGGGGCCGCCGCCAACTTACTGTTCGCGCCTTTCGGCGGGGTGCTGGCCGACAGAATGGACAGGCGGTTGATGGTGATGCTGTCGCAGGGGCTGATGGCTTTGGCGATTCTGACCATCGGCGTGCTGGTGGTGGCGGACCTGGTGGAGGTGTGGCACGTGCTGGTGATGTCCATGGGCCACAGCGTGGGGATGTCGCTGCAGAGGACGTCCAGAAATACATTCTTGCTGGACGTAGTAGGGCGGAACGCCTTCATGAACGCCATGGCAGGGCAGTTCATGTCGTCGCAGATAGCGGGGCTGGTGGGGCCTTTCGCGGCGGGTTTTATCATCGCTGGCGTGGGCGTCGGGTACCTGTTCCTTATCCTGGGGTCGATTATTGTACTGGGCGCTTTCCTGATGCTAAAGGTAGCGCCTGTGCCGATGGAGCATCGACAGACCAACTCGGTATTCGGCGAGCTGCGGGAGAGCATCAATTTCATTCGCAAGAACCGGCCTGTGCGGGGCGTGCTGCTGACGGTGCTGATTACCGAAGGGCTGGGGTTCTCGGCCTGGTCCATGTTTCCAGTCATCGCCACTGAGGTCTTGAATGGTGGGCCTGTGGTGTTGGGAATGCTATCGACGTGCCGGGGGCTGGGGGGCGTGGTGGGGACTGTTGTCATATCCAGCTTTGGCGATATTAAATCCAAGGGGACGGTGCTGTTCGGGGCAGCTATCACATTCGGGGCGCTGCTGGTTCTGTTCAGCTTCAGCCGGAACATACCGCTGTCGCTGTTCCTTATCGGCCTGACGGGAGCGGCGTCGATTATGTACAACACGCAGGCACAGACGGTGCTGCCGCTGCTGTCGCCGGCGGAGATGCGGGGGCGGGTGATGGGGCTGCACAGTGTGGTGCTGACGAGCATCGGGTTTGGGGCGCTAGGGATGGGAGCGGTGGCGAGCCTAGTGGGGGTGACGTGGTCGGTGCTGGGAGGAGGGAGCCTTGTGGCAGTGAACGGGCTGGGGAGGAGCAGGATGGCGGGGGTGATAAATCGGGAGGCGGGGAGGGAGGCGTGAGGGTACATGCCGCCCTGCCCACGCCAGTGGGGAGCAGCATTGATAAAGTGCCGTTCCTCTAGGGCTTCACCCTCACCTTAATCCTCTCCCATCAAGGGAGAGGAAAGAAGAAGATAGGCTCTAAGGAAGCATGGTATTGGAACAAGGGTGCCCTAATGAAGGGCTCTGCTATACAATGTCGACAATTGAAGCGCAGGAGGGGCGTTATGAAGTACGGGATAAGCCTCCAGAGCAAGGGGCCGGCGTCGCAGCCGGAGGCGCAGATAGCCAACATCCAGCGAGCTGAGGCGCTGGGGTACGAGTACGCCCTGCTGGGCGACCATATAGTCATACCTAAGAAAATCGAGGCCGAGTACCCGTACAGCGCCAGCGGGCAGTTCACGTCGGCGGCTACGGGGGAGGCTTTTGAGCAGATTACGGCCCTGGCCTTCCTGGCCGGCGCGACAAAGAAGATCCGCCTGGTCACAAGCGTAATGATAGTGCCGCATCGCCACCCGCTGCTGGCGGCGAAGGCGCTGTCGACGCTGGACTACCTGTCGAAGGGGCGGGTGACGGTGGGCGTGGGGGCGGGGTGGCTGAGGGAGGAGTTCGAGCTGCTGGGCATACCGTCTTTCGAGGAGCGAGGCGCGGTCACCAACGAGTACATCCGGGCGATGAAGGAGCTATGGACGAGTCCCAGCCCGTCGTTCGATGGGAAGTATGTCAAGTTCTCGAACATCTTCTTTGAGCCCAAGCCGGTGCAGAAGCCGCACCCACCGCTGTGGATAGGCGGCGAAAGCCCGGCAGCATTGCGTCGCGCGGCGGCGCTGGGCGACGCGTGGCACCCCATCGGCTCCAACCCCAAGTTCCCGCTGACGACGGCGGAGCAGGTAAAGGCGTCGGCGGACAGGCTGTACGCGGAGGTGAAGAAGGCGGGGCGGAAGAAGAGCGACGTGGAGATAAGCTATCGAGTGCCAAAGTCGAGGGTGAGCAAGGAGAGGTCGGGGGCGTTCACGGGGAGCGCGGCGCAGATAGCGGAGGACATCAAGGCCTTCGCCAAGGCGGGGGCGCAGCACTTGATTTTCGACTTCCGCAGCGACGACGTGAAGGAGACGATACGGTGGACGGAGGAGTTTGCGGATAAGGTGCTGCCGAAGGTGGGGAGCGTGTATGGGGTTGGGAAAAGTAACTGGAGCTAATCCGGCCCTCATGCTTCGACAGGCTCAGCACGAGCGGTAATTAGCACAACCAAGCTTCAATGGGGCCAGATTCTTCACTTCGTTCAGAATGACAAAACCGTGAGGCAGGCTTTGAAATTTGGCATTAGCATGAACACGCGGGGGCCGACGGCTCGGCCTGAGAACACCACCCTTATCGCGCGGAGAGCGGAGGAGGCGGGGTTCCACGAGGCGGTGCTGGGTGACCACATCGTGTTTCCCAACAACATCGCGTCCAAGTACCCGTACAACCCGGAGGCGGTGCACCCAGGGAGCGTGGAGGGGGAGACGCTGGAGTGCCTGACGCTGCTGACTTACATCGCGGCCAAGACAGAGCGCCTGCGCATCGTGACGGGGGTGATGATTACGCCCAATCGCCACCCGATTATCGCGGCCAAGGCGCTGGCAACCATGGACTACCTATCGAACGGGCGGGTGACGCTGGGGCTGGGGGCGGGGTGGATGCGGGAGGAGTTCGAGACGCTGGGGCTGCCACCCTACGAAGAGCGGGGCGAGGTGACGAACGAGTATATACGGGCGATGAGGGAGCTTTGGACAAGTCCGAACCCCCGGTTTGAGGGAAAATATGTGAGGTTTTCGGACATACGGTTTTACCCCAAGCCAGTACAAAAGCCACACTTACCGATATGGATTGGCGGGGAGAGCCCGCCGGCGATGCGCCGGGCCGCGACACTGGGGAACGGGTGGCATCCCATTGGGCTGAACCCGCAGCACCCGCTGGAGACAGCGTCGCAGATGAAGGCGGCGATAGAAAAGCTTGGGGCAATGGCGCGGAAGGCGGGTCGGGCGCTGGGGGAGATTGAGGTGGCGTACCGCGTGCCGAAGTATGAGCTGCTGGCGTCGGGGCACCCGAAGCCGTTCAGGGGGACGGCGGAGGACGTCGCGCAGGATATAAGGGAGTTTGCGTCAGTGGGGGTGGGACACCTGGTGTTGGACATGCGGACAAATGATGTGAAGAAGACGCTGAGTCTGATTGAGGGGTTTGCGACCAAGGTGATGCCGCTGGTGAAATGAGGAATGGAGAAGGGAAGGCCCCCATCTTGTATTCTTCCACTCCTTCGGCCAGGCTCAGGACAGGCTCCAAAAGCAGGGGAAGAGCAGAGGGAAGAACATGATAAAGCTGGAACGTTTCGAGAAGTCGGACATAAAGAGGCTGCTGGGGTGGGTGCATTCGGCGGAGGAGCTGCTACAGTGGTCGGGGCCGGCGTATAACTGGCCGCTGGACGAGAAGCAGTTAGAGGCCAACTTACAGGGGGCGATGACGAACCCGCCGTCTAGGATGATATGGAAGGCGGTGGACACGGACACGGGGAAGGTGTTCGGGCATATCGAGCTAGGGAATATCGACAGGAAGAACAGGTCGGCGAGGATGTCTAGGGTGCTGGTGGGGGAGCGGGAGTATCGAGGGAAAGGGTTGAGCAAGGAGATTGTTAAGCAGGCGATGGAAATAGGGTTTGGGGAGATGGGGCTGCATCGGATAGACCTGGTGGTGTTCGATTTCAATACGCCGGCGATTAAGCTGTACAAAGGGTTGGGGTTTGTGGATGAGGGGCTGCACCGGGAGAGCCGGGCGATGGGGGACGGGTACTGGAGTTTGTATCAGATGAGTATGCTGGAGGGGGAGTGGAGGGCGGTGAGGGGGAAGCGGCCCTAGTATCCCTGCGTACTGTCGGACTTGCATAGCTATCGTCATTCATAAGCGGGATACCATCCCCTGGCCCCTTCCTGCTGGAAGGGGAAGAGAAAGTAAGATCACCTCATCATCCCCTAGCCCCTTCTTCTCCTTTGCAATAGGAGAGAAGGGGAACCTGAGAGACAATCCCGGCCCCACCATTCGAGAGCTTCGGTAAGGCTGAGGATTGTGTCCTTCCTGAAAGGCCATGAATAATGCGGCAGAATGGGACTTTTTATTAAATAGAAGGAGGCTTTAGCCCAGATACAGGGTTAGCTGGCGGACGTTGGGGAGGTCTTCAAGTTTTTCCAAGGCCATGAGGGCGTAATTGGAGCCGTCCTGGCCGCAGGTGGGACGGGCGAAGTTCAGGAATTTGTCCACCAGGGACTGTCTAGGGCGGGGGGACTGGAAGTCGCCGTGATGGACTGCGGCGTCGCGGTCCAAGGTATGGCCGTTGTTGAGGGCGATGGAGACGGCGGCGACGGGGCCTTTAGGATCGCGGAGGCTCATTTTGGCGTCGGTGGAGAGGGAGATTTTGGCGGCGAGCTGCTTTATTTGAGGGTTGTCGATGGCGGCAGGCTCGAAGGCGGGGATGTCGCTGCGGTGGTTGACGATGAGGGAAGCGACGGCGTAGGGGATGTTGAACTTGGCGGAGAGCCGGTTGGGGGGATAGGGCCCGCCCATCTGGGAGGCCGGGGGGACAGTGGTGACTTTTATCGACTTAACGTCTGCGGGCGTGAAGGGGCGGTCCTGGAGAAGGGCGGCGATGGCGTCCAGGGTGGGGTGGTTGAAGAGGCAGCAGGCGTGGAACTTGAAATAGTTCTGTTCGATACGATAGGGCGGTTTGCCCAGACCGACGACGGCGGCCTGGGGGTCGAAGCTGTCGGCCAGGAGGCGGCCGTAGACGTCGGAGGGGCCGTCGCGGAGGCCGGTGAAACCGCACTGCTGGAGGTGGACGGCCAGGATGCCCTGCATACCTGAGCGGCCGGGGTAGACGTTGCGAATGGTGGCACCCTCGTAGCAGGGGGTCCAGGTGTTGGCGGGGGTCATGGAGGCGGCGAGGTTGATGACCTGCCGCATTTTGGGAGCGTCGAAATCCAGGAGGCGGGCTACGGCCACAGCGGTGCCAATGGTACCCCAGGTGCCGTGGGAGTGGACGATGGGTTTTGCCACGGTGGCGCCGCCGATGCGCGAGGAGACTTCGTAGCCGGCGACTAAGGCTTCCAGGAGCTTTTTGCCGCCGAGGCCTTTTTCCTCAGCGACTGCTAGGGCGCCGGGGAGGGTGTGTATGGCGGGGTGGCCACCGCCGAGGCGGGTACCTTCATCCACCTCCATGGCAACGCCGGCGGTAGCGTTGGCGAGGGCGGCGAACATGGGCTGGGCTTTGTAGCCGTGGCCGAGGATGATGGCGGGGCCGCCGCCCTGGGAGGATGCGAAGCGCGCGAGGGCGGCGTTTTCGGGAAGGCGGCAGCCCGCCAGGATGGCACCGATGGTGTCGAGGGCAACGTCTTTGGCGGCGGAGCGGGCGGAGCCTGGGAGGCGGTCCCAAGAGAGGGAGGCGGCGAATTGGGAGAGGTGGTCCAGGTAGTCGTTTGGCATGTTTTTATCCCTCGGTTATGGCGGTTTTGGGACTAAAGTACGGTTACGGTGGTGAACTAAAGTACGATTATGATCTCGCAGAAGATATATAGACTTACAAGGATAGTCGGTGGATATGTTCATAGGCCATTTCCACGAAGATTGCAAGTCCGTGCGGAAATGCCGAATAACCCAAGGAGCGTTATGAGATTTCCGGGCTGGCCTATTTTTTCATGGCGGTATTGGGCGTGACGCTGATGGCGGGGTGCGGGTTTGTAGGCGGGGAGGAATCTACCGTGCCGCTGGCGTCGACACAGATTACGCCGACAGCCAGGACATCGACACCGGTCCCCACGCCGACTCCGACCGCGACTCCCCGGCCATCACCGACGCCCCGGCCTCTGGCACAGTTTCTCAGCACACCATCGCCCACGCCCGCGCCGGCAACCAGCTTGAGCACGGCGGAGGTTACACAACTGGTGTACCTGGAGGTCAGGGAGTGCGCCGACCAGCTGGGCGCTGCGGGCAACAAGCTGGAGCTGTCGCTGACCAGCGACTATTCGTCGGAGGAGCGGAAGTGGAGGGTAGGAGTGACTGGCGCAGAGGGTACGCTGACTTTTGGCCAGTACCACGTGACAGACGATACGGGAACGGTAGCGCCGGCGGACGCAACGTCGTCGCGGCTATTGGAGGCGGGGGTGGTGTGTTCGGAGCCGGCCAGCGTGTTGAGCAAAGGCCCGGTGCCGCCACAGATGTCCATTATTTCCTCGCTGCCTCCTGTCCCTGTGCCTGCTATCGGCTCAAAGAATCAGGCGGAGATGGAGGTGTGGCTGAAGGCGTATAGCTGCTATGGCACTTTTCCTGAACTGGGCAACTTCTTTGCGTATGAGTACGGAGCGGGAAAGTGGATTGTGGAGGGGAAGTCGGACGCCACACAGTTCGGCCTGTGGCAGGTGGACGCCATGTCCGGGCTGGTCTCGCCCTTGGACAGGCTGGCCATTGACGCGGCGGCGGAATGCAGCCTTTCGACGGCGCCTAACTACCCGTCGACGGTGCAGGGGCCGCAGGCGGAGCTAAGGGTGTGGATTGCGGTATATGACTGCTTCGGCCAACCTGAACGGTCCAGTTTCAGATTTTATACAGACAACCCACAGCGGTGGCTGGTGGAGGGCAGGCGCGAGGCGGTGTATGCTGAGGAAACGGGACTGCTGCTACAGGCGGGGGCGCTCTTCGGCCTCTGGGTGGTGGACGCGGTGAACGGGGAGGTGAAGCCGTGGGACGACAGGGCGCAGGCGACGGCGGCGGATGTGAGCTGTTATAGGACACCGTAGATATAACTACGGCTCTGGTTGAACTCTAGTATCCTGACAGCGTGGACAAGTCATAGCGAGATACCATCCCCTGGCCCCTTCCTGCTGGAAGGGGGAGATTAAAAAGGAGAGCACCTCATCATCCCCTAGCCCCTTCTTCTCCTTATCAATAGGAGAAGAAGGGGAACCAGAGGGGAGACCCCCCACTTCCTGGCGAGGGGCTTTGCTCCGCTCGACTTTCCCAAAAAGCGCTAACTAAGTTTTCGGGCAAAGGTGCCGAAGGGGGAGAACCAGACTAGCCCCACAACCCCAGGCGTGCAAAAGGCTCCTAGCTTTCCATTAACAAGCCCCTAATAAAAAGAAAGCCTAAGGCCTCCCTTAATGTGCATCATGCATTGCTGGAAGGGGAAGGGAATAATCGCACCAATCCCCATAACTTCCCCTTTCCTCGCGAGGAAAGGGGAAGAACCAGATGGACACCCCAGACCTCTAACCATTACCGGTGAGTGGGCCAGGTAGTCCTACCGGGCGGGGCCGCCGAGGGGAGGCATGGGGCCGCCGGCGGGGACGAATTTGCCGTAGCCGGGTTTTTGCTCTAGTTTGCCCTGGTTGAGCAAGACTTTGCCTCGGAGGAGGGTCATCCAAGCTTTGCCCTGGACGGGCCAGCCTTCGAAGAGCGTGTATTTGGAGTTGCCGTGGTGCTCGGTGGCGCGGACGGTGAAGTTGTCCTTGGGGTCGATGATGGTGAGGTCGGCGTCAGAGCCCACGCGGATGGCGCCCTTTTTGGGGTAGAGGCCGAAAATTCGGGCGGGGTTTTCCGACATGACGCGGGCCAGCCAGGTAGGTGGAAGGTTGCGCTTGGAGACGCCTTCGCTGAAGGCCAGGGGGGCGACGGTCTCGACGCCGGGAGCGCCGAAGGGGATGGGGATGCCGTCGGGGCCAGTCCAGATGTTGTCCCAGCCGGGCTTTTTGACCTCGGGGAAGTTGGGGGCGTGGTCGCTGCCGATGGCGGAGATGTAGCCCATCTCCAGGCCTTTCCAGAGGGCGGGCTGGTCGGGGCCGTCCTTGGGCCGCAGGGGCGGACCGATTTTGGCGAGGGGACCGACCTTGGCCATCTGCTCGTCGGAGAGTAGGAGGTACTGGGGGCAGGTCTCCGTCCAGACTCGCTGGCCGGCAGCCTGGGCCTGCTTGATGCGTTCCAGGCCTACGCTGCTGCTGAGGTGGACGACGTAGATAGGGCAGTTGGTGACGGCGGCCATTTTGACGGCGCGGTTGATGGCCTCCTCCTCGGCCCAGTCAGGGCAGGCCTGGGGGAAACAGGTGGGGTGGACGCAGCCACCGCCGAGGAGCTTGTTTTCCAGGAAGTCGATGATGTTGCCGCTTTCGCAATGGAGCTGAACCAGGCCGCCGCCCTTGGAGACCAGCTCCATCGCTTCGCACAGATAGTCGTCGGGACACATGCGATGGGCGTTCTTCTTATAGGTCATGAACATTTTGTAGGAGGTGATACCCATCTTCATGGCCTCTGGGATGCCTTTGAGGGCGTAGGGAGTGTGGGCGACGATGAAGTGGAAGCCGACGTCCACTACGGAGGTGGCATTGATCTCCTCGCGGAGGCGATGGGCGGCCTGGGGGATGGTCTCCTGCTTGTCGATATTGTAGGTGCCGAATGGGATGATGGTGGTGAGGCCGGAATGGGCGGCGGCGATGGAGCCGAGCTGGTAGCTGTCGCAGCGGTCCAGGTGGACGTGGCAGTCGATGAGACCTGGGAGGACATATTTGCCGGTAGCGTCGATGTACTTGTCGGCTTTGGGGAGGAGGTGTTCGGGGCCGATGGCGGCGATTTTCTCGCCGGAGATGGCGATGGCGGCGTCGAAGACTTCGGTGGCGGTGACGACCTGTCCGCCGCGGACGATGGTGTCGACGTGAGAGGTGTTAGGCATGGTGAACTCCTATGGATGGGTTTAAGGTAGCTGGTGCGAATGTTACAGATACATTTATGGGAATATGCGCAGCATGCGCGGCGGTACTAATACATGTCTTGCAGTTCCAGGGTTTACCCCTCATCTCTCCACGGCGAGTCTTGGACCTGCACCTTCTCCCACAAGGGGAGAAGGAATGTCCTCGGTGGCTGTCATCCCTTATAAGCAAATCAAACCTCTTTTGCAACAGGCGTTTAAAGATTTTTGAGTTTGATTTCTACCAGGGGGCCGGAGCGGGTCCAGTCGTCAAGGTCTTCAGGCTGGTCCAGGATTTTGAGGATGGCGTCGAAGATTTGACGGCGCTCCTTGGGGTCGGTGATGGGGACGGCGGTGGCGGGGAGGTCGGCGGTGGCGGACTCTTTGAGGTGGAAGGTGATGGCTGGATGGGCGAGCATATTGGCGTACCAGTCGCGCTTGCCGCCGGGGCCGCAGATGAAGAGCCGCCCGCCGATGTTGTAGAACCAGATTTCGGTCTTGCGGCGCTTGCCGGACTTGCGGCCTCTGGTGGTTATGTCAATTGTGCGGTCGTTTTTGAGGGCCTGCTGGACGGCTTTGTCCATGGGGGCTTCCTTAGGAGGAGGGGTGGAAAGGTACGGCCATTTTAGCAGGGGATAGACCCTTCGGCTACGCTAGAGACCGCTCCAGTCGACCTCATCCCAAGGAGCAAGCGCCAAGAAAAGTCTTTACGCCTCACTTTGGAGGGTGCTATTTGGTTAGAAGTGGTGAGCGGTGAGTCCCACCCTACCAAGACCGACCCCCCTCTCTAACTCTCCCTCCCGATCCTATCGGGATCTCGCGATTAGATAGCATCAAGGTGCTCGACCTCAAGGGGGGAGAGGCCAGAGCGGTGTGGAGAGCCAGAGCACCCTATCTGATTGGTAACACCCGCAAGCAAATAGAACCGTCTGGGGACTTTGGGAGTGGAAATATTGCCCTTAAGTGCAGGCGAATTCAGAGTCAAAAATGGGGTGTGTCGTGTAACAATGGGCGGGCCATGGCTAACCCCGTCTTAGTCAAGACTCATGAGCGCACTTCCAGCAGAACCAGGCTTATTGTGTCGGCGTTTTTTCTGGTGGGGTCTTTGGGGGCGGCGTGGGCGATGGCACCATGGATAGGGTCGTCGGGAGCGCTGTCCTACCCAGGACTAATGCTGGTGGCTATGGTGAGCGGCCTTAGCTTTATTATCCCAGGCCCCAGCCTGGCCGGAGTACTGGTGGGAGGGGCAACACTAAATCCGTGGCTTGTAGGGCTGTGCATGGGGGTTGGGTCGGCGGTGGGGGAGATGCCGGGGTTTGTGGCGGTGCATCTGAGCTCAGACGCCGGGGTAGTGCGGAAGGTGTTCAGGGCACGATTTATGACGAGGTGGATGGTGCGGCACGGCAAGCTAACGATTTTCTTGCTGGCGGCGACGCCGACCATGGAAAGGAGGGTGAGGTCGATGAGGCGCTCCATGAGGAGGTTGGGGGGCTTGCCGATGCCCCAGGCGTGGTTTATTCCCTTCCTGAGGCCGGAGAAGACGGCCAGTCCGGCCCATAGCAGACCAAGGGCGCCTATGATGCTGACCTGCCCTCGATTGCTGACCACGCCGTCAATAGTGTCGGCGAGGTAGTCGGTGGAGACGGGGATGAGCTTCTGGATGAGTTCGACCACCTGGGCCTGCTCGTCCTGGCCGGTATAGAAGTAGCCGGCGATGGCGATGGCGGCGAGGCTGAGGGGGAAGAGGGAGAGGAGGGAGTAGAAGGCGATGCCAGCGGCGAGGCCGACGCCGTTGGAGCGGGTGAAGTCTCGCAGGGCGATGTAGAGGAGACGGGCTGGGGTCCATGAGGAAACCTTTTTGCGGAGAAACGTAAACACGCCTACGGCTTTTTGAACAAAGGGGACAGCCTTGATTACACGTATAAATGGTTTGACAGCCATATATTGCAATGATATTTTACGGCTGAATACATTCCCATAGCGATGGCAAAGATTAATTATGACAAAGAATAGAATTATCTCGTCAGACTCGCACGTAGTTGAGCCGCCAAATCTGTGGGAAGACCGCATGGACAAAAGAAAGTGGGGCAACCTGACGCCGCATCTGGGAAACGACGGCGGAAAGTATGACTGGTGGTTTGTGGGAGACCGGAGAGCAGCGGCAACAGGGGCGGTGGCCGCGGCGGGAAAGCGGTTTGAGCGACCAGAGGATATTATCCAGGCAGGGATATACAAAGACATTCGTCCTGGCGCGTTTATACCCTCCGAACATGTGAAGGATATGGATGTAGATGGGGTGTACGGAGGGGTGGTATATCCTTCGGCGGGGCTGGCGTTTTTCGGCTTAGAGGATACCAGGCTGGTGAGGGCCATATTCAGCGCGTACAACGACTGGCTGGCGAACTTTTGCGCCCATTACCCAGAACGAATTAAGGGGGTGGGAGCGGTGGTGCTGGATGACGATATAGGGTCGGCCGTTGAGGATATGGAAGGGGTCACTAGGAAGGGTTTGGCCGGCGTTATGATCAGCTCCTTTCCCAGGACAGGCGAGCGTTATTACTTGCCGAAGTACGAGCCTTTCTGGGCGGCCGCGGAAGAGCTGAACGCGCCTTTGAGTCTCCACGTAACTACCAACCGATTTGGCGGGCCGCAGATTTTGAAGGAGGGGAGGCAAGCGCTGAATGCCACGGACAGATGCAATAACGATTATTTTGTACGTCAAAGCCTTGGAGACATTGTCTACTCCGGCGTGCTGGAGCGGCATCCAAAGCTCAAGATAGTTAGCGTGGAACATGAACTAGGCTGGATACCTTTCTTTACATCCCGCATGGACGTGTATTACAGGGACCGGCCTGACGTAGCAACCTATCGCTTTAAGGACGGGGCAGTACCCAGCGATTTTATGAAGCGCCAGGTATATCACGGCTTCCAGGAGGACGTCCTGGGTATTGAGCTGAGGCACCATATTGGAGTAACGCAAATGTTGTGGGGGTCCGACTACCCCCACGCGGAGTCCACCTTCCCCAGGTCTAGAGAGATATTGGACCAGATTTTAGAAGGGGTACCGGAGGGGGAAAGGCGGTTGATTGAGGGCGGAAATTCAGCACGAGTCTATGGATTTAAGCAGGCCTAGACCATCCACAGCTGCCGGAAGGGAATCCAAAGGCCACAGCCGCATTGATTAGGGAAGCGACGAACCGCAGAGAAGCAGGTTTGCGCTTTTACCTAAACACCAGTTTGTTGGCCTTTGGGCTGGCGGCGCTCTCTACGAGCCTGGGGCAGGTAATTCTGCCATTTCGAGTGCTGGACCTGGCGCCGGAATCGCTGAAGAACACATATCTGGGGATTCTGACTTTCGCGGGAATGGCGGTGGCTATGGCGGTGCAGCCGGCCATTGGATATTTGAGCGACCGAGGGTTGCTGCCGGGGGGACGGCGTCGGCCATACATCATCGCGGGGGTGGGCGTGGCGGTCGTAGCGGCGCCGCTGGTGGGGCTGGCGACATCGTTTGCTGTGCTGGTAATTGGGGTGGTGTTGGTGCAGGCGGGGCTGAACGCGGCGCAGAACCCTTACGACGCCCTGATTAAGGACCAATCGCCGGCGGAGCAACGGGGGAGGGTGTCATCGGTGAGAGCGATGGCAGGGGCCGTGGGAGCGGTGCTGCTGGTAGTGGCTGCGGGCGTGCTGATGGACGGTCACTCGGAGGGGGAGCGGGACGTGTGGCTGTGGGCGTCGCTGGCGCTGCCCGTGGGGTTACTGCTCGCGGTGGCGGCGTGGACCTGGGCGACGCTGAGGGAGAAGGAGGTGGGAACGGGAGAGGTGGAGACGGGGGAGATACAGAAAGTCGAGGGGGCGCACCCGCAACTAGGGCGGCTGCTGGCGGCGGGGTTTTTGTTCGCGCTGGCGGGAGGTGTCTTGCAGACCTACACGCTATTTTTTCTTAGGGACGTGGTGGGGCTGGAGAATCCGGCGTCGGCGCTGGGGGTGCTGGCGGCGGTGGTGGGCGGGACGGTGGCGCTGACGCTCTGGCCGGCGGGATTTCTGGCGGACAGGGTGGGCCGGAGGCCGCTGCTGATGGCGTCGGCGGCCATGGGGTCGGCGGGGAGCTTTCTGTTCCTGGCGGCGACAAACCTGCCGCAGATCATGGCCATAGGCGTGCTGATGGGAGCGGCGGTGGGTATCTTTATGTCGGCGGGGCGGGCGATGATAACAGACATGGTGTCGAGGGCCAAGGCAGCGCACCAGTTAGGCATCGCAAACCTGGCGCTGCTGGCGGGGCTGGCGGCGTCGAAGGGAGGCGGCGCGGCCATCGATGGGCTGAATCGATGGCAGGACGATCTGGGGTACAACGCGCTGCTGGCGGTGTGCGGGGCGTGCTTTTTGGCGGGGGGAATAATGGTGGCGACGCTGAAGGCGGCGTCGCCGGCAGATGAAGAGGGCGGGTTAACGCATCGAAGCGGGGCGCTGTTATAGGCAAGCCTTAAAGAGCTACTTGCGGAATTTTTTCTTGGCGTCGTCTACGTTCTTCTGGACGTCGCCAACTTTCTTCTGCGCCTTGCCGGCGAACTGGTCGACTTTGCCTTCAGTCTTATCAGCGTCGTCGCCCTTGACGCGGCCCATGCCTTCCTTGAATTTGCCTTTCATCTCTCTAGTCTTTCCTTTGGTCTGGTTCTTGTTCACAACGCGCCTCCAAGATTTTTTATGTTCCCCGTAGCTAGGATTTTTAGATGTCATCAGGATTCGCCCCGTAGGAGGCCTCCCCCTCAAGTCGGACATCCTTGAGTACGGGGACTCCCAATGTTAGAATTACGTTGCCCTGATGGGGCGCTTTCTTTGTTCCCGAGTAGCTCAGCGGTAGAGCGGGCGGCTGTTAACCGCTTGGTCGTAGGTTCGAGTCCTACCTCGGGAGCCATCTTTACCAATGTCAAGAACTGGATAGGGCTCATTAAAGCCACCACTAGTTAACAGCGGCAAAATGTACTTGATCTCTATTTGTCCGGGTCTAACTATGATTTCCTGGACAAATTTCCTGATGAAGGCTTTTCTCTCTGATAGAGTGCCATCCTCAAGCAGATGTTGTAAGTCCCGAATATTCTCCGCCACAACCTCCATACTCGCGAGAACCTGATCTCCATAGCTCCCTGTGGACACAGCTTCTTCAAGGGCCGTGACGGCGGGGACAGCAATGCCTCGAACCGATGGTAAAACTATGAGGGCTCCTTGAGATGGCTCAGTCAGGTTTTGGCCCTCAGCCACCACCTGGATGCGTCTTTTGAACCGGCCAGTTAATAATCTCTAGAATCTTGCGCTCTTGCTCCTCTGCTGGCAATTTGCAGATTGAAAGAAGCATACGCTCGCTCACATATTTCCTATCCATCGGATCACCCAGTGACCGGACAATCTCTTTAACTCGGGGAGAGAGGCTAAGAATCCTAAGCGCCTGAGTAACCCGAGCCCTGGAGAAACCCAATTCTCTGGCTAGTTCGGCGCGAGACCTAACCTGACCATTAGTAATTCGTAGTTGCCATTCTTCAGCTAGGACCATTAGATTGCGGTGGTGTCTCGGACTACAACCTTTTCTCTTTACAGGTTTTGGTACCTTGAATATTGCACTGTAGGTTCTGAGTGCTAACTGGCTTCGGAAGCCATTTTTTATGTTTACAGTTTATGCTCTCGTAGCACCTCTTTGGGCGTTTTGAGCCTGCGCCTGGTCTCCGAGTTCAGCAAGAAGCTCTTCATCCGTCTAGTGAGTTAAGAGGGCCGCTGTATCCTTGCTGTTCCAGCCCCTGGCTGTGTCCCGGACAGCAGCTTCCACATTCATCTCGTCATCCGAAGAGCCGCAGGAGGCAGGCGGCAACGCAGGCAAGCCGCCAGAGCAAGAATTGGAATTAGGCGGATTGGTTTATGTAATCGCAATATTTTAGTCTCTATGCGGAGGAGTTATTCTTTAAGGGGCACTAAATCTACGATAATCCGTATAGATGGTTACTAAACCCCCAAGAAGGACTAATCGGCAGAGGGTGAGTATAATTAGAGCAACTCAGAGCCTATACTTGTGGATACAAATCTTTAGGAGCGGACATGGGCGCCGAGCAAGTCAGATTGACATCCCTGGCCCACTGCGCGGGTTGAGCTTCCAAGTTCAGCCCTGAAGACCTGGGTCAGGTCTTGGAGAAGCTGCCGAAAATGGTCGACCCCAAACTTCTGGTGGGGGTGGAGACAGGGGACGACGCGGCCGTTTACAAGCTGGATTCCGAGCATGGGTTGATATTTACGGTGGACTTTTTTCCGCCTGTAGTTGATGACCCGTTCCACTACGGCGCGGTAGCCGCAGCCAATTCGATGAGCGACGTTTACGCCATGGGCGGCAAGCCGCTTATGGCACTGAACATCGTCGGATTTCCTATCAATCTTTCTAAAGACATACTTTCTGAGATATTGCGCGGCGGGTACACCAAGGCGCAGGAGGCGGGGTGCATAATCGCTGGGGGCCACACGGTGGACGACGCGGAGCCGAAGTACGGGCTGGCAGTGATTGGGCTGGTGCCGCCGGGCAAGCAGGTGACCAACGCAGGGGCTAAGCCGGGCGACCAGCTTGTGCTGACCAAGCCCCTGGGCACGGGGGTTATCACGACGGCGGGGAAGCAGGGGGTGGCGGGACGAGAGGTTATCGATGAGGCGCTGCGGTGGATGGAGACGCTGAACGCCAAGGCTGCCGAGTCGATGATGGCCGTAGGGGTTAACGCCTGCACGGATGTGACTGGGTTTGGTCTCACAGGTCATCTGAAGGGGATGATGGCTGGGGGCAAGACCTCGGCGAGAATTTATCTATCCAAGGTGCCTGCCATATCAGGCGTGTGGCGTCTTATTGAGCAGGGAGTAGCGCCGGGCGGGACACATCGAAACCTGAAGAGCTTGAAGGACTGGGTGAAGTGGCACCCAGAGATAACGGCGGCACAGAAGATATTCCTGGCTGACGCGCAGACCTCGGGTGGGCTATTGATATCGGTGGCGGAGTCGAAGACGGGGAAGCTGGTGAAGGAATTGGAGTCGCGAGGGGTGGAGATGGCGGCGGTGATAGGAGAGGTGGGGAAGAGGGATGGGGCAGCGATTGAGGTGCTGCCGTAGAAGGGCGTGGGCGTGTGTGCTTGCGCTGAGTAAAGATTCTACCTATGGTGGCTAGTCATAGCGGCATCTCCTTCAAGATCATCGATGCATGTTCTCAGAAGTAGCCGGGAGAAGCGCAGCATGGCAGGTGGCAATGATAAAGTGTCCTGTCCATAGGGTTTCCCCCTCAACCTGCGCCTTCTCCCACAAGGGGAGAAGGAAGTTCCTTGGTAGCCGACAATCCTTTCAGTAGATCAAACCTTAATTAGTCCCAGTCGAACTAATTAGAGAACCAGAAAGAATGTATACCTCGCCACTGTAGTTGATTAGCATTGCAGCATTTTTGGTTAGCCGCCGCCTACGGGGCGGACGATTTCCAGCACGTCGCCATCTTTGAGGGTCACGCGGCTGAAGTCCTCCTTGTCCAATACCTCGCCGTTGTAGCCGACGGCTACGAACTGGGTTTTTATCGACAGCGTCTTGAGGAACTCTGTGAGGGTTAGGGGCACGGGGGCCTGTCGAGGCTTGCCGTTTACTGTTAGGTTGATCATCGCTTAGATACTCTTTCCAGGCCTTGTCTTGATGCCCAGGCGGCATTGATGGCCTGACGCAAGGCGGCAGCGGCTTGTCGAGGATTTGGGGAGGAGAGGATGGCGCTGATGACGGCCACGCCAAGGGCGCCGGCATGGATGACCCCGGCGGCGTTGGCGGCGTTGATGCCGCCGATGCCGATACATGGAGTGGCGATTCTCGCGGTAAGCCGTCGCAGGAGGGCTGCGCCGCTTACCGGCCCAGCAGGGTGAGATGGCGAGGGGAATATAGTGCCGACCACCAGGAGGTCGACGCCCTGGCGCTGGGCGGCCAGAGCGCCTTCCATGGAGTGGACGGAGCGGCCTATCAGCATGGTGTCCTTCACCAACTGGCGGACCTCTGATGGGCCCATAGCGTCCTCGCCTAGCTGGACGCCATCGGCGGAGCAGGCCAGAGCTACGTCAACGCGTTCGTTGATGAACAGCAAGGCTTTGTTCTGCAACGCATTCTTCAGTTCCATGGTCAGCTTTAGCAGCCCACCGCCTGGCATATCTTTTTCCCGAAGCTGCACCATGTTGACGCCGCCTTCCACCGCCTGGGCGACTTTTCTGACCAGGTCGCCGTCGTGACAAAGGCGGCGGTCAGTTACTAGGCACAGGATGGGCCTTGTGAGGGCGGGGCGCGACATTTTAAGACTTGACGGGTGTCGGCTGAGGCACGTCTGTGGTGGGGCTGCTGGCGGCGGCGTAAAGACGCCTGGGCATACGGCCCGCGGTGTAGGCCATTCGTCCAGCCTCGACGCCCGACTTGAAGGCTTTGGCCATGAGGATGGGATCCTGGGCCTGGGCGATGGCGGTGTTGACCAGCACGGCGTCAGCGCCTAGCTCCAGGGCCTGGGAGGCCTCGGAGGGGACGCCAAGGCCGGCATCGACGATAACGGGAACCTTCGACTGCTCGATGATGATTCGGACCTCTTCAGCGGTGTGGATGCCCTGGCCGGAGCCGATGGCCGAGCCTAGAGGCATGACAGTGGCGCAGCCGACATTCTGGAGACGCATGGCGAGGACAGGGTCGGCGTGGATGTAGGGGAGGACGACGAAACCTTCTTTGATGAGGCGCTCCGCGGCCTTGAGGGTCTCGGCAGGGTCGGGGAAGAGGTACTTGGGGTCGGGGATGACCTCCAGCTTCACCCAGTTGGAGCCGGTGACGGAGCGGCCCAGTTTGGCGACGAAGAGGGCTTCGTCCAGGGTTTTGCAGCCGGCGGTGTTGGGAAGGATGGTGTAGCGGTTCCAGTCGAGATAATCGAGGATAGTTTTTTCGTTGGGGTTGTCGAGGTTGAGGCGACGGATAGCGACGGTGACCATTTCGGCGCCGGAGGCGTCGATGGCGCTGACCATGTCGTCGTTGGTGCGGTACTTGCCGGTGCCGACGATGAGTCGAGAGTTGAAGCGCTTGCCCGCTATTTCCAGATAATCAGCCACGTTTGCCTCCCTTAAAAGAAAACCGCCAGGGTAATCCTGGCGGGAATGGCTTTTGGCTTGGCGCTCCATCCCTTCGCCGGCATTACCCGGATCAGGTTCAGACGGTCGTCCCGATGGCCTGGGACCTCTCAGCCCCGAAATTCCGGGGCTCCCGTCGGATACTTTGGCTTAATAAAGGGTAACATCAGGGGCGAAGGGGCGTCAATGAAGATGGGGCCAGGGTTCGGTCCCCTCAATACGTAAGTAAGAGGAAGGTAGACCCATTACCTGTCCAATGAGATGAGGTTGGCAGCGAGCACAGATTCTTCGACTGCGTCCGAGTACCGACTCCGCTCAGCAACCGTCTTTAGAGTTAGGCATAAATCACCTTAGGAGAAAGATGCCAAGGGGTCTTATGTTTGAGCATAGCGTTGAGGATGGTAAGGAGCTTGCGCATGCAGGCCACCAGGGCCACCTTCT
>Ga0194132_10003755_pt1 | contig 26632 bp, 23 predicted proteins | sample TA2KigOf80mmetaG_FD_148612 | JGI IMG/M metagenome (GOLD analysis project Ga0194132, IMG submission 148612) | Freshwater microbial communities from Lake Tanganyika, Tanzania - TA2015054 Kigoma Offshore 80m | ecosystem: Environmental > Aquatic > Freshwater > Lake | place: Tanzania: Lake... | reverse complement strand
TGCGGGGGTTGGCGGTTGGCGCGCGGGCCCGCGTTGCGCGTGCGGGGGTTGGCGGTTGGCGCGCGGGCCCGCGTTGCGCGTGCGGGGGTTGGCGGTTGGCGGGCGGGACTCGCGGTGTGCGTGCGGGGGTGGGCGGTTGGCGGCGGGACTCGCGTTGTGTGTGCGGGCCTTGGGCGGTTGCCTGGCAGGACTCGCGTTGCGCGAGCGGGCCTTGGGCGGTTGCCCGGCAGGACTCGTGTTGTGTGGGCGGGTCGTGGGGCGTTGCCGGACGTTGCGCGAGCGAGTCGTGGGGCGTTGGCGGGCGGGACTCGCGTTGTGTGTGCGGGCGTTGGGCGGTTGGCGGGCGGGACTCGCGTTGTGTGTGCGGGCGTTGGGCGTTGCCGGGCGGGACTCGGGTTGCGCTTGCGGCACTGACCTACGCTGGTAGCATGGGCTGAGATGAACCGGCGATCCTTCCTTAAGAGTGCTACCGCTTTCGGTGTCTCTGCGCTCGCGCCGGCGTGGGCGCTGGATGTGCGGGTGGCGGCGATGGATGTCATCCGCATTCCGGTGAACCGGCGCGGCCAGTGGCTTCTGGTGCGGCTTACGGCATCGAATGGGTTGACTGGCGTGGGGGATGCTTCCCATGGCGCAGACGACGCCCGCATCAGCGCTGGTCTCAAGCAGATCCATGGGCTGATCCGGGGCCAGAGTATTTTCGGGGTGGAGAGGCTGCGGACGGAAACGGAGTCGCGCGGGTGGGCCGGACAGTTGCTGATGGGCTCCGCCTTGAGCGGCATTGAGCAGGCACTTTGGGACCTGCAGGGCAAGACGCTGGGCGTGCCGTGCTACGAGCTGTTTGGCGGGAAGCTCCGCGACCGCATTCGCCTCTACGCCAACATCAACCGCTCCACGGAGGAGCGTTCGCCCGAAGGCTTCGCGCGGATGGCCGCAGCGGCCGCGGCCGCCGGCTTCGATGCGATCAAGCTTGCGCCGTGGGACGACATGCCCAAGCCGAACGCGCCGGCGGCCCAACTGGATGCCGTCACCAATCTGGGCGCCGCCCGGGCTCGCGCGGTGCGGGATGCCATTGGCTCGCGCCAGCTTCTTCTTGACGCGCATTCGCACTTCACGCTGGAACGCGGCCTTGAGCTGGCACGCCGCATGGAAGAGCTGAACCTGTTCTGGCTTGAGGAAGTGACTCCCGCCACCACGCTGGCCGATCTGGCCGCCATCAACCGGGCCGCCAAGATGCCCACCGCGGGCGGCGAATCGATCTACGGCATTCGCGGCTTTGCTCCGTATATCGCGGCGGGCTGCGCGGATATCATGATGCCCGATGTGAAGTACTGCGGCGGCATGCTGGAGCTTAAGAAGATCGCCGCGATGTGCGAATCGGCCGGTCTTCAGGTTTCGCCCCACGGCCCCGCCAGCCCCATCGGCAACCTGGCCGCCGCGCATGTGTGCGCCGGTCTTCCGAACTTCCTTATTCTGGAGCACGCATTCGGCGAAACGACATGGCGCCAGGACCTCACTACTCCGGGCGAAGTCGTCGAGAAAGGCCACATGACACTCAGCACGCGCCCGGGCTTGGGCGTCGAACTCAATTCCAAGACACTGGCCGCGCAGGGGGCTGTATGGGTGTAGGTCGAACTTTGACGCGCCGCGAGCTTCTGTTTGGGGCGGCCGCCACGGCCACCGCCGCCGGTGCTCCACCGAAGCTCATCCGGCCCAAGGCTCTGCGCCCCGGCGACACGATTGGCCTGATCACACCGTCCGCCTATGTGGCCGACCCGGACCGGATGCTGCTGGCCGAGCGCACGCTGGCGCACTTCGGCCTGAAGGCCCGCCTGGGCCGCAATGTGCGCAAGAAGAGCGGCTACGTGGGCGGTTCAGCCGAAGAGCGCGCGGCGGACGTTCATGAGATGTTCGCCAACCCGGAGATCAAGGGCATCTTGGCCATTCGTGGCGGCTATGGCGCCGCCCACCTTCTGGACCGCCTGGACTACGGCCTGATTGCGCGCAACCCCAAGGTCTTCGCCGGCTATTCCGACATCACCGCCCTGCACCTGGCCCTGCACGGCAAGACCGGGCTGGTGACCTTTCACGGGCCGGTGACACTTTCGCGTTTCACCGAGTACACGCAGAAACACTTCCGGTCCGTTCTGTTTGAAACAAAAGCGCTGGGAACCGTGAGCAATCCACCCGACACGAACCCGCTGCGCCCCGCTCATCTCACGCGCGCCGTGCGGCCCGGCCGGGCCACGGGACCGCTGATTGGCGGCAACCTGACCCTGATCGCCTCCACGATGGGAACGCCCTATGAGATGGACACGCGCGGACGCATTCTTTTCATCGAAGACGTTGGGGAAGAGCCGTATAGCATCGACCGGATGCTGACGCAGCTCAAGCTTTCGGGCAAGCTGGATGCGGCCGCGGGCATCGTGTGGGGCGAATGCTCCGGCTGCCGCCCGCGCCAGTTTGAGCCGAGCTTCGAATCGACGTTCTCGACAGGCGAGGTGGTGGACAACATCCTGGGCGGCTTGCGCATTCCGGTGTTGAGCGGCCTGGTGATTGGCCATACCGACGACCAGCTCACGCTGCCGCTGGGAATTCGCGCGACGTTGGATGCCGATGCGGCCACGCTCACCTTGGAGGAATCGGCTTGCGTTTCCTGAGCTTTTGTTTCTTTCTTTTTTGTTTCTTTCTTGGTACTGCCGCGGCGCAGGTGCAGTTCGTTGGCCCGACGAAGTGGCTCAACGGCGCACGCGCCGCGGTGAGCCACACGATTGACGACTCGACGAAGTTCGTCCCCGCCGCCATCGACGCCATGGACAAACACGGCATCAAGGCGACGATCTTCGTCAGCACGGCCCGCAGCCCGATCGCCGAACTGTGGCCGCGCCTGCGTGCGGCGATCGCCAATGGACACGAAGTGGGCTCCCATTCACGGACGCATCAGTGCAAGTGGCCGGACGATGCCGGGTTCTGTTCCGCCGCGTATAGCGAGGCCGAAATCGCGGGGTCGCGCGACGACATTCTGAAGAACACGAATCAGCCGCATGTGTGGTCCTGGTGCTACCCGTGCGGCAACTGCGCGGGCCAGGAAGAGATCCAGAAGCGGCTGAGCGCGGCCGGTTACATTGTGGCTCGCAATTATCCGGACGAGGCCAATGACGGGCATCTTGTGCCGAACATGAACACGTTCGCGGCCAACCCGATGAACGCCGCGTACACGCAGAGCGTTCAGGTGAAGGGCGGTATCGCGAAGAATGGCAACACGGATGTGGCGAAGCTGAACGCGAAGTTCGACGAGGTGCTGGCCGCCGGTGGAATCTACAACTTCCTTTCGCACCCGCAGTGGCTGGAATACGGCCCGGAACAGTTCTACGAACGGCACATGGCCTATGTTGGGAACCGGAAAGAGGTCTGGTATGTGCCTATGGGTCCGCTGTACGCCTACCAGACGCTGCGCGCGAGCGTGCAAGTGCAGCCGGTGGCGGCGAACGGCTTCCGGGTGGCGGTGTCCGCGGATCGCGAGGTCTACAACGGGTCCGTGACGCTTGAATTCAGGGACGCTGCAGGTATGAGCGTACTGGCCAACGGCAAGGCGCTGCCGCCCGCGCCCGCCATCACCAGCGGCTGGACCGGCAGCTACGTCCGCCACGAGGGCGGCCGCACGCTGGTGACGGTTCCACCCGGCGCGACGATCGAGTTCCGGGGCCGCTGACCGCTACTCGATAGCCATCAACTCCGCGTACAGCTCGATGCCATCCCAGAGATTCCGCAGCCGGATGTTCTCATTGGAGCTGTGCTGATTGTTGTCGTGATTGGCGATGGGCACGCCGATGACGGGCGCGCCCAGGCGTTCGAACACGTAGATGGGCACACTGCCGCCGAGGGTTGGCATGCGCACTACGGGTCCCCGGGCACGGGCCGCGGCTGCGAGCACGTCTTGAGCCACCGGTAGATCCATGGGTGTGCGCACCGCATTGTAGCCGCCCCGCTTGACCACACGGGCAATCTTTGCGTGCCGCCGGCGCTCCTCCGCGGTGGGCTCATCGGCGGTGACGTGGTAGCCCTGCTTCCGGAGATGGGCGATGACCCGTTCCACCTGCCGCGCGTGATCCAGCCCTTTGACGAGCCGGATGTCGATGGAGGCCGTTGCCGACGCGGGAACCACATTGCGAGCCTGTGCTCCCACGCCCACGCTTTCCAGACCGCGCACGTTGAAGGACGGCAGATTGATCAGCTCATGAAGCTTGCGCCCGCTGCCGTCCGCCGCGGCGAGCCCCAGTTCACGCTTCAACTCTTCGTCAAAATCGGGGGCCTCCGCCAGCGCCTTCCGCTCCAGTTCCGTCAATGGCTGGATTCCGTCGTAGAAGCCGTCGATGAGCACGCGCCCTTCGCCATCGGTGATGGTGGCGAGGAGCCGGGCCAGCATCATCGCCGGGTTGGGGGCCCAGTTTCCATAGTGGCCGCTGTGCAGTTCTCGGAGGGCGCCATAGACGGTGAGTTCCAACCCGGTGACTCCGCGGGCCCCGAAGTAGATCTGCTGTTGGCGGTTCTGATGCACGGGCCCGTCGCAGATGAGCCAGGCGTCGCCGGCGAGCAGCGGCTTGTGCCGTTCAACAATGGCCTCCAGATTCGGTGACCCCGCTTCTTCTTCACCCTCCAGGAAGAACTTGATGTTCGACCGCGGCTTTAACCCTCGCGCCGCCAAGGCATCCAGCACCGCGAGAAAGGCGACGACGGGAGCCTTGTCGTCCGAAGCCGAGCGCCCATACAGCCGCCACTCCGGGTTGTAGTGCGGCTGTTCCAGTGCGAACTCCGTCCGGGCGCCCGCGCGCAGCACCGGGCGCCACGGGTCGCCGTTCAGCCACTTTTGCGGCTCAACCGGCTGGCCGTCGTAATGGGCATAGAAGATGAGGGTGCGGCGCGCCCCCGGCACGGTCAGTTCGCCGTAGAGGGAAGGCGGCGCGCCGGGCACGGCAAGCTCCCGCAGGGTGACGCCGCGCCGTGCGTACATCGCGATGATGGCTTCGGCGTTGCGCCGGATGTCGCCCAGGTTCGAGGCGACGTTCGGCAGCCGGATGAGCGACGCGAGTTCGCCCAGGATGGCGCTTTCGTGGGACTGGCGCCAGGCTCGCGCGGCCTCTATGTAAGGGGTCTGCGCGCAGGCGCCACAGGCCAGAATCAGGGTGGTTAAGGGTGCACGCACTTGCTCTATGTACCACAGTCCAAATGCTGGTCCAACTGGCGCAAGTGGTGTTCGAGGTGGCGCAGGTAGTCCTCTACGAGCGCGGCGAGAGTGATGGGGGTGCGGTCGCCCACGGTGACGAGCTTGCCCGCGTGCTCAGGCGTGATGCGCTCGATGATGTGAGCCAAGTGGAGGTTGTAGTTCGCCCAGAGCGCGGCGAGTACGGGCCAGGGCGCGTCGTGGTACGCCTGGACGCGGTTCCACGAGATCTGTTCATAGCCTGGGGAGGTCAGCGAATCCGCCAACTGGGCGCGTACGAAGCGCTGGTGGTTGTTCGAAGCCGAGTCGATGAGGTGGCCGAGGATCTGTTTGGCGGACCAGCGGTCCGGTTCGCGCCGTGTCAGTTGGTGAGGGGGCAGCGCGCGCAGCCAGGGCTCGCGCTGCTCGACAATCTCCCGTATCCGCGCAGCCACCTGCATTTCCTCATAATGGCACTATGTTCGAGACGACGCGCTACGAGGTGACGGACATGCACACCGCGGGCGAGCCCGTCCGGATTGTGACGGCGGGGTACCCGGTGCTGGAGGGCGCGACGATTCTTGAGAAACGCCGCGAGGCCCGGGCCCGGTTCGACCACATCCGGCGCGTCCTGATGCTGGAACCGCGCGGGCACGCGGGGATGTATGGGGTGATTCCGGTGCCGGTGTCGAGCGCGGAGGCCGATCTGGCCGTGCTCTTCACGCACAACGAAGGCTATAGCACGATGTGCGGCCACGCGACGATCGCTATTGGGCGCTGGGCGGTGGAGGCCGGCCTGGTTCCCGCGCGGGAACCGGTGACGCGCTTCCGCCTGGAGGTGCCGTGCGGCGTGGTTGATGTGGCCGTGGAGGTGACGGATGGCCAGCCTGGCGCGACATCGTTCGACAGCGTGCCGGCGTTCGTTCACGGGCTGGGCTACGAGACCGAGGTGCCGGGTTTCGGCCGCACTGCGTTCGACATCGCCTTTGGGGGAGCGTATTACGCGATCCTTCCCGCCTCGGCGCTCGGGCTCCGGTTCCGCGATGCTCCGCTTTCCACGCTGATCGACGCCGGGGCGGCGGTGACCCGGGCTGTTCGCAGCGCGATTCCGATTGCGCATCCCGAGGAGCCGGATCTGGGCTTCCTCTACGGCACGATCCTGACGGACGGTTCTTCCGCGCCAGCGCCTTCGGCGAACCTCTGCATTTTCGCGGAAGGCCAGATCGACCGATCGCCGACGGGCAGCGGCTTGACCGCCCGCATGGCGCTGGATCATGCCAAGGGCCTGATCGCGTGCGGGGTGAGCCGCGAATTCCGCGGCGTGTCCGGGGTTCCGTTCACAGGCCGGATCATTCAGGCCGAAGGCGGGTGGGTGCGCGTGCGGGTGCGCGGCACGTCGAGCGTTACCGCCCACGCCACGTTCCATGTGGAGCCCGGCGATCCGCTGGCTGCGGGGTTTGAACTGCCGGTGTCGTTTGCCGCCGTGCAGGGTGCTGGAGACTGATTGGGTACACTCAAGAAAACCGATGATCCAACTGAAAGTCAACGGCAACACACGCCAGTTCGATGGCGACCTCGAGATGCCTCTGCTGTGGTTCCTGAGAGACGATCTCTCGCTTACCGGCACCAAGTTCGGCTGCGGCCAGGGACTGTGCGGCGCCTGCACAGTGCACATCAACGGCACGGCGCAGCGCAGTTGCGTCACCACGATGAAGGCCGCCGCGGGCAAGACCATCACAACGATTGAGGGCCTCTCTCCGCAAGGCGATCACCCGGTGCAGCAGGCCTGGAAATCCTGCAACGTGCCGCAGTGCGGCTACTGCCAGAGCGGCCAGATCATGCAGGCTGTTTCGCTGCTGAAGCAGAAGCCGAAACCGACGGATCGCGATATCGATCAGGCGATGCAGGGCAATATCTGCCGCTGCGGGACCTATCAGAGAATACGGCAGGCTATCAAGCAGGCCGCGGGGGTGAAGGCATGAGCGCCCCTGTCACGCGGGTCCGCCGCCGGGCGTTTCTACAGCAGATTTTTTCCGCCGGGGCCTTTGTGCTGAGTGCACGTTTGCCGCGGGCGGCGTTCGCCGCGGCCGAGCAGGCAGCGTGGTCGCCGAGCGTGTACTTCGGGCTTGAGACCGACGGCACGCTGATCCTGGTGACGCATCGCTCCGAGATGGGCACGGGCATTCGCAGCGTGCTGCCGCTGGTGCTGGCTGACGAACTGGAAGCGGACTCGACGAGGGTCCGTTACGAGCAGGCGATCGGGCACACGAAGTACGGGTCCCAGAACACCGACGGCTCATGTTCGATCCGGGATTTCTACGACATCATGCGGACGGCCGGCGCTTCGGCGCGGCTGATGCTGGAACGGGCGGCCGCGGCGCAGTGGGGGGTCCCCGCGGGGGAGTGCAAGGCGCAACTCCACCAGGTGGTGCACGCCGCTTCCGGACGCCGCGCCGGCTACGGCGAACTCGCGGCACTCGCCAAGCGGCAGCCGGTGCCGAAACCCGGGGAGCTTCGCCTTAAGACGCCGGACCAGTTCCGTTACATCGGCAAGGAACTGCCGACGATCGACCGCGATGACCTGTGCCAGGGCAAGGGGACGTTCGGCATGGACGCGAAGGTGCCCGGGATGGTCTACGCTTCCATTGAGCGTTCCCCGATCTACGGCGCCAAGCTGGCCCGCTTCGACGATTCCGCCGCCAAGGCGGTGAAGGGCGTGGAGACCGTGGCTGTGGTGGACCCGTTCAAGCCGCCGCACGTCTTCCAGCCTTTGGGCGGCGTTGCCGTGATCGCCAACAGCACGTGGGCCGCCATGCAGGGCCGGCGGAAGCTGAAGGTGGAGTGGGAGAACGGCCCGCACGCGGCGTTTGATTCCGCCGCCTACAAGCAGTCACTGTTTGAGGCAGCGCGCAAGCCGCAAAAGGCCGTGCGCAACCAGGGCGATGTGGACAGGGCGTTCGCGGCTGCGGCGCGCACGCACGAGGCGGAGTACTACGTTCCGCTGCTGGCGCACGCCCCGATGGAGCCGCCGGCGGCAGTGGCGGAGTTCAAGGACGGCAAGGTGACGGCGTGGGCGGCCACGCAGAACCCGCAAGCGGTTCAGGAAGCGGTCTCCGCTTCGATGGGCATTCCGAAGGAAGCCGTTACTTGCCACGTCACGCTGCTGGGCGGCGGTTTTGGCCGCAAGTCGAAGCCCGATTACGTGGTTGAGGCGGCCATGCTCTCGAAGAAAGTAGGCAAGCCGGTGAAGGTGGTCTGGAGCCGCGAGGAGGACATTCGCTTCGACTTCTACCACGCCGTGGCGGGCATGTACTTCAAAGCCGGCACGGACGCCAAAGGCAAGCCGACCGCGTGGCTGCAGCGTAGCGTATTTCCCACCATCGGCTCCACGTTCGACGCTTCCGCCGAGTACGGCCAGGAGTTCGAAATGGGCATGGGCTGGGTGGACCTGCCGTTCGACATCGCGAACCACCGGTCCGAGAACGGCGCCGCGAAGAATCATGTCCGCATCGGGTGGATGCGCGCCGTGGCGAACATTTATCACGCTTTCGGAATCCACTCCTTCGCCGACGAACTGGCCCACGCCGCGGGCCGTGACCGGGTGGAGTTCCTGCTGGACCTGATTGGCCCGGACCGCCGCATTCCGATTGAGCCGATTGGCATGGGGTACTGGAACAACACCAAGTCCCAGCAGGACTACCCGGTGGATACCGGGCGTCTCAAGCGCGTCATTCAGCTTGTGGCCGAGAAGTCGAACTGGGCGAGTAAGAAGCCGGGTGGCGGACGCGCGCTTGGGATCGCCGCGCACCGCAGCTTCCTGAGCTACGTGGCTGCTGTCGCCGAAGTGGAAGTGGATAAGGCGGGCAAGCTCTCCATTCCGCGCATTGATATCGCGGTGGATGCCGGCACCACGATCAACCCGGACCGTGTTCGCGCCCAGTTTGAAGGCGCGGCGGTGTTCGGCGCCAGCATCGCTCTGATGGGCGAGATCACTGCCGCCGGCGGACGAATCCAGCAATCGAACTTTCACGACTATCCGGTGGCTCGCATGCATGAAGCGCCGCGCGAGACGCATGTCCACGTGGTTCCAAGCACCGGCCTTCCGGCCGGTGTGGGCGAGCCGGGGGTGCCGCCCATCATGCCGGCGATCGCCAACGCTGTTTTTGCCGCCACCGGGAAGCGGATTCGGGAACTGCCACTGCGGAAACACAAGCTGGTCTGATCCGAACTCCCCGGAACAAATGCGAACGTTCGTGCGTATAATGGATGCACGCCAGGAGTCCAGGCTGCATGAACATCATTACCGACGCCCGTCACGCCGCCCGTTCGCTGGCCCGTTCCCGGTTCTACGCGCCCTTGGCGCTGGCGCTGATCGTGCTGGCCATTGGAGCGAACACCGCGACGCTGGCCATTGTTGAAGCGATGACGCGGGCTTGGGGCCCGGGAGCGCCCGGCGCACGTCCGGTGTGGGCCTTGGCCGCGGCCGCGCTGCTGCTGCTGGTGGTGGTGTTCCTTGCCGTCACGCACATGGCGCTTGACCGGGCGGCCTCGCGCCGGCGCGAGTTCGCTATCCGCCGGGCGCTGGGCGCGGGCCCGGCGCAGATCATGAGCCTGATGCTGGTGGAGAGCCTGTTCCTGGCGGCGGGCGGCGGCTCGCTGGGGATCGTGGTGGGGTACCTGGGTGTCCGCGCGATGACCGCGTGGACATCGATCCCGGGATTCATCGAGCTGATGTTCACGCCGGCGACAGCGGGCCTGGCGCTGCTGCTGGCTGTTTCCACGGGCCTGATCTTCGGCATTGCTCCGGCGGTCTACGCCACGCGGATCCGGCTGCACGACACGCTGAAGCAGGCCAACCGCACCGCCCCCAACCGCGTGCCGCGCGCGTTCCGGCGGGCGCTGCTGGCGGGAGTGGCGGTCTCGCTGGTGTTTGTGGTGATGGCCGGTGTTTCCACTGGCCGCCACCTGCTGAACCGCAAGGTGTTTGATCACACCTGCCCCGGCTGAGGGCTTGGCGGGTATTCCGTGCGCCCCGCCGCCGTGCAAAGATACCAGTACGCACTCACGCGCCGGACGCATGAAAACAGCCCTTCAGCCCCGCATTCTGGTTGCCGACGATCAGCCCGGTGTCATTGAAGCCTTGCGCCTTCTGTTGAAGGCCGAGGGGTATCAGGTGGAGTCCGTGAACGCCCCGGCCGCGATTCTGCACTCGCTGGAGGCTCGTGAATACGACCTGTTGCTGATGGACCTGAACTACACGCGGGACACCACCAGCGGCCAGGAGGGTCTTGATCTGCTGACACGCATCGGCCAACTGGACGCGGTGGTCCCGGTGGTGGTGATGACCGCCTGGGGCAGCGTGGAGCTGGCGGTGGAGGCCATGCGGCGCGGGGCGCGCGATTTCGTCACCAAGCCCTGGGACAACCCGCGCCTGCTGGCCATAGTGCGCACGCAGATCCAACTGAGCGAGGCCCTGAAGCGCGGCCAGCGCCTGGAGGCGGAGAACCGGGTGCTGCGCGCCGACGGCCCGGCGCTTATCGCCGAAGCGCCGTCGATGCAGCCTGTGCTGCAGCTGATCGCGCGCGTGGGCCCCTCTGACGCCAACGTACTGATCACGGGCGAACCGGGCACGGGCAAGGAAGTGGTGGCGCGGTCCCTGCACGCGGTCTCGCTGCGCAATGCCAAGCCGATGGTGACGGTGAACGCGGGCGGCCTGGCCGAGGGCGTGTTCGAAAGCGAGTTGTTCGGCCATGTGAAGGGCGCCTTCACTGACGCCAAAGCGGATCGCGTGGGCCGGTTCGAGCTGGCCGACACGGGGACGCTGTTCCTGGATGAGATCGCCAACGTCTCGATGGCGCTTCAGGCGAAGCTGCTCCGGGTGCTCGAAACCGGCTAGATGGAGCGGGTGGGCTCCAGCCGCACCCGCCGCGTGGATGTCCGGGTGATTTCCGCCACCAACGCCGGCCTGGAGGATGAGGTGTCCGGCGGGCGCTTCCGGCAGGATCTGCTGTTCCGGCTGAATACGATCGAGATCCACCTGCCCCCGCTGCGTGAGCGCCGCGAGGACATCCCGCTGCTGGCGGCCCACTTCCTGAAAGCGCACGCGGCGCGTTATCGCAAGCCTCTGGCGGGGTTCGAGAATGCGGCGCTTCAGGCGCTGTTGGACAACCCCTGGAAGGGCAACGTGCGTGAGCTGAACCACGTGGTGGAGCGCGCCGTGCTGATGTCGGCGGGGAACCAGATCCGCGCCGCCGATCTGGTGCTGCGCGCGGCTCGCGAGACACCGGCGCGCCTGGAAGACATGAGCCTGGAGGAGGTGGAATCCTTCCTCATCAAGAAGGCGCTTCAGCGCTACAGCGGCAACGTGAGCCACGCCGCCAACGCGCTGGGTTTGAGCCGCAGCGCGCTTTACCGGCGCTTGCAGCGTTATGGTCTTTAGAGATGCCGCCTCCCCCGCGGCAGCGGCTTTTCCATGAGCAGCGCATTCAGCTCATCGCGCTTGCCGGCGCGCTTCCCGCGGTGGCTACATCGCTGATCATTCTCTGGACCGCCGACTATTCCGAGAAGGTCCGCTGGACGCTGACCATCGCGATCGCCACGGCTCTGCTGATTGCGCTGTCCGTCATTGCGCACCGGGTCTCGAACCCGTTGCGGACGCTGGCCAATCTTCTGGAAGCGATGCGCGAGGGCGACTATTCCATCCGGGCCCGCGGCGCGCGCAACGAAGACGCGCTGGGCGAGGTGATGCAGCAGGTGAATGCCATGGGCGCGACGCTGCGCGCGCAGCGCCTGGGCGCGCTTGAGGCCACCACGCTGCTGCGCAAGGTGATGGAGGAGATCGACGTCGCGGTGTTCGCCTTCGATGAGAGCAAGCGCCTGCGGCTGGTGAACCGGGCCGGCGAACGCCTGCTGGCGCAGCCGGCCGAGCGGCTATTGACGCGCACCGCCGCCGACATCGGCCTGGACGAAGTGCTCACCACCGGGCGGGGCACCATGCAGCGTGCTTTTCCGGGCGGCGCCGGCCGTTGGGGGATCAACTGCTCGGATTTCCGGGAGGGGGGGCTGCCGCATCAACTGCTGGTGCTGGCCGACATCACGCGCCCGCTGCGGGAAGAGGAACTGCAGGCCTGGCAGCGCCTGGTGCGCGTGCTGGGCCATGAACTCAACAACTCGCTGACGCCGATCAAGTCCATCGCCGGCAGTCTTCACACGCTTCTGGGCCGCACGGAAGCGCCGCCCGACTGGCGCGAGGACACGCTGCGCGGCCTTGAGATTATCGCTTCACGCTCGGAATCGCTGGCGCGCTTCATGGCCGCCTACGCGCAGCTTGCGCGCCTGCCCCGGCCCACGCTGGCCACGGTGGATGCCGGGGCGCTCGTCCGCCGCACCGCGGCGCTTGAGACGCGGATGGAGGTGGCGATCCACGCCGGACCCGCGGTGATGCTTGAAGCGGATGCCGATCAGCTTGAGCAGGCCCTGATCAACCTGATTCGCAATGCGGTGGACGCAGCGCTTGAGACCGGCGGCACTGTGAGCCTGACGTGGCTGCGCACCACCGGCCACTTTGAACTTAGGATTACCGATGGCGGCCCTGGCCTGGCGAACACCGCCAACCTTTTCGTGCCATTCTTCACGACGAAGCCCGGAGGCACCGGGATCGGTTTGGTGCTGGCGCGGCAGATCGCGGAGGCCCACGGCGGTTCGCTGGAGCTGGCCAACCGGACGGATGGCGCCGGCTGCCAGGCGCGCCTTGTGCTTCCTCTGTAGCGGCTACTGTAGCGGCTACTGTTCCTCGGGCGGCTTAATGGCCCGGAAGCCGCGCCACAAGGCCAGATCGTAGGTGATCTTCAACACCCCTCCGGCCACAAACGGCGCCGCCATCCATCCCGACGCGAAGAGCACGCCGGTGATGCCGGGCGCGACGGCGTTCGCGATGCTCTTGGCCAGCCCCGTGACGCCGCCCGCCGCCGAACGCTCGCCCGGCTGCACGACGGCCATGAGGTAGCTCTGGCGCGCGGGAACGTCCATTTGCGACAGGCAGCCGCGCAGCAGCAGGATGACGACGGCTGGCGCCAGATCCGGCGTCCAGGGGAGGAGGATCAGGAGCAGGTTGGCTGGAATGTGGGTCCAGACCATGGTGTTGATCAGCCCGATGCGGGCGGCCAGACGCCCGGCCACCATCGCCGAGAGAGCGGCCAGCAGGTTCATGCCGAAGAAGACCGCCCCCACGGCGCCCGCACCCGCGCCAAACCGCCGCTCAAGCCAGTAAGCGAGAAAGCTCTGCAGCACCAGCCCGGAACCGAGCGTATCCACCATGAACAGGCCGGCCAGACGCAGCACAATGCTTCACGAGGGTCCCAACCCGAATCGAGCCCCGCTCGCCACGCTGTGCGCTTCGATCTCCGGCGGCAGACGGAGCGCAAGAATCCAGAGCACGATACCGCATGCCGCGTAGAGCGCCAGCACCCACGCCGGGCGCGCCGCGAATCCGGCGGCGAGCGCCCCCAGCGCGGCCGCCATGGAGCCGGCCAGCGTGTACCAGGCGATCGCCGTGGTGCGCCGGTCCGGCGGCACGGTTTCCGTAAGCGCGGCTTGTTCGATGGCGAGGAACGGACCGGTCTCGCCACCATTCAAACTGATGGCGCCGGCGAACATGACGAGCGCGGCCGCCGCGAAGTTCGATGTGAAGGGAAGGGCGGCGCCGGCCAGAATCATCAGGCTCGCGCTTAGCATCAGCGTACGTCTGCGGCCGAACCGGTCAGCATGCAGCGTGGCCCAGAGTGTCACCGCAATATCGCCCGTCAAAGTGATGGCGAACAACTGGCCCACCACCGCTTCGCTCCATCCGAAGCCGGCAAGATGAGACGCCATCACCACGGGCAGCGCGCCGAATGCGAACAAGCGCACGGCGCGTGCCGCAAGGATGAGGCGTCCGCCTGGTGAGAGCGTGCGCAGTGTTTCCAGTTCAGCCATGCAGAGGCCGAAGCCCGGCTTTCAGAATAGCCGGATGGACCACCCTTGCCATGCACCCTCGCGGCCTGACATAATCTCCCTGCTATGACCCGCCGCGAACTTCTGTCCCTACTCCCTGGCGCCGCCGCCGTACCCGCACTGCCCGCTCTGGCCTGGCAGCAGGAGAAGAGCAAGCTCAAGATCACCGGAATGCGTCTGGTGCGTACACGCCCCAAGAAGCCGTACCCGGCTTACACGCCGTCCGCGGGCGCCTGGTCGACGCAGGGCGTTGAGGTTGCCAACCCGGTCTCGATCTACCCCGAATACAAGCCGCGGCGTGAGCTGTTCGCCGCCACCAACGTCCCAAGCTTCACCGTGGAGGTGACGACCGACAAGGGCATCACGGGCTACGGCAACGGCGGACCGGGCGGCGGACCCATCGTCACCGGCCACCTGGCCAAGCTGATGGTAGGGCGCGACCCGTTTGACATTGAGCGGAACTGGGACATCTGCTGGCGCTCCACGATGTCGTACGGCCGGATGGGCGTGACAATGAACGCCATCAGCGGCTTTGACATCGCGCTTTGGGACATTGTGGGCAAGGCGCTCAACATGCCGGTCTACAAGCTGCTGGGCGGAGAGACCAAGGACCGCATTCCAACCTACTGCACAGGCAACGACATTGAGCAGCACGTGGAGTTCGGCTACAAGATGTTGAAGCTGGCGATTCCCCACGGCCCGGCCAGCGGACGCGCGGGCATGAAGGAGAACGTCGATCTGGTGAAGCGCGCCCGGCAGGCGCTGGGCCCCGATGGCGAGATCATGCTGGATTGCTGGATGGCGTGGACCGAGCGCTACACCATTGAGATGGCAGAGATGATGGCGCCGTACCGGGTCTACTGGATGGAGGAAGTGCTGCAGCCCCACGATTATGCGGGTTTCGGCCGCCTGAACACGTCGATCAAGTCGACGCGGATCGCAACAGGCGAGCACGAGTACGGCCGCTACGGCTTCCGCTACCTGCTGGAAGCGAACGGCGCCTCCATCTGGCAGCCTGACATTCAATGGTGCGGCGGCCTGAGCGAACTGCGGCGCATCGGCGCCATGGCGTCCGCCTACGATATCCCTGTGATTCCACATGGGGGCGGGTTGAACGGCGCCGTTCACTGGTCCATGGCCAACGTCAACGCGCCGTGGTGCGAGCTCTTCCTGCCCGCGCCGGGCGGCCCGGCTTCGGTGTACAAGCTGTTTGAGGAGAACTACAACATCTCCCGCGGCCCCGACGGAATCTACATGCGCCCGCCCGATCGCCCGGGTTGGGGTTGGGAACTCGAAGTACAGAGTTAGCGATGGGCCCCCGGCCGGCCTCGATGGACGACTATCTGGCGGGCGTGCCGGAAGCCGCCCGCATCACGCTGGAACGCGTGCGCCAGTCGATTCGCAAGGCCGCGCCCAAGGAAGCCGTGGAGTGCATCACCTACGGCATGCCGGGCTTCCATTACAAGGGAGGCCTGGTGGCGTTTGCCGCGTTCAAGGCGCACTGCAGCCTGTTCCCGATGAGCGGGCGCGTGATCGAGGCGCTTGGGGATGAACTGGCCGGTTACAGGACGTCGAAGGGCACCATCCAGTTTCCGATTGGCAAGCCGCTTCCGGCGGTGCTGATTCGCCGGATCGTCCAAATGCGGGTGGCCGAGAACGAAGCCCGCGAGGGCGCCCGGCGCACCCGGAAGCGATGACCGAGGTCCGCGCGGACAAGTGGTTGTGGGCGGCCCGCTTTTACAAGACGCGTGCACTGGCGGCCAAGGCCTGCGAACTGGGCCGCGTGACGTGGCGGGAGCAACCTGTGAAGCCGGCACGGCCGGTGCGCCCCGGCGATACCCTCCGCATCCGCACCGAGGGCGGCGACTTCGAAGTGGAAGTGCTGGCCCTCAGCGATCAGCGAGGCCCCGCGCCGGTGGCGCAGACGCTGTATCACGAGACGGACGAGAGCCGCGAGCGGCGTCGCCGCGCGGCCGAGGTACGCAGGCTGCAACCCGCCTTTGAGCCCGCGCCGGAAACCCGGCCCACGAAGCGCGACCGCAGGGAACTGAAGCGGTTGCGCTGGGAGCCCTAGGCTAGGAGAAGCGTGGACTGGTTCTCAGTGCCGGTGCGTCATGGGATCGGACTTCGCTCGGCACTTGCGCCGCCGCTCGATTTTCTTCTCTCCTCGAAGGCTTGGCGCGCCGCCTGAGCCTCCGCGGGCTTGCCGAGCCGCCGGTAGAGGATCCACAGGCGGTAATGCGGGGTTGGGTCCCTGGGTGATATGGCCGCCACCTTCTTCAAGTGCAGCAGCGCCTTGTCGACCTTTCCCGCCGCGGAAGCGATCCGTTCCAGCGCCAGGTGGGCTTCCGGCATGGCGGGTGCATACCGGATGGCTTCTTCGAAGTGTTTTTCAGCCGCGGCCGTCTGGCCGTTCGAGAAATGAATATCGGCGATCTCGTAGTGGGCCTGGGCATCGCGCGGGTTGAGCTTCAACTCGGCTTCCAGTTCAGGCAACGCTTCCTCCGGACGCCCCTTCCGCCAATAGAGGTTGCCGATGGCGAAGTGAATGGTCCGCAAGTCAGGCTTGCGGGCGAGCACTTCCCGGTATTCGGCAACGGCTTCATCGAGTCTGCCGGCGGCCTCCAGGGACTGTGCCCGCAACTGATGCGCGCGGTAGGAACCGGGTCCGGTCTGGAGCACCCAAAGGGACGAGAGAAACGAGAGAGCCTGATATCCTTCGGCGAGCCGGTAGAGGGCCTGGCGGCCTGATGACGGCAGGTTCTTTCCGGCCTCTACGACCTCAGACCTTTCCGCGGCCACGGCGCTCTGGATGGCGGCACCGGACGGCGGATGGTACAGGTAGCGCGTGGCGCCGTCTTCCTCACGAGCAGGCTCACCTGCGGGCGCAACCGAGGGCGGCTGCGGGGTTTCGCCCGCGGCTCGCCGGCCCAGCCACTCGATTCGTCCGCGAACCGCGTGGTTCTCCGGCTGTTGCGCCAGGGCGAGGGAGAGCTCATTGCGGGCATCAACCCAATTGCCGGCCGATTCCTGAAAGTGCGCACGGACGAGATGCGTTTCGAAGGCCCCGGCGAACTCAGTCTGCAAGCGCTCCAGGTACTGCCGGGAGAGTTGACCGTAGGCCATGCTCAAGTGGTACCAGGCGTCCGCGTTGCCGCCGTCCTGCTCCGCCGTTTTCTCAAGGAACCGGACCGCTTCCGAGTAGTTTTTCCTGGCGTAGTGCGTGTACCCGAGATACAACTGGGCCATGGCGTTGGCCGGTTCCAGTTTCAGGGATGCGGCGAGTTGCGAGGCAGCCTGATCAAGCTCACCGCGATTGAAGTGGATGACGCCCAGCAGAAGGCGTGGAGCCGCGAGGCCGGGCTTCAGGCGGAGCGCCTTCCTGAACGAGACCTCGGCGCGATCCTGGTGGCCTTGCACGTAGTAAAGGTTGCCCAGGTTGGCGTGTGCTTCGGCCATGTCCGGCCGCATCGCCACGATGCGTTCATACCGCTGCGCCGCAGCGGGATACCTGCCCGCGGCTTCGGCGGCGCGGGCCTCCGAATAGAGCCGGACCAACTCATTCTGCGCCGCCTCGTCTTGCGCCGCCTCACCTTGGGCCGCGCCCTGGTGCGGCGCAAGCACGAACAACGCTGCGCACCACATCGCCGTCACGCTTGCCGGGTGCATGATAGACTCTAATGGTATTGCGATGAGGTTCTTGGGTCAAGCCTTGGCCGGAATCACGCTCTTATTGGGCTTGGCTGGCTTGGACAAACCTTTGATGGCCGCAGCCGACACTGCGCCGCCAAGTGGTGGACCGGGTACTTTGCCGGGGCTGGCCGAACTGATCCGGCAGCGCGATTGGGTGCGCGCCGGTGAGACGGTTGACCGGGCGCTCGAACAGAGTCCTGACAGTCTTCCGGCCCTCTACTGGAAGTCATTTCTGCTGTTCCAGACCGGACGCTATCGCGAGTCAGCGGTAGCCGCGAGCCGGTACCTTGAGCGGAATCCCTCGAGCGGCGAAGGGCGCAAGATCCTGGGCCTTGCCTATTTCATGCTGGGCCAGGCCGCGCCGGCCGAGGTGGAACTGCAGAAGGCCAGTCAACTCGCCGCGTCGGATGCCGACATACGGTACTATCTGGGCCGAATCCAGTTTGAAAGGCAGAACCTGCCGGCGGCCCTTGAGTCCTTCCGGACGGCGGTGGCGCTTGATGCCCAGAGCGTGAAGGGCTTCAACCAATTGGGCCAGACTTACGAGGGTTTGGCCCGTTTCGACGAAGCCCGCGCAGCCTACGAGAAAGCGATCGAGATCGACCGCCGGCAGGCGAAGCGATCGGAGTGGCCGTACTTCAACCTGGGTGTGTTGCTGATCAAGGAAGGGCGTGCCGGCGATGCCGCGGGTTGGCTTCGGGAGGCGCTTACCGTGAAGCCTTCCTGGCCGGAAGCGAGGGTTCAGTTCGCTGTCGCCCTGGGATCGGCCAACCAACTTGGGGACGCCAGGCTGGTGCTTGAGGAGTTGCTGCGCGCCGAGCCGAACAATGCCCAGGCACACTATCAATTGGCCCGGCTGCTGGTGAAGCTCCAGTTGCCGGAAGAGGCCCGCCGGCATTTCCGGCTGTTCGCCGAGTCGAAGCAGCCGTGAGGTACGTGGGTGCGGCGTGGGCGGTGCTGCTGTGCGCCGCCGCTTCCGGCGCCGGACCACCCGACGGACTCCGCTTTGCCGACATCGCCGCGCAGGCGGGCTTGCGGGTGGAGATGGTCTGCGGCGGGCCGGAGAAGCGGTGGATCACCGAAGCGAATGGCAGCGGCGCGGCCTGGCTTGACTATGATCGCGACGGGCGGCTGGATGTGTTGATCGTTAACGGGTCCACGCTTCCGCGCCTGATCCAGATGATGGAGGGAGCCCCGCCCGCGCCGCCCGCCGGCGCGCTCCACCTGTTTCGCAACCTGGGCAATGGCCGTTTTGCCGACGTGACGGCCAAGGTAGGTCTGTTCAACCCGTACTGGGGCACGGGAGCCAACGCGGCCGACTTCGACAATGACGGATTCACCGATATTCTGGTGACCAACATCGGCGTGGACCTTCTGTTTCGCAACAACGGCAACGGCACGTTTTCGGAGATGGGAAAATCCGCCGGGTTGACCCGCCGTACGCACTGGCATACGGGGAGCGCTTTCGGAGACTATGACAACGATGGCCACGCTGATCTCTATGTGGCGGGCTATGTTGACGTACGGTCTCTGAACTTTCGTGCGGCACCCGGCGTCTGCAACTACCGGGGCCTGCCGGGTTTTTGCGGGCCGTTGAATCTGAAGGGCGAAGCAGACATTCTTTACCGGAACAATGGCGACGGAACCTTCTCTGACGTGACCGCCCGGGCCAAGGTGGCCGACCGGGAAGCGCGCTATGGCTTTACGGTGGTTTTTGAGGACCTGAATCAGGATTCGCGACCGGACATTTTTGTGGCCAACGATTCCGGTGCGAATTACCTCTACCTCAATTCAGGCGACGGAACGTTCCAGGAATCGGCCCTGGTGAGCGGCCTGGCGTTCAACAAGGACGGGCGCAGCCAGGCGAACATGGGCGTCGCTGCCGGGGACTATGACAACGACGGCCGGCTGGACCTGCTGACGACTACGTTTTCCGAAGACCACTTTCCGCTCTTTCGTCAGGCCTCGCCCGGTCTCTTTGAAGATGTCTCCGGGCAGGCGGGGCTGGAGGCAGCCACCATTCCCTATCTTGGCTGGGCGGCGGGCTTCGCCGATTTCGACAACGACGGCGTGCGTGAGCTATGGGTGGCCAACGGTCACGTTTATCCGGCGGCGGAGAAGCTTGGCAGCACCACGTACCACCAGCCTTTCTCGGTGTTTCAGAACCGGGGCGGGCGTTTCGCCGAGGTCCGGCTGGGTGTGCCGAAGAACTCATATCGCGGCGCCGCCACCGGGGATTTCGATAACGATGGACGGATGGATGTGATTGTGCTGCCGGTGGCGGGCGCACCGATGCTGCTTTCCAACCAGAGCGTGCGGACGGGTTTCTGGATGGGCCTCTCGCTGACGGGTACGCGAAGCAATCGCGATGCCCTGGGAGCGCGAGTGGAAGTGGAGGGTTGCGGCCGGAAGTGGTTTGATACCGTGCGCAACGGCGGAAGCTATCTTTCGCGCAACGATCCCCGCCTGCACTTCGGCCTTGGGTCGTGCCGCACTGTGGATCGGGTCTCCATCGTCTGGCCGTCCGGTGCGCGGCAGGTGATCGCCAAGCCCGCCGTGAACCGCTACATCGCCGTGCGGGAAGGGCTACACTGACTTCGATGGTGGCGGCGTTCCGGCTTCTGGCTTGCCTGGTGACCGCCTGGCCGCTGATGGCTGCCGGGGCTTCCAGTGTTTGTGCGGCGTGCCATCCGAAGCAGGTGAATGGCTATCGCCGCACCGGGATGGCGAATTCACTGTTTCGGCCGGTGAAACAAACCCCGGGGGAGTTTACTCACGTACTCTCCGATAGCCGTTTCAGGATTGAGTCGACCACGGCGGGAATGCGCCAGTTCATTGAGCGCAACGGGATTGAGGCGGACTACCCCGCCGCTTATGTCATCGGGTCAGGCAATCATGCATTCGGCTACTTGATTCAGATCGGCGGGTATCTGTTCCAGTCTCCGGTATCGTATTACTCCAAGCGCGCGATTTGGGACATGGCGCCGGGCTATGAGCGCGACCGGGAGCCCGATTTCACACGGCCGGTGACGATGGAGTGCGTTCTGTGCCACTCAGGCCAGCCAAAGCCCGTGGCCGGCACTTTGAACCGGTACGAACCGGAGCCGTTCGCCGAAATGGCCATTTCCTGTGACCGCTGCCATGGATCCACTGCGGCGCACCTTGCCAAGCCGGGGCCGGGCAACATCGTGAATCCAGCCAAGCTGCCCGTGCGTGCGCGCGACAGTGTGTGTGAGCAGTGCCATTTGGGCGGCGAAGCAAGGATTCCGAACCCCGGGCGGAAGATCGCCGATTTCCACCCAGGGCAGAATCTGGAGGAGGTTTTTTCGGTGTATGTGTTCGACGCGCCTGTGGCCGGGGGCCTGAAGGTGGTGAGCCATGTCGAGCAACTGGCACAAAGCCTGTGCGTGCGCCGAAGTTCGGAGAAGATGTGGTGCGGCACGTGCCATGATCCGCACGATAAGCCGGCCGATCCGGTGCGTTACTACCGCGCCAAGTGCGTTGGGTGCCATGCGCAGCCTTTGGGGAAATCACATCCGGCGGCGTCCGCCAACTGTGTGGGGTGCCATATGCCGCAGCGGCAGACCAAGGATGGAGGACACACGGCCTTTACCGACCACCGGATCACGCGTGTTGCGACGGCGGCAGCCCCCGCCGGTCTTCAACCTCGCAAGCTGGTGGCATGGCGTGAGCCGGCGCCCGCCGTGGCCGCCCGCAATCTGGGGCTGGCGAACGTCCTGGTGGGAGAACGTGACGAATCCGCCCCGCACATGGACGCCGGTTTCCGCGCGCTTGCCGACTTCTATGAGTCGCAGAGTTCCGATCCGGCGGTGTTGACCAGTCTTGGCCTGGTGATCCTGCGCAAGGGCGGAGCCACCGAGGCCGCGCGCCTCTATGAACGCGCCGTGGAGTTGGATCCCGCCTATGCACCGTACCGGATCAACGCCGCGACAGCGTGGACGCAGGCGGGCGACCTGGAGAAGGCGATTGAGCACCTGGAGACGGCCATCCGCATGGATCCTTCGCTAGAGCGGGCGTATCGCAAGCTGGGCGAGATCCATGCGCGGATGAAGCAGCCGGCCAAGGCACGGCAGGTGTTTGAGCGGTATCTCAAGTTCATGCCGGGGAACGTCACGGCGCGGACCGCGATGGACTCGCCGTAGGGCCGCGGGAACGGACTACGATATCATGGCTCCACTCCTACACGGAGACATCGCATGGACTCGACATTTTCTCCCTTGCTTTCGCGGCGCAATCTGCTGGAACTGTCCGGTCTCGGCATGGGCTCGCTTGCGCTGCGCGGTCTGCTTCAGGCGGACTCGCGGGTTCCCATGGATCTGGCACCGCGCCCCACCCACTTCGCGCCTCGGGCGAAGGCCGTCATTCAATTTGTGATGAACGGGGGTCCCAGCCAGATGGACCTCTTCGATCCCAAGCCGATGCTGACGAAGTATTCGGGCAAGCCGCACCCGGACGGGGTGGAGATCCATCAGCCGAACAACGCGAACGTGCTGATGGGAAGTCCGTTCCAGTTCCGGCGCGCGGGACAATCGGGCATCGAGATCTCGGAGGCGCTGCCGCAACTGGCGACGATCGCCGATGACCTGTGCGTGATCCGGTCGATGTATTCCGAACACAACAACCATCCGGAAGGGTTGAATCAACTCCAGACCTGCCGGATTTTTCCGGGCCGGCCCGTGATGGGCGCATGGATCAGCTATGCGCTGGGCAGCGTGAATCGGAACCTGCCGGCGTTCGTGGTGCTTCGAGATCCCGAGGGATACCCGGTCAGCGGAAAGCAGTTGTGGTCGAGTGGCTGGCTGCCCGCGTTGTTTCAGGGCGTTGAGTTCAGTCCTACGGGACCTCCGGTGCGGAACCTGAACCCGTTGAAGCCGCTGCCGCCGGGCGTGCAACGCGAACAGTTGGATTTTCTGGCCGAGGTCAACAAGCGCCATCTGGCCAACCATGCCGGCGACACAGAACTCGAGGCGCGCATTCAGAACTACGAACTGGCCGCGCGGATGCAATTGGCCGCCGCGGAGGTGCTGGACCTTTCGCGCGAGTCCGACGCCACGCGCAAACTCTACGGGCTGGATAACACGCTCACGGCCCCCTTTGGCGCGCGGTGCATGATGGCGCGGCGGCTGGTGGAATCCGGCGTACGATTCGTGCAGGTTTTCTCGGGGCCCGGCCAGCCGTGGGACCATCATTCCAGAATCAAGACCGACCTTCCGAAGATCTGCGCCAAGACGGACCTGCCGGTGGTGGGGCTGATCAAGGACCTGCAAAGCCGCGGACTGTTCGATTCGACGATCGTTCTGTGGAGCGGCGAGTTCGGCCGCTTACCGACGACTCAGAATTCCGACGGGCGCGACCACAATCGAAACGCATTCAGCCTCTTCCTGGCCGGCGGAGGATTCAAGAGGGGCCTGGCCTACGGCGAGACGGATGAGTTCGGCTATAAAGCGACGGTGAACCGCGTGGGCACACCGGATCTGCAGGCGACGATCCTTCATGCTCTGGGACTGGACCATATGCGCATGACGTTTTCGCATGGAGGGCGCGCCGAGACGCCCACCGACGCCACGGTGACGGGCGCGAAGCCGGTGACGGGATTGCTGTCATGATGCGCTATGGACTGCTTCCCGCGCTGTGCGGCATGGCGATGGCGCAGACACCGCTGTTCGAACGCGATGTGCTTCCCATTTTCACGGCGAACTGCTTCAGTTGCCATGGCGGCACGGCGATGGTGGGGCTGGATCTTCGCACCCGCGCCTCCGTGCTGCACGGCAGCCATCAAGGCAAGATCGTGAAGCCGGGCAACGCCGCGGAGAGCCCTTTGTACGACAAGGTGAAGTCGAAGGCGATGCCGCCCCCGGCATTCAACTTCAAGCTCACAGACGCCCAGGTGGAGACAATCCGGCAGTGGATTGAGGCGGGAGCGAAGGGCGAGGAGAGGCAGGCCGCTGTTTCGCGAGAGCACACGGAGCGTTTCGAGAAGGAGGCGAAGCCGGTGCTGGCCGCGCGCTGCGTGCAATGCCATGGTTCCGGCAAGCCCGCCGCCGGGCTGGATTTGCGAACGTTGGCGGGCGTGTTGGACGGCAGCGGCAACGGGCCGGTGATTGTGGAAGGGGCTTCGGACAAGAGTCTGCTGGTGCGCAAGATCATGAGCCGGTCGATGCCGCCTGCCGGGGCGGGCCAGCCCGTGACAGAGGCCGAGTTGCACTCGCTTCGCCAGTGGATTGACACGTCGAAGTTCAATGTGCGGCTGGAGCGTCCCGCGGAATTGCGGGAGACCTTCACCGAGGCGGAGGCGCCTCGGGTGAAGGATGCCGACCGCCAGGCATGGGCGTTTCGCAAGCCCGCTGGTGCGGCGCTTCCGGAGGTGAAGAACAGGGCCAGGGTGCGCACGCCGATCGACCGGTTCCTGCTGGCGCGGCTGGAAGGCAAGGGCCTTGAGTTCTCGCCCGACGCGCCGCCACTCACGCTGGTGCGCCGCGCGTATTTCGACCTGCACGGGCTGCCTCCCACCCAGCCGGAGATGGATGCGTTCCTCGCCGATACCAAACCGGGCGCCTGGGAGCGTCTTATTGACAAGCTGCTTGAGTCGCCGCACTACGGTGAGCGTTGGGCGCGCCACTGGCTGGACGCGGCAGGCTACGTGGATGTGGCCGGATTCGACAATGACCTGGTTGGAATGGAGATGTTCGATGGCATCTGGCGCTATCGCGACTGGGTGGTGAATGCCTTCAACAGCGGCAAGCCGTATGACCGGTTTCTTGTGGAGCAACTGGCGGGCGACGAACTGACGGACTGGCGGAGTGCCGCGAAGTACTCGCCTGAAACTATCGATCTGCTGACCGCGACCGGGTATCTGCGGAGCGTTTTCGACCGCACCGATCCCGACATTGTGAATCTTCCGGGCGAGCGCTTCGACGTGCTGTTCCACCTGATGGAGAAAGTCTCCACCAATCTGATGGGACTGACGGTGGGCTGCGCGCGGTGCCACAGCCATCGGTACGATCCGATCCCGCAGCGCGACTATTACCGGATGCTGGCCGTATTCACGCCTTCGTACAACCCCTGGAACTGGAAGCAGCCCAAGAATCGCCATCTTGCCGATGTCTCGAAGGAAGAAGAGAAGCGGATCACCGAACACAACAAGGGCGTCGACGCGCAGACGGCGCGCCTGGACGAAGAGATGGCAAGGTTGCGGAAGCCCGCGGAAGAGAAGCTGCTGGAGGCAAATCTGGCGAAGCTGCCTGAGAACATCCGGACCGAGACGCGCGAGGCGCTGGCAACGGCGGAGGACAAGCGCGACGAGGTGCAGAAGTTCCTGTTTCGCAAGTTCGAGAAACAGGTACGCCCACCGGTGGACAGCATCGACAAGGCACTGAACGAAGCCGATCGAGCGGCGGTGGCACGGCTGACGGAACAGGCGAAGGTGCTCCGGGGATACCGGCGGACGGTGGAGAAAGTTCAGGCGCTCTGGGACGTGGGCCCGCCGCCGGTGACGCGGCTTCTGCAGCGGGGCATGGTGGAATCGCCGGGCCCGCGGGTGACGGCGGGCGGGCTCGAGGTTCTTGGCGGCGGCGAGTTCGCGAAACCGGCCGAGGCGCGCGGCGAGACGACGGGGCACCGGCTGGCGTTCGCGCGCTGGCTGACGAGCCCGGAGAATCCGTTGACGGCCCGGGTGATGGTGAATCGCGTATGGCAGCATCATTTCGGCGTGGGCATCGTGGCGACGCCGGAGAACTTCGGCAAGTTGGGCGCGCCGCCGACGCATCCCGAACTGCTCGATTGGCTAACAGCGGACTTCATGGCGAATGGCTGGAAGCTGAAGCGCCTGCACCGCATGATCATGCTGTCGACGGCGTACCGGCAGTCGTCGCGGTCCAGTGGGTCTAGTGGGTCCAGCGCGGCCGATCCGGAGAACAAGCTGCTGGCACGGATGAACCTGCGCCGGCTTGAGGCGGAAGCGCTGCGGGACGCGATTCTGACAGCGAGTGGAAAGCTGGACCGGGCGATGGGAGGACCCGCGATCGCGCTGAAGCCACAGCCGGACGGCGGCCAGGTGCTGGATCCATCGCCGAAGTCGGGATCGGCGAACCGGCGCAGCCTGTACATTGCGGCCCGCCGGAACTATCCGCACCAGCTGTTGCAAGTGTTCGACTTTCCCGCGGTTCAGGTGAACTGCACGCGGCGGGTGAACTCGGCGACGCCGCTCCAATCGTTGACGATGATGAACGACGAGTTCGTGGTGGAGCAGGCGGAGGCGTTGGCGAGGCGCCTCGCGGAAACCGCCGCGGCGGACACGGACCGGCGGATCGAACTCGCGTGGCGGCTGACCTTGAGCCGGCCGCCGGAACCGGAAGAGGTTCGTGTGGCGAAGGGACATCTTGAGAAGCAGAAGCAGGCTTATTTGTTCGCCAATGCGAAGCCCGGGGACGCGGAGATTTCCGCTCTGGCCAGCCTGTGCCAGATGCTGTTCGCCGCCAACGAATTCCTGTACGTCGAGTAGGGATGGCGCGTCATCGTGACCGCTTGATCGTCCCGGGATCATCGACGAATGCGGGGTATGGTTCGGACATTTCTACTTTGCCTTGACAAACGGAAATGTGGGGTGTCACAGCAAAGTGATAATGTCCCCTTAGAGCAAAGTAGAAATGTCCCCTTGACAGCCTCAGGCTTGGAGGATGCAAGAGGACCAGCTACTGATGACCCAGCGTGAGCGGGACCGATTGGGGACGC
>Ga0194132_10003754_pt1 | contig 26647 bp, 27 predicted proteins | sample TA2KigOf80mmetaG_FD_148612 | JGI IMG/M metagenome (GOLD analysis project Ga0194132, IMG submission 148612) | Freshwater microbial communities from Lake Tanganyika, Tanzania - TA2015054 Kigoma Offshore 80m | ecosystem: Environmental > Aquatic > Freshwater > Lake | place: Tanzania: Lake... | reverse complement strand
TGATATCGACATGGAGCCAGAAAAATTGGCGGCGTAATCAAACCCAGAATCCATCTTAGCCAAGCCGCCAAACTGTCCCGGAAACCGGGACCATCTCTAGGCCAAGGTCGGTCGCAAAGGCCTGCGCTGGGATGATGTCGCGCAAGGCAAGCTTGGCTTTGGCGATGCTTATTACCTTCGCGCCGATCAGGCCGTTGCTTTCGATCCCAATGCGGGCTGGGCCGAGGGCGATACGCTTCCGCGTCGCATCCTGACTCCCGCCGATCGTTCGCGCGGCGATATCGCCGTCGCCGGCGAAGGCCGCTGGAAGGACGGCTACTGGGACGTGACCTTGCGGCGGCGGCTCGATACCGGCAATCCGCTCGACGACAAGATCTTGCGCGATCAAGGTGCCTATCACGTTGCCTTCTCTGTGCATCGCGATGCACAGCAGGAACGCTGGCATTACGTGTCGCTGCCTTTCACGTTGGGTCTGAACCGGCCGGCCGAAATCGTTGCGCCGAAGTTTGCCGGCGACGCTCCCGACTGGAAGCAGGAGTGGACCGAGGTCACGCTGTTCTACCCAGGCCAGGTCAGTTGGCCTCACCTCAACAGCAAGCGACACGCCGGCGCCGAATACATCAAGAAAGGCGTTCCGGTGAGGTATCGCCACAGCGAAGCACAGCTCGCCCACTACGGTGTCGAAGCGGAGTTCGCCGACGCTATCCGCCGGCAATGGCTGCTGACGATGTTGGCGGGGGTCCTTCTGATTGCCGGTTTCGGCGTCGCCGTGAACCTGCTGCGCAGCCGTAGGCAAGGAGTCTGACCATGGCCGCCTATCATGTCGTCCTGGTTCACTTTCCGATCGCGCTGTGGATGACCGCGACACTGGCGATTGTGTGGCGCGCACTTTCCGACGGAACGCTCGCCAAGGCGGTGGACCGCGCGCTTGTCCCGCTGCTGACGCTCGGTCTGCTCGCCGGCATTGCCGCCTACACGGTCGGCCTCATGGTGTGGCCGTGGGAAACGATCTCGTCGACACCCCTAGGGCGCAACCACATGCTGTTGGCGACTTGGACCACAGCCTACTGGGCGCTGTTGCTCGCGACGCGCTGGATTCAGGGCGAAGCCGTGTGGGACGGCGTGATGCGCTGGGTCATGGCGGGGCTCGCGATCCTCGGCAGCGTCCTGCTTGGAATCACGGGCACGCTCGGCGGCCATCTGGTCGGCATCTACACGGAGGTTTCGCAGGTGCTGCGTCTCCTCGGTTGGGAAGTCTACACGACCTTCTATGTGCCAACCCTGACGCTGGCCGTGATCGGGGTTGTTGCGTTGCTGCTGATCGGCCTTGGATTGTGGGGACGGAGCGCGCGCACCGCACAATGAGGGGACGACATCGGCGGCTATAGGAGGGTCATATGACACGACAATCTCTATCAAGGCTGGGAGTCGCGCTTGTTGTCGCAGCGGTCGCCGGCGGGGGAGTGGCGGTCCCATCGAGCACGGTCTGCGCCGCCGATCCGAAGAGTTTTCTCGAAGATATCGTCCCGATACTGAAGGGTCGATGCGTGTCTTGCCACCAACCCGGCGGCGCGGGCTTTGAAAAGAGCGGGCTCGATCTGAGCACCTATGAGGGGCTCATGAAGGGCACCAAGTTCGGGCGTATGGTGATTCCGCGCGATCCCGACGGCAGCAATCTGATGTGGCTTTTGGATTGGCGTGCGTCGCCGCAACTGCGAATGCCGCACGGTAAGAAGAAGCTCTCGGTCTGTGATCGCAACGAGATTCGCGATTGGATCCGCGAGGGCGCGAAGAACAATTGAACCCGACAATGAAGCCGGGAGTGGTCCGGAAAAAGTGCGACGGTGCCCCGGCGAGCAGGCAGGCAAGGTGGCACAACCTAATCGGCATGGGCGGCGCGCGGACATCCGGCGAGTGCCGGACGGTGAAATTGGCGCCGACGTTGGCGCCAGTGCCCGGCAATCGAAATTTGCGCACAAAATCAGAGCGAAAGATGACTTTGGCGTCCCCACGGGGACTCGAACCCCGGTCTTCACCGTGAAAGGGTGATGTCCTAGACCGCTAGACGATGGGGACGGCCGCCAGCTTCTGGCGCCGGGACGTATAGAGCCGAATTCCGGCAGCGGCAAGCAATCCGCCTACCAGCGCCCCGTATTCGCCATGGATGCCCACGGTTCCCTGGGCGGCTGTGGCTTGCCCTTCTGCAAAAGCTCGATCGAATGGTTGTCGGGCGAGCGCACGAAAGCCATGTTGCCGTCGCGCGGGGGGCGGTTGACGGTCACGCCGCCCTTCATCATCCGCTCGCAGACCGCGTAGATGTCGTCGACCTCGTAAGCCAGGTGGCCGAAGTAGCGCGCCTCGCCGTAATCCTCGGTATCCCAGTTGAACGTGAGCTCGACGCAAGGCGCGTCCCGGCGGCCGGCGGCGAGCGCCGCCTTGGCGGCAGGCGCATCCTCGGGCGCGGCGAGAAACACCAGGGTGTAGCGGCCTTTTTCGTCGACCCGGCGGCGGACCTCTTCCAGACCGAGCAGGTTCACATAGAAGTTCAGCGCCGCGTCCAGATTGCGCACCCTGAGCATGGTGTGCAGAAATCGCATGGTGCCCTCTCGTCGCTTTCCCGGCCCCCGGATGAGGTCCGGCCTTCGTTCGAGAACCATACATGATCGCGCCCGATGTTCAGACCGCCTTCGCCCGCCTGAGGGACATGATCGGGGAGGCGAATTCCGTCGTGCCGTTCACCGGCGCCGGCATTTCGACCGAAAGCGGCATTCCGGACTTCCGATCGCCCGGCGGCATCTGGACCAAGATGCGCCCGATCGACTTCGGCGACTTCCTGACCAGCCGGGAGGCGCGGGACGAAAGCTGGCGGCGGCGCTTTGCCATGCAGGACCAGTTCGGCGGGGCGAAGCCGGGGCGCGGCCACCGGGCGCTGGCGGCGCTCTACCGGGCCGGCAAGGTGCCCGCGGTCATCACCCAGAACATCGACAATCTGCACCAGGATTCCGGGATCGATCCCGGCCATGTGGTCGAGTTGCACGGCAACACGACCTACGCCTTGTGCCTGGATTGCGCCAAACGCTACGACCTGCCGTGGGTTCGGGAACGGTTCGAAACCGCCGGCGGTCGTTCGCCGGACTGCCCGGACTGCGGCGGCTTCATCAAGACGGCGACGGTTTCGTTCGGCCAGGCGATGCCCGAGGCCGCCATGCGCCGCGCCCAGGAGCTGACCGACGGCTGCGACCTGTTTCTCGCCATCGGTTCCTCGCTCGTGGTCTGGCCGGCCGCGGGATTCCCGTTGGCCGCCAAGCGCAACGGTGCCAAGCTTGCGATCATCAACCGCGAAGCGACCGAATTCGACGAATTCGCCGACCTCGTTGTGCACCACGACATCGGCGACGTGCTCGCGCCCTTTGTCGCACACTGATTCGCCACCCGGCTGGCTTATTCACAGGAGTTGTGCGGTGGCAGCGGAGAAGTTCATTTATTTCTTTTACGACTGGGGACGAATGTTATCCTTGCTTAGAGATTCGCATCAGCGTCCTTCAAGAGACGCCAATCAAACAGGCAGCGTGCGGCGTCATGGCGTCGGACGAATTTTCAAAGGGACTGGGGCTTGGACCGGACGTCGTCGGCGATCTGACCGACGAGGCGGCTGCGAGCATCATCGAACTCTCGGGCGTCATCAAGTGGTTTGACGTCTCGAAGGGGTATGGCTTCATTGTCCCTGACAATGGCCAAGCCGACATCCTTCTCCACGTGACGTGTCTGCGCCGCGACGGATTTCAGACGGCGTACGAGGGCGCGCGCGTGGTCGCCGAGGTTCTGCAGCGGCCGAAGGGCCTGCAGTGCTTCCGCATCCTGTCGATGGACGAGTCGACGGCGATCCATCCGTCGACCCTGCCGCCGGCACGCACCCACGTCACGGTGACGCCGACCAGCGGGCTTGAGCGGGCGCAGGTGAAGTGGTTCAACCGGCTGCGCGGCTTCGGGTTCCTGACCCGCGGCGAGGGGACCCCGGACATCTTCGTCCACATGGAGACCCTGCGGCGTTTTGGCATCGCCGAGTTGCGGCCCGGCCAGACGGTCCTGGTGCGTTTCGGGCCTGGTCCCAAAGGCATGATGGCCGCGGAAGTGCGCCCCGATGGCGGCCCGACCGGCCCTGCGTCGCACTGACGGCCGGGAATTCCCCGGCCCGGTGCCGGGAAGCGCCACGTAGCGTTCGAATTTGAATCCGGAACCCGCGGATTGCTGCCGCGGGTTCCGGTTTCGTTGTGTTTTCGACCCATCCTGCCTATTTGTTGCAGGGGCGAATGCTGCGGCGCACGCCGAACGCACAGGGTGGTGTTTTGCATCCGGCCCGGCGGTTTGCGAGAAGGAACCCGCAAACGAATTGGGAATCATTGAGCGTGATCGATGCGTCGATGGCGCCGCCGGCCGGGAGTGGTGAATGACTGAGCGTTCTGGATTTTGGCGGGCGGCCGCGGCCGCAGCGGCGATCGCGCTTGCCGCTCCCGCCGCACTGGCCGCCGACCTGCTGGAAAGGCGCGAGTCGCTCTACAACAACATCTTCATCTTCGGTGACAAAGACACCGTCACCATGACCTTCGGCCACAACAAGCGCTACTACACCGAAAGCAGCATGAAGCTTGCCGAGCCGACGCTGCTGACCGTCGACTACACCCGTTATATGACGCTCGGTGTCGCCTATGCGGCCAAGCCGGACCGCATCCTGGAAATCGGTCTCGGCGGCGGGCGCACGGTGTCATACCTGAAGATGTTCATGCCCGACACGGCGATCCTCGCCGTCGAGATCGACAAGGACGTCGTCGATCTCGCGAAGAAGTATTTCAAGTTCACTGAATCGGCGAGCATGCGGGCGGTGGTCGCCGACGGCCGCTCCTTCCTGATGCGCGATCCCGAAAAGTGGGACGTGATCCTGATCGACGCCTACCGCGGGCCGTTTGTGCCCTTTCACCTGCTGACCAGGGAATTCTACACCCTGGTCAAGTCGCGGCTCGCGCCGGGCGGGGTGGTGGTGCAGAACATCGAGCCCTCGACCATGCTGTTCGATTCGGCGACCACCACGCTCGCAAGCGTGTTCCCCTCGGTCGATCTCTACGACGGCGGCGGCAACGTGGTGGCGGTCGCCTACGAGGGCCAATCGTTGCGCCAGGCCGACCTCTTGGCTCGCGCCGCCCGCGCGCAGGAGCGCTTCAAGTTCCGCCATGACCTGCGCGCCATGGCGCAGGCGCGGCGGGTGCTGAGCCGCCCCGTCGGCAAGGTGATGACCGACGACTTTGCGCCGGTCGAGACCCTGCGCGCGATCGAGAAGCATAACGAGAAGTGGAAAGAGCAGACCGACGCCCCCCGCTGATGCGGCGCGGCGCACGAAAGGCCGGCGCGTGACGCAAGTCGCCAAGTCGAATCCCGATCGGGCAGAGGGCGGGAGCCGTTGATGGGGGGCTGGCGTGGCGCTGCCCGGCTGACGCTTGCCGCGGCCCTGGCGGCAGGACTTGCGGGCCTGGCTGCCGTGCCCCCGCAGGCGGCGACCGGCCGGCTGCTGGAGAAGCGCGAGTCGCTCTACAACAACATCTTCGTGTTCCGGGACCGCGACACGATCTCGATGACGTTCGGGCACAACAAGCGCTACTTCACCGAGAGCCTGATCAACCTGAAGGACCCGGGCGCGCTTTCGATCGAGTACGCCCGTTACATGACCTTGGGGCTGGCCTACGCGGCCAACACCGGGCGCATCCTCGAAATCGGTCTCGGCGGCGGCAGCATCGTCACCTACCTCAACCGGGCGTTGCCCGAGTCCACCATCGTCGCGGTCGAGATCGACAAGGATGTGGTCGATCTGGCCAGGAAGTATTTCCAGTTCCAGGAGAGCGACCGGCTCAAGGCGGTGGTCGCCGACGGCCGGGCCTATCTGCTGCGCGACGACTCGAAGTGGGACATCGTCCTGCTCGACGCCTACCGCGGGCCGTTCGTGCCCTTTCACCTGCTGACCAGGGAGTTCTACACCCTGGTCAAGTCGCGGCTCGCGCCGGGCGGGGTGGTGGTGCAGAACATCGAGCCCTCGACCATGCTGTTCGATTCGGCCATCGCGACGATGAGTTCGGTGTTCCGTTCGGTCGACTTCTACGACGGCCGGGAAAACGTCGTCGCCGTCGCCCACGACGGCCCGGCGTTTCGGCAGGCGGATCTGATGACGCGGGCGGCGAGCGTTCAGACGCGCTACAAGCTGCGTTACGATCTGCGCCGGCTGGTGGCCGAGCGGCGGGTGCTGCGCAAGCCGCGCGGCAAGGTCATGACCGACGATTTCGCGCCGGTGGAGACTTTGCGCGCCATCGAGCAGCATAATCAGAAGTGGAAGGAACAGACGGAAGCGCCACGCTGATGAGTAGCTCGATCCTTCGCGGAATCATGCTGTTTACGCTCGCGATCGTCCTCGGCTTCGCGCTGATGGGCTTCGAGATGCTGGCGAGCCGCTACCTCTATCCGTATTTCGGCGGCGGCATCAACACCTGGGCGTCGCTGATCGCGACCGTGCTGGTGGCGCTGATGCTCGGCTATCTGCTCGGCGGCGCGCTGGTCGACCGCACCATGAGCCCGCGGCTGTGCGGGTTCCTGCTGATGGGGGCGGGTGCGTACCTGTTCAGCATCCCGCTTTGGGTCGATCCGCTGTTCGGCTGGACGCTGCGCAACGTCGGCGACGGCATGGTCGGCATTACGTTCGGCGCCACCATGCTGCTGCTGCTGCCGCTGACGCTGATCAGCGTGTTCACCCCGTTCGCGGTGCGGTTGCTGCTGACCTCGGTCAGCTTCGGCGGCCGGCTGGTCGGCTACGTCTACGGCGTCTCGACGATCGGCAATGTGCTCGGCACGCTGGTCACCGTGTTCACACTCATGCCGCTCTACGGCTCGCGTGCGCTGACCATGGTGTTTGCCGGAATTATCGTCCTGTGCGGCCTTGCGATGGTCGCGGCCCACCGATTCCTGCGCGGTTCGGCGGAATGAGCCCGCGCTGGGCCGGCGTCGCGCTTGCGCTGGCGCTGGCGGTCTCCGCCGCCGGAGCCGAGCCCGTTGTCGTTGCCTCCGGCTCCTATCCGGAAGGGCTGCTCTGGCATGGCGGCCGCATGTATTTCGCCGAGATGGGCGCCGACCGCGTCAGCGCGATCGAAGGCGGCGGGACCCGGGAGTTCTGGCGTGCCGCGGGCTGCGGGCCGACGTCCATCGTGCCGTTCGGCGACAAGGGTTACCTGGTCAATTGCCACCTCTCGCACGAGCTGGTGGAGATTTCCGCCGCCGGCGTCACGCTGCGGCGCTTTCCCACGCTGCCCGGCGGCGAGCGCATTCAGCATCCCAACGCATCCGCGAGCGACGGGCGGGGCGGGGCGTTCGTGACGCTGTCCGGGCTGTTCAGCCCGCTCGCGCCTGCGACCGGTCGCGTGATTCACGTGAGCGCGTCCGGCGCAATGAGCGAGGTGGTCGGCTCGCTGCACTACGCCAACGGCGTTGCGTTCGATGCGCCGGCCCGCATGCTCTATGTGTCCGAACATCTCGGGCGGCGGATCGCAGCGCTGGCACTCGATGCCCACAACCGCGTGTCCGGCCGCCGCGTGCTGGTCGATTTCAAGGCGCACGATGCAACGAGGACTCACGCGCATTCGCACGCGGGTCCCGACGGACTCGCGCTGCGGCCGGGGATTCTCGCGGTGGCGGAATATGGCGAGGGACGGGTGCATCTGTTCGACCGCGAGGGCAGGCACCTCAGCACGCTCAAGGTCGCCACGCCGTTCGTGGACACCGTTGCCTTTGACGAAGCGGGCAACCTCTACGCCGGCGGCTCGTTCCAGATACTGCGCGCGCCGTACGAGGGCGCGGTGGTGCGATTCGCGCCCGCCGACTGGCAGCCCAGACGTTGATCCCGCAAGGAAACCGCCGGAGCATTGACCGCAACCGCCGGTCCGTGCGATTCACTGCCCGCGCCGGAGCATAGCGCAGCCTGGTAGCGCACCTGCTTTGGGAGCAGGGGGTCGCAGGTTCAAATCCTGCTGCTCCGACCAGCCCTTGTTCTTTGAGTTTCGGCCCGGTGAGCCGGGGACACTGCGAGCACGGCGACAACCAATGACCGCACGAATCTACAAACCGACCAAGACGGCCATGCAATCCGGCCGGGCCAAGACCAAGGATTGGCAGCTCGACTACGAGCCGGAGGAGCCGCGGGTGGTGGAGTCGCTAATGGGCTGGACCACCTCGGGCGACATGAAGAGCCAGTTGCGGCTGCGCTTCGCCACCAAGGAAGAGGCGGTCGCCTACGCCGAGCGTCACGGTATTCCGTATCAGGTGTTCGACAGCCCGCCCGCGCAGCGCAAGGGTCTGTCCTACGCCGACAACTTTGCGCACAACCGCCGCGGCGCCTGGACGCACTGACCGTTCAAATTGAGAAAGCCGGGCGCGGCTACGCGGCCGCGCCGCTGGCTTCGGTGGGCGCGGAGGCCTGCCGCACGGACACGCGCTGCTTGAGCAGGGCGATGAACCGCTCCTCGGGCATCGGCTGGCCGAGCAGGAAGCCCTGGCCGAGGTCGCAGCCCATGGCGACCAGTGCCTGCGCGTCCGAGGCGTTCTCCAGGCCGATGCCGACCGCGAGGCTGCCGAAGCTGTGGGCGAGGTCGATCACGTTCTTGCAGACCGGGGCGTGGGCCTTGTCGGAGCCGCAGCCGACCACAAAGCGCGGGTCGAGCTTCATCTCCGCGAACGGCACTTCCTTGAGCCTCGACAGGGCCGAGTAGCCGCGGCCGAAATCGTCGATGGCGAGCTTGACGTTGTGCTCGGCCAGCTTCTTGGCCTGCTCGTTGGCGAGCGTAATCTCGGTGATGACCTGTTCCTCGGTCAGGTCGATGATGAGACCTGGCCAGTTGTCCACCTGCGGACGGTGCGAGCGCACGATGTCGCCGATCGGGAGCTTGGCGAGCGCCGACAGCGGCATGTTGACCGCGATGCGCAGGTTCACGCCGAGGCGCGACAGGTTCAGGCCGGATTTCAGCGCGCCGACCAGCGCCCGCTCGCCGAGCTGCTCGAGGCTTGCCGCGTCAGCTCCGGGGGTGAAGGTCGCCGGCGGCAGGATTCCGTGTTGCGGATGGTTGACGCGCGCGAACGCTTCCGCGCCCGCAAGCTGCTTCTTCTTCAGGTCGATCTTGGGCTGATACCAGAACTCCACCCACTCATGCGTCAGCGCCTCGGCGAGGCTGACGCGGACAGTGGGCGCCTGCTGGGAGTGCCCGAGCCGCTGGTCGGACAGCATCTTCTGGATTGCGGACGTTTCGAAAGGCTTGCTCAGCGCCGGCAACATCCGCAGTTTGCTCTTCAGTCCGGCCTGCTGAACGGTGTCCAGCACGGACGCGCCCTTGCCGCTCATCAGCTGGACTGCGCCGGAATATCCGGAGAGGGCGAGCATGTCGATCGACTGCTCGGCGTCTTGCGTGTCGGTGCCGACGTTGAGGAACACCAGGTCCGGCGAGCGTCCGATCTTGGCGGAGCGGAATGCCGCGCCGTCGGCGAATTCAAGCGTGTCGATACCGGCGCCTTGCAGCAGCAGCGAAACGAACTGGCGGATGCTCGCCTCTTCGTCGACGACGAACGCAAGCGGCGAGCGAGCGCCTTCGTGCTTGGCGTCGCTTCCATTTGCAGTTTGCAGAGAAGATGTTTCGGACATGGTTCGGCCGACCGGGCGCGGGCACATAAGCCCCAAGTCATGCCGCATAAATGAACCAAATCGGTTAATTATTGGTTGCTAACCCGCGCGCCCCCGACCCTATACTGCGGCATCGCGACGCCGCGCTGGGCGGCGTCCCATCGTGTTGGGATCGAACATGCCTTCGAACATGCGTTTCATGAACCCGCCCGCGATCGCCAAGCCGGGCGGCTATACCCATGTGGTCGAGATCACCGGCCCCGGCCGTGTGGTCTATATCGCGGGCCAGCTTGGCCTGAAGCCCGACGGCTCGATCGCCGGCGATTTCCGCGCGCAGGCGGTGCAGGCGTTCGAGAACCTGAAGGCGGCGCTCGCAGCCGTCGGGGCCACGTTCGACGACGTGGTCAAGCTCAACAACTATCTGCTCGACATCGGCAAGAACCTGCCGATCTACCGCGAGGTGCGCGACAAATACGTCAACACCGCGCAGCCGCCGGCGAGCACCACGATCGGCATTCCGGCGCTGGCGCGGCCGGACGCGCTCTACGAGGTGGAAGCGATCGTGATGCTGGCGCGCTGAATACCTGCGGACGGTTACGCGGGCGTCTGAGCGGCCGTAGCGGTGGCGTCAGCGCGCCGCCGCAAGGCCGTCCGTACCGCCGTTTCGAGCGCTGCGGCCTGGAACGGCTTGCGCAGGATCGAGAACTCGACCTGCGCCTCGCGCGCGAGGTCGGTGTATCCGCTGGTCAGCAGCACAGCGACGCCGGGAAACCGGACCTGCGTTTCGCGGGCCAGCGAAAGCCCGTTCAGCGGGCCGGGCATGACCACGTCGGAGAACACAAGGTCGATTCCGCCGCTTTCCAGCCGTTCGAGGGCGTCGGTGGCGTTCGCGGCGTGCAGCACGGTGTAGCCGAGCTGCGACAGCAGCGTCGATGTGACTTCGGCGACCTCAAGATTGTCCTCGACCACGAGAACGGTGCCTTGCCCGTGCGGTGCGGCTTGCGCGCCGTCTGTCGGCGCCGGCGGATCGACAGGATTGTGGCTGCGCGGCAGATAGATCGCGATCCTGGTGCCGCGGCCCAGCTCGCTCTCGATTGTGACGGTGCCGCCCGACTGATGTGCGAAGCCGTAAACCTGCGACAGGCCGAGCCCGGTTCCCTTTCCGATCGGCTTGGTGGTGAAGAACGGCTCGAACACCTTTGAGATCATGTCTTGGGGAATTCCGCTGCCGATGTCCGTCATCGAGATTTCGACGAACTCGCCGGACAGGTCGGCAAGCGCAGCCGGCTTGTCGCCCGAGCGCAACACGATGTTGCGCGCGGTCAGCGTCACGCGCCCGCCTTCGGGCATGGCGTCGCGCGCGTTGACGGCAATATTGACCAGCGCAAGCTCCAGGCCGCTCACGTCGACGCGGGCCGGCCAGATGCCGGCCGGGACGTCGCACACGAGTTCGATGTCGCCGCGCAACGAGCTGCCGATCATTCCGCGCACCGCCTCAATGCGCTCCTTGATGTCGACGGTGACGGGGGACAGCGGCTGGCGCCGCGAGAACGCCAAAAGCTGATGCGTCAGCGCCTGGCCGCGGCCGGCAGCCGTCGCGATCGCCTCGATCGCCCGTTTGCCCTTGTCGTCGCTCACCCGGTTGCGCAGAAGGTGCGCGTGACCGCTGACGATCATCAGCAGGTTGTTGAAGTCGTGTGCGACGCCGCCGGTCAGCTGGCCCAGCGCCTCCATCTTCTGGGACTGGGCGAGCTTCTCGCGCGCCTCGTTGAGGTCGGCCTGCGCCTGGTGCCGTTCGGTGAAATCGCGGGTGATTTTGGCGAAGCCGATCAGCGTGCCGCTGTCGTCGCGGATCGGGTCGATGACTACGCTGGCCCAGAAGCGGTTGCCGTCCTTTCGCACCCGCCATCCTTCGGCCTCGAATTTTCCGGTCTCCGCGGCGCGCTTCAGCGCGCGTTCGGCCAGGCCGCCGACGCGGTCCTCCTCGGTGAAGAAGCGGCTGAAGTGCTCGCCGACGATCTCGCGGGCGGAATAGCCCTGGATCCTTGCGGCTCCCGAATTCCAGCTCATGACGTGCCCCGAAGGGTCGAGCATGAAGATTGCGTAGTCGTGGATGCTGTCGACCAGCAGGCGATATCGCTCCTCGCTGGTGCGCAACGCCTGCTCGGCCTCACGCCGTTCGGTGATGTCGTGACACACGCCGAGCATGCGGACCGCTTCGCCGCTCTCGTTGCGGATGACCTCGCCGATGCTTTGCAGGTGCCGGACGGCGCCGTCGGGCCGGACGACGCGCTCTTCGACGCAAAAGCCGGAGTCGTTGCGGAAGGCGGCATGAATGGTGTTGCGGACGCGGTCGCGGTCGTCCTCATGCACGCGCGACAGATAGTCCTCGAACGTTCCGTGAAAATCCCGCGGGCGAATGCCGTAGATTTCGAATAGCTGCTGCGACCAGGTGACCGCATTGGTCCGCACGTCCCATGTCCAGCTGCCGAGATTGGCGAGTCGTTGCGCCTCCAGGAGATGCACGCGCTGCTCGCGCAATTGCGCGTCGATTTCCCGTCGTTCCTCGACTTCGGTTTGCAGGGCGCCGATGGCGCGCTCCAGTTCGTTCGTACGTTTCTTGACGTGCTGTTCGAGCTTGTGGTGCGCCGCGCGCAGGCTGTTCTCGGTCCGGCGCCGCACGGCGACGTCGGCAGCGAGCACAAGGCTCGGCACCGCCGTGCCGACGATGAACGTCAGCAGCAGCAGGAACGAGTCGTTGAGCGTGGCGCGCGAGAACGGGCCGCCGTCCATCAGCGTGCCCCAGACCGCGAAGCCGGACAGGATCAGCGCCACGGTCGCGGTGTCGCGCGTGCCGCCCCGCAGCGCCGCCAGCACGAGCGGCAGGATTGCAAGAAACGTGAGCGGACCCCGCATCGCGGTCGGCTCGATCAGCGGACTGTAGGCAAGGAGGCCGATCGCCGCTGCGACGCCGACGATCCAGGCGGTTTCCAGCAACCGCTCGCGATGGAAGGCGTGCTCCGGCGCGGTTGCCCAGAGCGCGATCGCGGGCGTGACGATCAGCGCGCCCGCGGCGTCGCCGAGCCACCACGTCATCCAGATCGGCCAGAACCCGCCGGGGTCGGCGAGGCCTGCGAGCGTCAGGGCGCCGACGCCGACGCCCGCCGCGATCATCGGTCCGGGGACGAAGCAGAATGCGGCGAACCGCACCACGCCGAGCGGCGTCCGGAATGTCGCGCGCCCGCTGGAGAACCGCTCGATCAGGAGCGAAGTGACGACCGCTTCCAGCGTGTTGCCGGCCGCGATGGCGAGCGATGCGCCGACGGCGCCCGCGGTCGTGACGTTGGCCAAAAACGCGCCGGCGAAAATCGCCGGCCAGATTTTTCGGCCGCACAGCAGCATCGACGCCAGCGCGATGCCAGACGGCGGCCAGACCGGGCTGGCGCTGGGATTGATCGAGGCCAGCATCAGTCCCAGCCGGGCGAAGGCGAAATAGGCGGCCGCCACCCCCGCCAGCAGCAGGACGAAGCCGACCGACGCCGCCCAACCATGGGCGCGCGGGTCGAATCGCCCGGTGGTTCCGGCGCGTTTCGATGGCCATAGCGTCAAGCGGGAATCCCCCATGCCGATGCGCCGTCGGGTGCAACAGCGCCTAACGCACAGGGGGCCGGAAAGTTCCTTTGGGCTTTGGCAACTTTTCAGGGCCTGCCGCGGGTCGGCCCCGAAGGCCTAGCCGACCGCGTTCAGGATCTTGCCGCCGGCCGTCACCGGCTTGGCGTCGATCAGGATGAAGGCGATGACGCAGGGTGCGGTGCCCTTGTTGATCCAGTTATGGATCGTGCCGCGCTGCACCATCACGTCGCCGGCCTTGAAGTGGACCGTGGCCCCGTCGATGTCCATGTCGATCTCGCCGGACAGGCAGACCGCATAGTCGATGGAGTCCGTGCGGTGGTTGCGGGAGGCGACGCCGGGGCTGAATTCCACCACGCGGAAAATGGTGCCGCCCGGGAGCGTGGTGCCCACCTGGCGCTGGGCCGCGTCCTCCTGGCCGTCGTTGTTCGCCGGGAAGCCCTCGGTGGTCCAGATCGGGTGGACCATGGCGCCGGGCCGGCCTTCGCGGGTGTTGGTGACGACTTCGTCGATCTTGACGATCGCCTTGCCGGTCGTGTCGTGGCCGGTGACGATCCTGCGAACCTTGAGCGGCATCGTTTGTCCTCCCTGCGTATGACGCGTGCGGCGACGCTATTGCGATGCGCCTGCGGTCGCAAGCCGCACCCTCTGCCATGCGCGCCGTTCGGTGCTAGTCTGGTTATACGTAAGGGGAGGAACGCTCATGGCTTGCTGGCTCAAGGCGGTGGCGATCGCGTTCGCGGCGATGGTGGCTGGCGACGCGCTGGCGCAGGCGCAGTATCCAACGCGGCCGGTCCGCGTGCTGGTGACGATACCGCCGGGCGGCGCGCCTGACATCGCGGCGCGGCTGATCTCGCAGCGGCTGACCGAAATCATGGGCCAGACCTTCGTGGTCGAGAACCGCACCGGCGCCAACGGCAATGTCGCAGGCGAATTGGCGGCCAAGGCCACGCCCGACGGCTATACGCTGATCCTGGCCGCCGACAGCCTGATCGCGATCAATCCGCACGTGTACGGCAAAATGCCGTTCGACACGCTCAACGATCTCGTGCCGGTGACGAGCGTGGCGTCGAACCAGTTCTTCCTGTCGGTCAATCCGAACGTCCCGGCGAAGACGCTGCCGGAGTTCGTCGACTACGCCAAAAAGGCGACCACCACGTTGCACTATGCCTCCGGCGGCAACGGCAGCCAGCATCAGCTCGGCATCGAGATGCTCAAGCAGCGCGCGGGCATCAACCTGACCCACGTTCCCTATCGCGGCGGCGCGCCGGCCGGTACGGCGACGGTCTCAGGCGAAACGCAAGTGGTTATGGCAGGCGCATCGAACGCGGGGCTGCTGCGCTCCGGCAAGCTGCGCGGGCTCGCCACCACCGGCAAGCGCCGTTCGCCGCTGTTCCCCGACATGCCGACCATCGGTGAGTTCTATCCGGGCTACGAGCTGACCATCTGGCTCGGCCTGTTCGCGCCGAAGGGCACGCCGGAACCGATCCTGACGCGGCTGCGCACCGAGGCGCAGAAGGCGCTCGGCGAAAAGGAGTTGGCCGACAAGCTCAACGTGACCGGAAGGCTGGAGACCTTGATCCTGTCGCCTGCCGACTTCTCGGCACTGATCCGCGACTCCCATGCCAAGTATGGCAAGGTCGTGAAGGACGTTGGGATCAAGATCGAGTAGCGGCGTGGCCTCGCACCGCGTCGATCAGCGCGCGCGCTTCGCCGGGCTCGCTGTCGCCGCGCCAGGCGACGTGACCGTCGGGGCGCACCAGCACGAGCCGGCGTTCGTAGGTGGCGAGTATATCGGCCCCCTCGATCGCGGCGACCGAGAGCGGCAGGCCGCAAGCGCGTGCCGGGCGCACGATTGAATCGCCCGCGGGCGGGTCCGCGCCGAGCCGCAGAAGTGTAAATCCGCGGCCGAACAGATCGAGCGTCGAACGCCCGCCGGAAAGCCAGACGTGCGGAGCGCGGGCGCCCGGCCGCGCAGTCTGGACATAGACGTTCGGATCGTCGGGCGGAGCGGGCGTGCCGTCGGGCACGACGATCGGCGAATTGTCGTAGCGGTAGCCGAGCATGATGCCGTTGGCGAACCACTCGCGGCGCATGTTGGCGGCGAACCAGCCGCCGTAGGCGCGCCGCGCGGCTTCTCCCGCGGGACCGGGCGCCAGCGCCTCGGGCGAGGGCGGGTTCTTGCGCGTCTCCAGCATGCGTCCGAGGTTGCGGCTCGCCTCCGCGACGTTGCGAAGCCCGACCGGACGGCGCTCGGCTTCGTAGCTCGCGAGCAGCGCCGGACCGCCCCAGCCCTTTTGGACGGCTTCGAGCTTCCAGCCGAGATCGGCCGCGTCGCCGATGCCGGTGTTCATGCCGAAGCCGCCGGTCGGCGACATGAGATGCGCGGCGTCGCCCGCAATGAATGCGCGGCCCGCGCCATAGCGGTCGGCGACCAGTTCGCGGCGGACCCAGCGCATCACCGACAGCACCTCGTAGTCGAAGGGTTGGCCCATCGCGCGATGCAGCGCCACGCGGATGTCGTCCGTGGAATGCTCGACCTTCTGCGGCGAGCCCACAATGGACATCCGGAAGCGGTCGCCGCCGTTGACCGCGACGATGGTCAGCCACGTGCCTTCGGGGCCGATGAAGATGAAGCGGTAGCCCAGGCCCTTGTCGTGCAGCGCCTGGAAATCGCGGCAGCGGAACATGACGTTGGTGGTGTAGGTCAGCGCCGGGTTGCCGCTCATGCCAATGCCGAGCCGCTCGCGCACGAAGCTCGCGCCGCCGTCGCAGGCGACCATGTAATCGGCCTCGATGGTTTCGGCGCGTCCGCTCGCGCGGTCGACGACGGTCGCGCGAACGCCAGCTTCGTCCTGCGCGAAATCGGTCAGTTCCGTCTCGTAGCGCAGCGTTACGTGCGGAAATGAGCGAGCGAAGCGTTGCAGAATCGGATCGAACATGTCCTGCGGCACGCGCTCGCGCTTCTGCGGGCTCTGCGGCGGGCAAGGCTCGAAGCCGCGGCCGGGAAACGGCTCGCGGCCGAATTCGACGCCGTTCAAAGCGCTGAGATAGATGCAATCCTGCGGGTAGTCCGGCGGGTAGGGCGCGTCGCGCACCCAGTCGGCGATCCCCCAGCGGCGGCAGAATTCCATCGTCCGCACGCCGATCAAGTCCATCTTCGGCTGCTCGATCGAGCCGTCGGTCCTCTCGATCAGCGTGCAGGGCACGCCGCGCCAGCCGAGTTCGCCCGCGAGCGCGAGCCCCACCGGGCCGCCGCCGACGATCAGCACCGGCACGCGGACGCTCATCGGTACTTCCGCTCCAGCGCCAGGAACTCGTCAAAGCCGACGAGGCGCTGGCGTTCGGCGAAAGGCGTCAGCAGATCGCCCGCGGCGTTGCCGATATGACCTTCGCGCTTCAGGTGCGACAGCGCGCGCTGCATGCCGAGGACTGCGCCCTGCAGCGCGGTATTGGCGTAGATGACGCCCGCGAATCCGAGCCGCTTGAGTTCGCTGTTGGACAACTCGGGCGTCTTGCCGCCGATCACCATGTTGGCGAGCTGCGGGAAGGGCAGGCGGCCGATGGAAGCGATTTGCTCCGGCGTGGTCGGCGCCTCGACAAAGCCCACGTCGGCGCCGGCCTCGCGATAAGCGTGGATGCGGTCGATGGCGGCGTCGAAGCCTTCGACGGCGATGGCGTCGGTGCGTGCGACGATCGTCAGGTCCGCGTCGGTGCGCGCATCCACCGCGGCCTTGATTTTGGCGATCATGTCGGCCGCGGGCACGACCTCCTTGCCCTCGAAATGGCCGCAGCGCTTCGGGAACACCTGGTCCTCGATCTGCAGCGCGTCGGCGCCGGCGCGCTCCAGCACCCGCACGGTGCGGCGCATGTTCAACTCATTGCCGAAGCCGGTGTCGGCGTCGACCATGAGCGGGCCCTCGAACACGTCGCGGATCGCGGCGACGTGGCCGGCGAGTTCGGACAGGGTTACGAGGCCGTTGTCCGGGATGCCGAGATGGGAGTTGGCGATGCCCGCGCCGGTGACGTAGGCCACGGCAAAGCCGCAGTCCGCCGCGACGCGGGCCGCGAGCGCGTTGGCGACGCCCGGCAGGATCGTCGCCGAGCCGGGCGTTAATGCGGCGCGCAAGGCGCGTTTTGTGGCCGAAGTCATGGGGTGCCCAGATCGATTAATCTTACCGTTTAACCGCGCATACGAGTTTACGCCGCTTTGCCGCGCGTCTGCCACGTTTGCGAACGACCAACCGGCACCCGCTCGACCAGGAGGCCAGGTCATGTCGTTTCGTTCGTTTGCGTTCCGCCGCCAATCGCTCGCAATCGCCGCGCTGCTTGCCGCCACGGCTACAGTTCAGGCGCAGGGCAAGCTCGAAGCCCGCTACGGCGTCACCATGGCGGGCCTGAGCGTCGGCACCGCCGATTTCACCCTCGACCTGGCGCGCGACCGCTACACGGTTGCCGCGAGCGGCCGCGCCGCCGGCATGCTGAGCGCGGTGGTGAGCGGCGAGGGCACCGTCGCCGCCAGCGGCACGTTGCGCGACGGCCGGCCGGCGCCCGGCACGTTCACGTCGCGCATCGTGCGCGAGGACGACAAGGCCGACACCGCAATGACCATCGCCGACGGCACCGTGGTCAAGCTGGTCGCCGAGACGCCGAAGCCGGTTGCGGACCGCGTGGCGGTGACCGAGGCGCACCGCAAGGGCGTCGTCGATCCGATATCGGCGCTGCTCGTTCCGATGGCGGGCGCGTCCGGCGTCATCGGCAAGGACGCCTGCGAGCGGACGCTGCCGGTGTTCGACGGCCGCCGCCGCTATGACCTCACGCTGACGTTCAAGCGCATGGACAAGGTCAAGGCGGAGAAGGGCTACGCCGGACCGGTAGCGGTCTGTGCGGTAAAGTTCACCGCGCGTGCCGGCCATCGCTCCTCCAGTTCGCTGGTCAAGTTCCTGTCCGAGCGGGACATCGAGCTTGCTCTGGCGCCGGTCGTAGGCGCGCGGCTGCTCGTGCCGTACCGCGTCACGGTCGCGAGCATGTTCGGTAATCTCGTGGTCGAGGCGACGCAGTTCGACGTCACGACGCAGACCGCAGCGAAGTAGCCGTCAGGGAATCAGCACCACCGATCCGGTGGTCTTGCGGCCCTCCACGTCGCGGTGGGCCTGCACGACGTCCCACAGCGAATAGCTGTGGTTGACTGCGATCTTCACCTTGCCGCTCGCGACGACGCCGAACAGGTCGTTCACGGTTTCCAAGAGCTCGGCGCGCGTCGGGGTGTAGTCGCCCAGGCTCGGATGGGTGACGAACAGCGAGCCCATGTGGCCGAGTTCGCGCACGGACACCGGCGGCGGATCGCCCGAGGACTCGCCGAACGATGCGAGGATGCCGCGCGGCGCGAGCGACTTCAGCGATCCCTCGAAGGTGACGCGGCCGACCGAGTCGTAGACCACCGGCACGCCCTTGCCGCCGGTGATCTCGCGCACCTTCGGCGCAAAGTCGTCGTAGCGCAGGACGTGGTCGCAGCCGTTCGCGCGCGCGACCGCCTCCTTGTCGTCGGAGCCGACGGTGCCGATCACGGTCGCGCCGAGATGCTTCGCCCATTGGCTCACGATCATGCCGACGCCGCCCGCTGCGGCGTGAATGACAATCGCGTCGCCGGGTTTGACCTTGTAGGTTTCGCGGATCAGGTAGCGCGCGGTCATGCCGCGCACCATCATCGACGCCGCGGTACGGTCGTCGATGCCGTCCGGCAGTTTCAGCACACGTGCGGCCGGTGCGATCCGAGCCTCGGCGTAGGCGCAGTCCGGCCGGCACACGGTCACGACCCGGTCGCCGGGCTTGAACTCGGTCACGCCCGGCCCGGCCGCTTCGATGACGCCTGCGCTTTCGGTGCCGAGCCCTGACGGCAGCTTTGCCGCGTGCTGGCCGCGCCGGACCAGTATGTCGCGGAAGTTGAGCGCGACGGCCGTATGCCGGATGCGGACCTCGCCGGGTCCGGGATCGCCGAGCGGCACGTCCTCGATGCGCAGAACCTCCGGCCCTCCGGCCTGATGGAAACGGATCGCCTTCATCGCTCGTCCCTCATTCTTACTTGGCTCCACTGATTGCATGGCTGGCGCGCGCCGGAAAGACCTCGCCGCCCGCTTGCGCCTGCGGAATCCAGGTCGCATGATCCGCGCAACGGGAGGACCGGCCATGGCCAAAGCCAGCGCAAAGAAGGCAGGCGCGAATGCGAAGCCCAAGGTCCGCGCCCGCGCGAAAGCGATCGCCGTGAAGCGCTCCCCGAAGCTCAAGAGCCGCAAGCGTGCGGCAAAGGCGCGGGGCGCCGATTTCGTCGTCAACGCACGGCGCAAGCACGATTTCGTGGTCAAGAAGTTCCGGCCCGAGGACTTCCGGAACGACGGCCTGCGCTCCTACGCGCTGTACCGCGACCTCGGCATCAAGGACGCCACCCACGGCATGGCGGTGGCGCATGTCATCAAGCTCGTCGGCAAGTGCGATCCCAGGGCGGTGTCCAAGCTGCACACGCACGAGGCCGATTTCCAGATGATCTATGTGCTCAAGGGCTCGATGACCGGCGAGTACGAGGGCCACGGCGTCCACGTCGTCACCGAGGGCGACTGCTGGCTGCAGCCCAAGAACATCAAGCACAAAGTGCTGGACTATTCGCCGGACTGCGAACTTCTGGAAATCGTCATGCCGGCGGAGTTCAGGACCGTCGAACTGGAATAATCGGCGCCGGTGTTCGCGCCGGCGGTCAACAAGAACGACAGCAATGCTTGCGAAGCAGGGCGCCACGACCGAAATCCCGAGCGCACAGGACACGATTGCGCGGGCACGGGCGCTGATCCCGTCCATCGCCGCGCGCGCGTCGCAGGGCGAGCGCGAACGCCGCATCCCAGCCGAAACGATTGCCGATATGCAGGCCGCGGGCCTGTTCCGCGTGCTGCAACCCAGGCGCTGGGGCGGCTACGAGCTGGACATCCTGACCTATTTCGAAACCCAGATCGCGCTCGGCGAGGGCGACATGTCGACCGCCTGGGTCTATGGCGTGGTTGGCGTGCATCCGTGGCTGATCGCGCTCTACGACGATCGCGCGGCGCAGGACGTCTGGGGCAAGGACGACGCGACGCTGATCTGCTCGTCGCTGATGCCGGTCGGGACCGCGACTGCGGTCGAGGGCGGCTTCCGCCTGAGCGGGCACTGGAAGTACGGCAGCGGCTGCGAGCACTGCGAATGGGCGTTCCTCGGTGGTGCGCCGGCGGACAGCGCGAATGCGGAAGAACGGCGTATCTTCCTCGTGCCCAAGCGCGACTATGAAATCGTGGACGCGTGGCGGGTGTCGGGGCTGAAGGCGACCGGCAGCCACGATATCGTGGTGAAAGACGCCTTCGTGCCGGCATATCGCGCGGTGACGTTCATGGACAATTTCCGCGGCGTGGCGCCGGGTCACGCCGTCAACACCGCGCCGCTCTATCGCCTGCCGTTTGGGCAGGTGTTCTTCCGCGGCGTCTCGACCGGCGCCATCGGCGCGCTGCAGGGCATGCTCAACGCCTATCTCGACTACGGCCGAAAGCGCATCGTCCGTCTCACCGGCGCGCCCGCGGCGCAGGACCCGCTGATCCAACAGACCTGCGCCGAGATCGCCTGCGCGCTCGACGAGATGAAGACCATCCTGCACCGCAACTTCCGCAATCTCGAAGGCTATGCCGCGCGCGGCGAGATGCCGCCGCTGAAGCTCCGGATGGAATACAAATTCCACAATGCCTGGGTGGCGGAGCGCTGCAGCCTGCTGGCGGCACGGCTGTTCAAGGCCACCGGCTCGCAGGGCATCTACGACGACCAGCCCTACGGCCGCATCCTTGCCGACATCAACGCCGGACGCTCGCACATTTCCAACCAGTTCGAATCCAACGCCAAGAGCTACGGCGCGACGCTGTTCGGAATCGAGGCAACGAAGGACCTGGTGCTGTAACGCGCCGGCCATTCCAAGAGACATTCCATCCGCGCTAGTGTGCCGCGGAGCGTTCACGGGAGTAACCAAGCAATGAAGCTCTGCCGCTACGACGACGACCGCCTCGGGGTGGTGATCGGCGACAACGTCCACGACGTCACCGCAGCCCAAACCGAAATTCGCGCGTCGACGCCTTACACCGCCAAGGTCGATCCCGTGATCGCGGCGTTGCCGGCCTGGCGTTCAAAGCTCGAAGCCATGGCGAAGTCCGCACCCGGCAAGCCGATTGCGCAGGTGAAGCTGCTTTCGCCCGTGGCGAAGCCACCGAAGATTCTCGCAGCTCCCACCAACTACGCCAAGCACGTGCAGGAAATGCAGGTGTTCCGCGACACCGTGCCGGGCCTCGCGCGCTTTTCGCCCGACATCGAGAAGGCCGGCATTTTTCTGAAGTCCAACACCTCGCTGGTCGGGCCGTCCGAAGGCATCCCGATGCGCTTCCCCGACCGCCGCAACGACCACGAGGCCGAGCTTGTGGTCGTGATCGGCAAGCAGGGCAGCGACATCCCGAAGGAGAAGGCCTACGACTACATCGCCGGCTACGCGCTCGGCCTCGACATGACCGCGCGCGGCCAGGAGGATCGCAGCTTCCGCAAATCGATCGACGGCTACACGGTGCTCGGGCCGTGGTTCATCACCGCCGACGAGTTGCCCAATCCGGCGGACGTTCCGTTCAACCTGCACGTCAACAGCGAAAAGCGGCAGGACAGCAACACGAGCTTCCTGATCTTCGACATCCCGAAGCTGATCGAGTTCGCTTCGAAGTTCTACACGCTCTATCCGGGCGACCTTTACTACACGGGCACCCCTGAAGGCGTCGGTCCGGTGAAGCCCGGCGACTGGATCAGCCTGAAATCGCTGCCGCAGCTCGGTGAGCTGAAAATCCAGGTGCGGGCGCACCAGACATGATTGACGCAAAACAATGATCAAGGTCTTGCGCGTCGGCCACGCCACGTTCACCACGCCCGATCTGGAGCGTCAGGTCGACTACTACACCGAGGTGATGGGGCTGATCGTCACCGAGCGCGACAAGGACAAGGTGTTTCTTGCGGCGCGCACGGGCTATGAAACGATCGCGCTCGAACGCGGCGATGTGTCGGCGCTGACGCGGCTGGCGTTCCAGGTCGCGCCCGACGCCGATTTCGCGGCCTATGCCAGGGAGCTTTCGTCGCACGGCATCGCGTGCGAAACGCGCAACGGCGTGTCGCCGGGTGCAGGCCGGGCGCTGGCGTTCAAGGACGTCAAGGACACGATCGTTGAGCTCTATGCCGACTACACTTTCGCCAAGGACGACGGCAAAGGGACGGCGATTGCGCCGCTCAAGCTCGGCCACGTCGCGCACCGCGTGCCGGACGTGCAGAAGGCGGTGAAGTTCTACACCGAGGTGCTGGGCTTCCGGGTGTCGGACTGGATCGGCGACTTCTTCGCGTTCCTGCGCTGCGGGCCCGATCACCACGCCGTCAACTTCGTGGTCGATCCGAAGCCGCAGCTGCATCACATCGCATTCGAGGTGAAGGACTTCTCCGAGCTTTGCCGCGCCGGCGATCACCTCGCTCGACATGGCATCCATCTGGTCTGGGGTCCGGGCCGTCATATCGTCGGCCACAACGTCGCGGCCTATCACCGCAACGCCGACTATGTGCGGGTGGAGCTTTACTGCGAGATGGACCTGATGAAGGACGAGACGCTCGGCTATTTCGATCCTCGCCCGTGGCACGAGGACCGACCGCAGGTGCCCAAGACCTGGCCCAAGGACACGCTGCGCAGCTACTGGGGCTTCGGCTCGCACGGAACGTTTCCGGGGTATCCGTAAGTTATGTCAAATCCGACGCTCTCCGATCCGTTTCCCGCCAATCTCAATCCGCCGTTCAACGTCACGCGCGCGAGCCACGCGGTGCTCACCGCGCGCGATCTCGACGCCACGCAGGCGTTCTATTGCGACGTGCTGGGCCTGATCCTCAGCCGCCGCGACCGCGACGCGCTCTATCTGCGCGGGCTCGAGGAGCGCTCGCACCACAGCCTGGTGTTTCTGAAATCCGACAAGCCGCCGGTCTGCGAGCGCGTGGGGCTTCGCGTCTTCACCGAGGACGACCTCGATCGCGCCGCGGCTCATTTCGGCAAGATCGGCCATCACGCGGTGTTCGTCGAACGGCCCTACCAGGGCCGCACGCTGCACGTCGACGACGCCATCGGCACGCCGCTGGAACTCTGCGCGACCATGGACGACCTGCCGACCAACCTGCAGAGATTCGAGCTCTACAAGGGCGCAAGCCCGATGCGGCTCGATCATTTCCAGATCGCCGCCCACGACGTGCAGACGGCGACCGACTTCTATCTCGCGCTCGGCTTCCGCCTGACCGAATTCACCGCGACCGACGGCAAAGACGAGATCTGGGCCTCCTGGCTCCAGCGTAAGGGCAATCCGCATGACGTGGTGTTCTCGTCGGGCCGCGGGCCGCGCCTGCATCACTTCGCCTACGCGGTGCCGGAGGCGCGCGACATTATTCACGTCTGCGACGTTGCGGGCTCGCTCGGCTTTGGCAAGCATTTCGAGCGCGGGCCCGGCCGTCACGGCATCGGCAACGCGCTGTTCGTCTATTTCCGCGATCCGGATGGGCACCGCGTCGAACTGTTCAACGCGCACTATCAGGCGATCGACATCAACCACACGCCGCTGCGTTGGGACCTGTCGAACACGCGCCGCTCGCAGCTCTGGGGCTTGCCGGCGCAGGCGCGGTGGTTCTACGAGGCGAGCGAGTTCGCCGGCCGGGCGCCGCAGGAGCCGCTGCTGAAGGCCGATCCGGTAACGCTCGAAAAATTCCTGGCGCAACAATTCTAGAGTTTAGTCCCCATGACCGGCCTTATCGACGTCCATCATCACTATCTTTCTCAGGCGTATATCGACGCCGTCGGCGAGGAGGCGGTGTCATCGCCGGGCTCCGCAGGCAAGGTCGATCCCTGGACCGCGGAGCTGTCGCTCGAATTCATGGACATGGCCGGGATCGCCGCGGCGGTTCTGTCGGCGACCGCGCCGGGCATCCCGCTGCCGCCGGAGGCGGCCGCCCGCGTTGCGCGGATGTGCAACGAGGAGCAGGCCGGGATGGTGCGCGCACACCCGAAGCGCTTCGGCTTTCTCGCTATTCCTCCGATGCCGGATATCGACGCGTCGTTGCGCGAAGTCGAATACGCGCTCGATACGCTTCATGCCGACGGTGTCGTCCTGATGTCGAACTACGGCGGCGACTACGCCGGTTGTCCCCAGTACTGGCCGCTGTTCGAGGAGCTGAACCGCCGCAAGGCGGTGGTTCTGGTTCACCCGACATTGCCGCTCAACTACCGCGGCTTTCCGGGCGTGTCGATGTCGACCATGGAGTTTCCGTTCGACACCGCGCGGGCGATCGCCAGCATGCTGTACAACGGCACGCCGGAGAAGTTTCCCAACATTCGTTTCATCTGGACTCATGCCGGCGGCGCGATGCCGATGATCGCGGGCCGGATGGCCGTGCTGTCGCAACGCAACAAGAACTTCAAGCTGTCGGGCGAGAAGCTGATGCCGGCGCTTGCGCGCTTCCACTATGACGTCACGCAGTCGCTTTCGCCGCCGGCCTATGCGGCCTTGAGCGCGTTGGCGCCGACGGATCATCTCCTGTTCGGCTCCGACTGTCCGATGGCGCGCGAGCCGCAGATCCGTGCGCAACTGGCCGACATCGCCCGCCTGCCGCAAGCCGCCCGCGCAGGCATCGAGCGTGCCAACGCGCTGGCGCTGTTTCCCCGCTTTGCTTAGGCTTTCGTCCGCAATCGCCGTGCGGAGGGCATTATGAAACTTGGTTTCTTCACCATGCCGGTGCATCCGCATGGGCGGAACTATGCCGAGACGCTGAAGGAGGACCGCGAGGCCTTCATCCTCGCCGACCGGCTGGGCTTTTCCGAAGGCTATTGCGGCGAGCATCTCACCGACGCGATCGAGAACATCCCCAACAGCCTGATGTTCATCGCGACGCTGCTCGATGCGACCAAGCAGATGAAGGTCGGCACGTCGGTCGCGAACCTGCCGTTCAGTCATCCTGTGGTGGTCGCCTCCAACGTCGCGATGATCGACAACCTGTTCGAGGGCCGGTTCATCCTCGGCATCGGCGCGGGCGTGCTGCCGTCGGACGCCGAGGCGATGGGCATCCTCGGCAAAGACCGCCAGGCCATGTTCGTCGAGGCGATCGACCAGGTGCTGGCGATCTGGGCCGGCGAGGGGCCCTACGACATCAAGGGAAACTTCTGGAACGTCTCCACGATGAAGACCAACTGGCCGGAGATGGGCATAGGCGGCATCGTCAAGCCGTACCAGAAGCCGCATCCGCCGATCGTCGGCACGGCGTCCGACCCGGATTCCAAGGGCGTGATCGCGCTCGGACGGCGCGGTTGGGCGCCGGTGTCGTCGAACATGATGCACCCCAACAACGTCGGGAACCACTGGGTCAACTATTGCAAGGGCGCGGCCGAGGGCGGCCACAAGGCCGACCGCGCCAACTGGCGCGTGGCGCGCTCGATCTTCGTCTGCGAGGACAGCAAGGTCGCGAAGAGCTACGGCGGCGGCGATTCAAACAGCCCGTACCGGTTCTACGTCAAACAGCTCATGGCCAAGCTCGCGCGCGGCAAGAAGCTCGGCGTGTTCAAGAGCCGCCCCGAGATGAAGGACGAGGATGTGACGCTCGACTACACCGTCGAGAATGTCGTGATCCGCGGGACGGTCAACGAGGTGGTCGACAAGATTCTCGAACTGCACGAGAAGACCGGCGGCTTCGGCACCTTGCTTTACTGCGGCAAGAACTGGACCGACGTGGGCCTCGGACGCCGCTCGATGGAACTGATGGCGGAGAAGGTGATGCCGGCGGTGAACGCGGCGCTCGGCAAGCGGGTTGCGGCGGAGTAGTGCGCCTTACCGCCGATTGCGCGTGGTGGCTTCGGCCGCTGTATATTTAATCGGCGATAATCCGTCCGTATGCGCCATAGCCGTAACGCGCGGACTCATTCACTGCGCGAAATGCAATCCAAATTAATAACGCACGGCATTATGTGGCCTTAAATAAACTTTCGATATCGATCTTCGCCGAATCGCATACGACTCTCGCGACGACATTCAGCGGGGGCTGCTATGCAATCTTTCGCACCACGACTCGTGTGTTCGCTTGCTGCCGCATGAGGTGGTCCCACTTCCTGAGACAGGCGGTTAAGGTGGATTCGCCGATGCGAAGGATAATCCACCATGAGGACGCGGAGACGGTTTTCCGGGGAGTTCAAAGCCAAGGTCGCGCTTGAGGCGATCC
>Ga0194132_10003753_pt1 | contig 26650 bp, 32 predicted proteins | sample TA2KigOf80mmetaG_FD_148612 | JGI IMG/M metagenome (GOLD analysis project Ga0194132, IMG submission 148612) | Freshwater microbial communities from Lake Tanganyika, Tanzania - TA2015054 Kigoma Offshore 80m | ecosystem: Environmental > Aquatic > Freshwater > Lake | place: Tanzania: Lake... | reverse complement strand
CTCCTTCCTGCCCCAGCGGACCTTCCTGGGAGGAGAACCTATGGGGTGCGTGACGGGCCTGCACGCCGGATCGCTCCGAAGCTTTTCGGGTCGCACGGCCAGCGGCCGTGGTTTCAGCTAGGAATGAAGAAGCTCTTCGGATCGATATTTGAAACACTGCCCCTACCTCCACGTCGTCCCCTTTGTTACAATCTCTCTCAATTTTGCACGTATACTACGTTCGTCATGTTACAACTCAACAATTTGTCGCTCTCATTCGGTGGACAGGATCTGTTCCGGAATCTCAATTGGCATGTACGCAAAGGAGAACGGATCGGCCTCGTCGGGCCTAACGGCGCCGGAAAAACGACCCTCTTTCGCCTCATCATCGGTCAGATCGAAGCCGATGCCGGTAGTATCCAGCGTGGACGCGAAGCAACGATTGGCTATCTTCCCCAGGAAGGGATTGCCATCACTGGCCGCACCCTGTTCGCAGAGGCTCGTTCAGCACTTCCGCAACTCACAGAGATTCAGCATGAATTGACGGTGATTCACGATGCACTCGAACACAACCACAGTGACGGCGAGGAGCATGAGGAGTTGCTTGCGCGCTACGGCGACCTCCAACACCGCTTTGAAGAATTGGGAGGTTTTCGTGCTGATGCAGAAGTCGCCAAAGTCCTCACTGGTCTGGGCTTCCAAGAATCGCAGTTTGAGCAGCCGACGGCGACGTTCAGCGGTGGTTGGCAAATGCGTTTGGCGCTTGCCAAACTCCTTCTTCAGCAGCCTGACATCCTGTTACTTGATGAGCCAACCAACCATCTCGATCTTGATTCGTTGTTGTGGTTGGAATCCTATCTGCGCGCTTACGTCGGCAGCGTCATTATCATTTCCCATGATCGCGAATTTCTCGATCGTTTAGTGACCCGGATCGCATCGCTCTATCGTCAAACGATCACTGAATACACCGGGAATTACTCCAGCTTTGAGCGCCAGTTCGAGTTCGAACTCGAAGCGCACCGGAAAGCGTACGAGGAACAACAAGAAGAAATTGCCCGGATTCAACGCTTTATCGACACGTTTCGTTACAATGCACGCAAGGCCTCACAGGTGCAAAGCCGTGTGAAACAACTGGATAAGCTTGAGCGAGTCGAGCCACCGCAGAGTGTCCCCAAGGGAGTACGTTTTCATTTTCCCTCAGCACCGCGGAGTGGGCGGGCCGTGCTGGAGCTACAGAACGTTGACAAGCAGTACGATACGCTCCAAGTGTTTCGCGATGTGAATCTGATTGTTGAACGCGGAGAACGGATCGCGTTAGTGGGGGTTAATGGCGCCGGCAAGTCAACCCTCAGCCGCATTCTTGCTGGAGTGGAAGAGGCAACGACTGGAGAGCGCCGCCTTGGACATCAAGTCGTACTCGATTATTACGCGCAGCAACAAGCCGATCGGCTCACGAGTGACAATACCGTATACGACGAGGTCGCCAAGAATGCGTCACTGGCAATGACTCCCGAGCTGCGCATCCTGCTCGGAGCTTTTCTGTTTTCTGGAGATGCTGTCAACAAAAAAGTGGTCGTGCTCAGCGGTGGCGAAAAGAGTCGTCTCGCGTTAGCAAAGATGTTACTGCAACCATCGAACTTCTTAATCCTCGACGAGCCAACCAACCACCTCGATATACGCACCAAAGATGTCTTACGTGAAGCGTTGCTGCAGTTCAGCGGAACGTTCCTGATCGTTTCGCATGATCGCTACTTCTTGACTGGTCTCGTCACCAAGGTCATCGAGATGCAACACGGACAACTGGTCGTTTATCCGGGAACGTTCGAAGAATTTCTCGCTTGGAAAGAGAAAATGGCTAGCGTCCAGGGGCAAGAGTCTGGAGACCACAACAGTCCAAGGTCTAAAATCCAAGGTCTAAAACCTGAAACTCCCAATCTCCAATCTGCAGCCCGCAGTCCGCAATTAGAGATGGCCGACACTCTAGCAGTGATCCAAGAAGCCAAACGCGGCAAACTCTCGTATGAACAACAAAAGGCGGCACGTGCGGAACAGCAAAAGCGAGAACGTCGACTCGCAGAGATCGAAAAGCAGGTTGCCACACTTGAAGAGCGGAAGGCCACGCTTGAACAATTGATGGTCGATGGCACCACCTTCACTGACCCCCAACGTGCACGAGAACTCACGCAAGAGTATGACACGCTCAAGCAAACGCTCGAAGACCAGTATGCCGCGTGGACAGAGCTAGCAGAAACGATGAATGCATAGCCGTGACGATCTTCCATTCCCTCACGACAGGAGAACAATAATGCGCGTAGGCTTAGGAATTCCACCAATCGGACTCCCAATGGACTTCTGCACGGATATCGTCCAACAAGCAGAAGCTCGCGGGTTCGACTATATCTCAGTCGGTGAAGCATGGGGCGTAGAAACGTGCACGATGGTGGGTGCACTCTTGGCTCGTACCCAACGTATTCGCATCGGGACTGGAATTGTCTCGATCTATCTACGTCCGCCAACTTTGACCGCAATGCAAGCGATGACCTTAGACCTCATTGCTCCGGGACGTGTCACTCTTGGCTTAGGAGTGAGTACACAGAATATCAACAATTTTCACGGTATCCCTTGGAATTATCCGGTCTCACGTACGCGAGAGTACGTCCATCTTTTGCGACGCGTCCTTGCTGGTGAACGCGTGACGTATGAAGGTAAGTTTTATCAACCCAAAGGATTCCAACTCAGTGTCCCGCCTCCCTCCGGTCGAGTCCCGATTTACCTCGCAGCGGTGAATCCACAAATGCTACAGCTCGCAGGCGAAGTTGCGGATGGAGTCCTTCTCGCCTGGCTGCCAGCGCGACAAGTCGCTCTTTCTATCGCAGAGATCGCGAAAGGTGCAGCGCGAGCCGGACGATCCCTGTCCGATATCGACATTGGTTGTTACATTCACACGGCAGTCACTAACAATCGTGAACAAACACTCAAACAGTTACGTCGCGTGTTAGTCGGCTACTGTCAAGCGAATACGTACATTCAGGGTTTTCGTCACTTCGGCTACGGCGACATTCTTGAAGAAGTCCATCGGTATTGGCGTGCAGGAAATCGACCAATGGCCGAAGCGGCGATTCCAGAACGGATGGTCGAAGAGCTGTATGTTTTCGGTACCCCTGATGAGTGCCGCGCTCATATTGAGCGGTTCCGCCAAGCTGGACTCCAACTCCCGGTTCTTGCAGCACCACCGACCAGCCAAATCACAAGAGAAGATTTTTCTCGCCTGATAGAGACGTTTGCGCAATGAAATACACGACACCACTACTGCTGCTGTTCTGTACGGGTTGTTATCAACGGCAAGATCCGCTTGTGCGCGAGGAAGGCGGTTATAGGTAATAGGGAAAGAAACGCACTATCCCTGAAGCCTACAACCTGCGCTGCTCTATTTCGCAGACACCAGTCGGCTAAAGATCTCGTCGTCCTTTAACACTTGCGGCGTGGGGAAGGCAGTTTTGCTGTGCGACAGCCCGAGTTCCAAGAAGACCTCACACATCTTATACATCACCAACCCTGGGTTAACGACCGGCACCGGAAGGCGCTCTTTCAGGTAACTATACGACTGATGCATGGTCGTTGACCCCAGCACAATCACATCAGCACCGTCTTCATTGATAGCTTTGAGTGACTCATGTTCAAGTTTTTTGAAGATCACTTCCTCTTTCCCGCTCAGCAGCTCTTCGACATCTGGTCGGGTCTTGATCGACCGCAGAGAAGCCACTTTATCCCACAAACGATACTCAGTGAGGGTTTTTTTGTACAGATGAAACCATTCGTCCCACATCGTGATGATAGAGAACTTATGCCCGAGCATGCCTGCGAGATGAAAAGCGACCTGACCAGGACCAAGCACTGGGATCGAGAGACGAGAGCGTAACGCATACAAGCCAGAGTCACTCACTGTATCGATACACACTGCAGCATATCCCTCCTGCTCCGCTTTGAGCCCAGCCTCGAAGATGAACATGTCCATCAACAGGGTGTCGTAGTAACTATCGCCATACGCACAACTGTTCCGTACTGGGACAAACTCAACTTCGAAGCCCGGCCGAATACACTCACGCGGCAGTTGTGCGCGGCGATTGGCAATGCCTTTCTCATCAAAAGGAAAAGGAACGATAACTTTCACGCGCTTGCTCATAGATGCCTCCTCGTACCTCTCGCAGCAGCCTATGCCTTGTAGCGCTCGCCCAGTCAAGATCAATCTATCGTGGCTTGCCTCAGCAGCTTTAAGTGGGCACAGTACGTAACAAAAGGAGTAACAGTATGGCAACTCCAGACGCCCCACGTATGAGCCCGGAAGAATTATATGCGAGGATAACAAAATACGAACCTGTTGTTATCCTCGATGTCCGAACCGAGGCAGCGCTCACAATGAATCCGTATAAAATCCCTGGGGCGCGGTGGATGCCGCTTACCTCGGTTGTCGAGCAAGCCCAACAACTCCCAAGGCAAGGGACCGTTGTCGCGTATTGAACTTGAAACGAGGACGCGAGCAGCGCCCGTGCGGCGTTGTGGTTACAGGCCGAAGGATTCGAATCCGTATACGCCCTCCGCGGGGGTCTCCTCGCCTGGGAACAGGCTGGCTATCCGACGGTGCCGTTTCGTATGGAGCAGAATCTCGTCGCTCTCGACACGACTAATGTGCTTCCCTCTGCTGGGACTCCTTCTGCACCGACGGCAGTACAAGCGACAGCCCATACCCATACGTTTCTCCCGGGCCTGGTAGGAAGTTATGCTGTTCAGCAAGGTGCACCGACTCGTAAACAGCTGACCGTCCTTTTTGTCGATATTGCGGACTCCACCGTCACCGTTGTGAACCAACCCCCTGAAGAAGTCCTTACTGTCGTTCAGCAGTTTATGGAAGTCGTCACCGATGTCGCCCTCGCTCATTGTGGCGATGTGAAAGATTATGAAGGCGACGGAGCACTGCTCTATTTTGAGTCAGTCACAGAAGCAACGCAGGCCGCGTTAGCGATTCGAAATCAGCTTGCCCAAACGCAGGCGAAGAAGTCTCATTCCCTCCAGGCACGGTTTAGTCTCAACATTGGCGATGTCACCATCGGGGTCATTGGGACAGCACTACGCCGCTCGGTTGCATTGATTGGCCCGAGTATTAACCTTGCGTCACGATTGCTCAAACAGATTCCACCTGGTGGGATCATTGCCACCGCAGCCGTCATTAGGCATTTGCAACAGGAGACGCCAGAACTCGCGCAGCAGTTCACCATTTGGAACGACAAGTTAGAGTTGAAAGGGTTTACCAACGAACGCGTTGTCGCGTATCACATTCCCGAAGACGTACAGCGTAATGCGTAAAGCGTAAGAGGAAATGCGGGGAGGTTACGTGTTACGTGTTACGTGTTATTCCCAATCGTTCATCTCAGCTCTAAAGGAGGGTTTGATATGGCAACAAAAGTCGGCTTTATCGGCCTCGGCAATATCGGCAAACCAATGGCGATTAACGTTGCAAAAGCAGGATTCGATTTGATGGTCTACGATGTCCGTCAAGAACCGTTGCAAGAGCTGGCTGGACTTGGCGCGAAGGTCGCACGTTCAGCCCAGGAGATCGGTTCCCACGGAGAGATCATTGAGTTGGTTGTGGTCGATGACGCACAGGTTGAAGCTGTCACTTTAGGAGAAGGTGGGGTCCTCAACGGAGCGAAACCAGGGAGCGTCATTGCGGTTCATAGTACGGTCCACCCAAAGACAGTACGCAAACTCGCTGACCTTGCCAAAACGAAAAATGTTATGGTCATTGATGCGGAGGTCAGCGGTGGTGAACGTGGGGCATATGCCAAAACTCTGTGTTACATGGTCGGCGGTGATAAAGCAGCCTTTGAAAAATGCCAACCGATTTTTGCTACTTCTGGTGCCAACATTTTTCACCTCGGTGATCTTGGAGCTGGGGCGGCGGCAAAGCTTGCTCACAATTTGATTGTGTACGTCAATATGTTAGCCGCTTCAGAAGGTATGCGACTGGCACAGCAAGCCGGTGTCGATTTGCAAGTGATGGAAAAAGTTGTCCATGCTGGCGCTGCCCAGAGTCGTGTTGCCGATAATTGGTCGCAACAGCAGAAGCTCAAAGACAACTATACCACTGGCCCGCAGGGGCTTTTGCAGCTCATGCACAAGGACCTCCGCCTCGCGCTCGAACTTGGTCACGATTTGCATATTCCCCTCCCCGGCGCGGCATTGGCGCAACAGATGCTAGATCGGGTGTTGGAGATTAATAAGTGAGAAAACTATGGACATGTCTAAGTTGGTTATTGAAGAGGTGACCGATCCCGAAGAGAATGTCCGTGCTCGCGCACAGGACGAGCGTCATCGACGGAGCAACGAGTGGCTCCAAACCCATTGGGCTGATGTTCTACCTCACGCTCGAGGGAAATTTCTTGCCGTAGCGGGTCAGGAAGGATTTATCGCCGATACTCCCGAACAGGCGTAGGCCTGGGCACAAACAACGTCATCCGGAAGATGACGGTGCGTTTGTCCATTACGTTCAGGTCGACAAAGGGCCACGTTTCTATACCAACCAATTGAACAGATTTGGCCTTAAATACTCGCTTGTTCTTTAGGAGACTTCATGTCCTCTTCTCCCAGAATTCACAGAAATCACAACGTCTATATTTTAGGAGCCGGATTCTCTTGTGACGCAGGTCTTCCTGTTGTTAAAGATTTTCTTAACCGAATGAGGGATAGTATTGACTGGCTTCATGAAAACAATAGAGGAGAAGAAGCACGAGCTGTCGAGAGGATTATTCAATTCAGACTGGAGGCCGCGGCAGCAGCATATCGAGCTTACCTAAACATAGAGCACATTGAGGAACTTTTCAGCTTGGCATCTGCGTGGAAGGGCAATGAATTAACCGAACAGATGACAACCGCGATAGCTGCTACGCTCGATTATGCAAAACTCACCTTTCCTGAACCATCCTTTCGTCTTTTAATCGATTCTCCCCCTGCTGAAGTGCCAAAACCTTGGCAACAAATTACTGGCGACGATACTGTGCCTCGCAACCAGTCCCCGCATCGATCTCCGTATCGCGTTCCGTATTACCATCTCTACGCTGGTCTATTGAGCGGCAAACTTTGCCATCCCACTCCTGATATGGAGAATACAGTCATCACTTTCAATTACGACACTCTCCTAGAAGATGGGCTTACTGACATCGATGTTCCCTTTGATTATCATTTGCCTTCCTCGGACAAGAGCATGAATTCACAAACTGAGACAACATCTGGAAGACCTCTTCCATTGAGAGTACTTAAACTGCACGGCTCGATGAATTGGGGAACGCAAAAGGATAAAAAAACAGACCACCTCACTATCTATAAAAATTATTCTCAGTTGCGTGAGCAAGGAGCGGAAGTGGTATTGATTCCCCCCACCTGGCGCAAAGTCTTTGGTGGAGCACTGACGAGCATCTGGGACGCAGCATTAGAGGCTCTGAGCAGTGCAACAAGGATTGTACTCATTGGGTTCTCAATTCCTCCAACGGATATGCATTTCAAATACCTTCTCGCTGCAGGATTGTGTAACAATGTCTCTCTCCGACAAATCGAGATTATCAATCCTGCCGCCCAATCCGCAGAGAAGAACTTATTCAAAATTCTCCGAAAGGAGTTAAGCGAGCAAGTAGTTATTAATACCAAAACAGGGGAATTGAAAACGCTGTGAGCAACAACGGCTTCCTCAATAGAATAGAACGAAGGTATTTAACTGGATATGTGCTTAATGAAATAAGGCCAGTAACGTGATAGCCGCACTTTCCATACGGTAATCTCGAAGTAAAGAACCTTCGCTTTCTCATCAATCAGTCTGCGCTAGCAATGTTTCCAACAAAGCCTGTTGAGGTTTTCCTAAACTCGTCCCGAGATGCGTACGTAAGTCACGAGAAAGACGTATGGCCTCACGTTGCCATGCGAGAATAGCAACGAATTCTTTTTCGAGCCCGGCTTTCTTTGCCTCTAGAGGTTCTATGGAACGTCCAGCGAACACCGATCGAAGAAGGTTTGTGTATCCACGAATCATCGCACCAACAACTTGCCCAGAATTCACATCTCGTCGGATGTAGACCCCAGCGTCAATTGGGATACTTTCCGCCGCCTGGGGAGCGTCAGTATCAATCAGCAAATCGAGTTCGTCTGTTTCTGGGTCGTAGTCAAGAGCCCGAATGTTCATAGACCTTCTCGTTTCCGTTCGTACCAGCAGCTCTGATAGAACTTGATCCATTGGTTGTCACTCTGCAGAACATATTTGACACTAACAACAAGAAAATAACGAGCCCACTGATCTTGACCTGAAATGCGCAAGAGACGAAAGCGTCTGCCGATTTCGTCAACAGGACGATGCTTGTCAAGTTCAACGAATTCCGCAGCTATGAGCGCTCTCGTTGTAAGTTCAAACGCATCTTCGATCTCCGGTCTCTTGGCAACGTGCACTTCCCACTGCCTCCGACTGATGCAGCATTCGACTCCATCAGTATCCTGACCTCGCCAAAGAATATCACGGTCGTCCGTCACTTACCCCACCAACTTCGCTAACATTTGCTCATACTCGCGGTTGTCATGCGTATCGACAGAGACGTAATGCAGATCGACACCACTCGCTTCTTGTTCTTGCAGACGGTCGATACACGCTTCAACCGATCCAGCGCAGCTTGAGGCATCAATCAAATTGGCTGGGACAGCTTCGGTTGCGGCGCGAGAGTTGGCGTCCCACCCTTTCTTCACCGCTTGTACGGCTTCGCCATAGCCATGCCGGGTGAGTTGCTCGGCGTAACACGTACCCATCCGACCAATGTAAAACGCTAAGGTTCCCGCAGTCTCCACTCGGACTTTATCGATGTTCTTGGTCACCGTCGTTGTACCAGGAGAACGAACCGCAACGGCGTTGGCTGGACGGCCAGCGGCAACACTCATTTTGCGAAGAGCCCCAATTTCACCTTGCAGCTTCGGCAGCGGAATCATGACTGGTAACCAGCCATCTGCTATCTCAGCGGTCATCTTCACACTCTTGGCATTCAACGTTGCCAGATACATCGGAATATGGTTGCGCACCGGATTGAAACGCAGCGTGAATCCACGCTGGAGGTTGAACACCTGTCCACTGTATCTCAGTGGTTCGTTCCGCATCAGGGCATTGATGATTTCGACACATTCTTTCATGCGCGTGAGCGGTGGATCGAACTTCACGCCGTGAAAATGCTCGATCACTTGTGGTCCGCTGGTGCCGAGCCCAATAATCATGCGACCATCGGAGAGTTCATCCAGGGTTGCGAAGTGTTGCGCCAGTGCGGCTGGGGTGCGCGAGTAGGTGTTGACGATAGCCGTACCGAGCTGAATCCTTTTGGTGCGATCAGCTAGCAACGTCAGAATAGTAAAAGCATCGCGGCCCCAGGCTTCTGCTACCCAAGCCGAGTGCACCCCTACGGCATCGGCAATCTGTATCCGTTCAAGTAACGCCTTATAATCAAGTGATCCCTGCCAGTTAATCCCCACAGCAACCTTGCGTGCCATACGTCCCCCTTATTTTTTCTCGCAATCTCCAATTCGTTTCGCTGAAAGCCGCTCAACGAATTTCACCAGTTTGCCACCGACAGCGCCTTCTGAATCAATGACGCTCGTGTACGCACTGTCACCATCGAATGTTGTCACTCCTCGTGATTCTGTCTTAATACCATGCTTTTCCGGACAATCAGCCGTGACCTGATAGGTTGACTCAGTTACTTGCGTTGTCGTGATTGCACAACCCAGCTTTCGGTAAATTTCATTCTGTTTCTGCAATACGGCAATAGGATTCTCACACTCGCGCACGGTCGTATCTTTGGGTACCCACTCTTCATCCGATCGTTGCACAGTACGTTGATACTCCCACAATCCTGAGCGCAGTGACGGCAGCTCATCCTCTGCAAGGGCAACGGAGCTGCTCATGAGCAACATCCACACGACACGAGTCAGTCGTTGCGTCAAAAAGGCCGTTATACAGCGTCGTACATCCATAAGCGCAGTTGCCACCGATGAAGAAGCCTTACCCATTCTGCTGTGCATCACGCAATCGCTCATACATACTCTGGATCCAACGAATGCTCGCACGTTCATCCTCAACGATTCCCCACAATAGCTCTTTGGTTTGTTGGTCTTCTTGAATCTCCGCAGCGAGATCTATAACTGGCTTCATAAACTCTTCAGGCTCACCGAACAATTTCGCCAGCACGCCCAGTTTCTCAACATCCGGACGGTCAGCAGAGCCGAAGAATGGAATTTCTTTTTGTCGACGCTCTTCAGGTACTCTTGCTTGGGGGGCTCCTCCCAAGGCAAGTAGTCGCGCTTTCATAACCCGTGCATGGAGAGCTTCACGTTGTTGAATGATCGCAAGACCGCCCTTCACTCCTTCGTGCTGGCTCACCGCGATCCAGCGAGGAAGATAGGTTGCAACGAATCCTTCTGTCGAACGATACACATCAAGGAGGTGCATAATCCGCTCGCGCTCAGTGGGATTTGGTTTGCCAACATAACCAGCATAGACACGTCGTTGCGGCGTTGTACCGGTGCTCACGAAATACCCTCCTGTTTGTCGTTGTCTCTGGAAACATCACAAGGACAGGCTCAGTCTGTCCTCCGCTTTCTGTCTAGGGCTCGATCTTGCCCCACGCAATAACCTTTGTCGGCACGATTCGCACCATCGCATTGTGGGGAAAGGTCAGCGTCATGACTCGGTATTGCGGATAGCGTTCGCGTAACAAACCAAGCGCACGCGTATGTTCTTCCTCTTGCTCAACAATCATTGCCTTCCCAGTAAGAAGAACATACGCCAACTGGGTCCAGTCGTCAGCATAGTCGTCGATGACAATCGCAACTTGCGGATTGGCCAGGATGTTCCGTATCCGCTTAAGCGGTTTGCCGGTCTGACGTTTGGGCTTTTCATCAACAATAAAATACAAGGAAGCCCCATCGAACGCGTAACAAAAGGGAATGACGTGCGGTTGACCAATCTCACTAGCAGTTGCCAAACGCGCAACCACATGAGAATGAATGAAGCGTTGGACAGGTTCGGCTATGTCGAGGGCCATAGATACCTCAGTTGCCCCCTACGCTGATCGCACCGTGCTACTCGTGTCTTCTCGCCCACGAAAGGCATCTTGAGCTTCGCGATAGATCCGCTCGGCTTGCCCTGCGTATCGCGGGGAGAAATGGAAAACCACTAGTTTTCTGACGTGGGCCATACGGCCAAGGATGCCAGCCTGACGAGCAGTCAGATGATACCGCTTTGTTGCTTGATCCTCGTCTTCGTTCAGAAAAGGTGATTCGCAAAAAAAGAGGTCGGCATCCTGCGCTAAAGCGGCAATCCGCGCAGCATTCTCAGGGGTGAAGATCGTATCAACAACGTAGGCAATTTTGTGACCACGCGTCTCTTTGACCAAGTGATTGCGCAAGTCTCCAAGCCGGAACTGCTGAGTGACTTCCCCACGTTGACGGTCACGCCAACACGCACGAATCGGAAAATCATCTGCTTCTCCACGTCGTAAGGCCGACTTCACGTCCGACAACCACGGACCAGGGAGTATGCCCAACTGAGAGAGGACCACAGTATCAACGTTGAGATGGGTTTTCTCTTCAAGCGCAAACCCAAGTGAATGGATCCGATGATCGAGATGCGCGACACGAACCCGAAAGGCAAGTTCTTCGAGCACGATACCGGTAAAAGGAACCGCAGACAAATGCTCAGGAGTAAAGCCAGTCCGCGCAGGGAACAACACACGGCGGATACTGTCCGGCGCGATTTCGGACACTTCGATAGCAAACCGGTAGTTATCTACCAAATTCCACGTATAGCCACGAAGTTTTCCTTCGACACAATCGACGATACCTGGTGGTCCGAAGAGAAAGAGCTTTTCATCTCGTGCAAGGAAGAGGCGCAGCAGATGATCAAACCCGATAAAGTGATCCATATGGCAGTGCGAGACAAACACATGGCTCACGCGAAACATATCTGCGGCTGGCAAAGCGTCATTGTACCCAAGATCGAAGAGCAACGCTCGCCCCTCCCAACGCAGATGAATATAGAGCCCTGGGTCACCAAAGGGCCCATTGACCAAACGGGCAGCGAAAGCGGCATTCATCCCTCTAACAGAGCGGGAGAAATGAACGCCGTCAAGCGCGGGGAGTGAGGAAATCGACCAGGTAGAAAGAAACTGAAGAGTTTACGACTGACGCTTGAGAAGAAGGAACTGACGCTTCAGACGTTCGACCTGATCTTGAACCGAGGGAAGATGGCGGCTTTCTTTGAGCGCCTGAAATACATCGAGATCAGAAGCCTCACGTCGTCCCTCGGACACTTCGCGCATGGTATCAATGATTTCGTGGATCACACGGGGAATCTCACGTTGCGGAATGACTAAATCCCCCCGGCCAAGAGTCCCTCCCCAGTGCGCTGCATATGGACGCAACACGTGGAGAATCTTTTCGGTTACGCTTTTTTCGCTTGGCATGGCAATCTCTTCCTTGTCGTATAACTTGCTGATGCAAATGTCATTATCACGATCAGGTATTGACTTTGCAAGTCAGTAAAATGGCGGAAAAATAGGACCATCATCGAACAACGATATTGTTAGTGCTCATATTTCTTGCCCAAAGCCAAGGCCTCTTTCACTCCAAGCAGTGTGGTCATCTCATCGAACAATCCGGGCATGGAACTTTTAGTGATGCTTCCGGTGTCCCTCAACTCACGCATCATGTCACGCATCCGGACATAAAACCCGGTCAGCGTTGCTGAATAAATCGTCAGCCGGAACCCCATCTTCTCAATGTCGTTCACAGGAAGTAGCTGACCATTGTACAAAAGCGGGAGGTCACCAATCTCCTGCACATAGCGTTGCATGTCGTCGAGAGTGCGAATCCCATCGACAAAAATGAGATCGGCACCAGCTGCGCGATACGCACGTGCGCGCTTGGCCACATCCGCCCAACCATTGACCGCTAAGGCATCAGTACGGGCAATGATGACAAAATTGCCATCGCGTCGCGCATCACATGCGGCTTGCACCTTTGGCACCATCTCTTCAAGTGGAATGACCTGCTTCCCGGCCAGAAAGCCGCAGCGTTTCGGCCAGACTTGATCTTCAATATGTAACGCTGCTGCACCAGCAGCTTCATACTCCCGCACCGTACGATAGACGTTGACGGGATTCCCGTAGCCGGTGTCTGCATCACAGATGAGTGGGAGGTTGACTGCACTAGCGATATAGCGAACGTTTTCGACCATCTCAGCCATGGTCAGTAGTCCGACATCAGGAAACCCGCGCGCAGCTGCCGTGCCAAAGCCAGTCATATACACAGCCGCAAACCCGGTGTCTTGAGCAATACGCGCTTGAAACGCATCAAAAACAAACGGGGCAACGACCATACCTGGTCCGTTGAGCATCTGCCGTAATCGTTGGGCCGCTTCTGCCATATACCCCTCCTCACAGCGTTATTTCACGGTCTGTAAGAACGAAAGCAGTGCAGCAATGCATGCCTCTGGGTTATCAAGATAGATCTCATGGCCGCGCCCGGCGATGACAGCAATGCGAGCACCAGGAATCGAATCGCGAATCAGGATTTGTTCAGTCAGCGGTGTCAGCGGGCTCGTCTCGGGAGCCAAAACTAAGGTCGGCACTTTCACCTGAGTCAACAATGGCGTGATGTTAACGCTCGGGACCAGACGACACAGCCCTTGCAGAACATGGGTGCGAGTTTTCCCCCATTCCTTGAGAATCCATTCAAGCCGCGGAGATTTCGCGTCTCCGACGGCCACCCCACCGCCCTGCTCCATCAGCGCTTTCACCCATCCGTCTGGTCCAAGGGTGCCAAGCGCGGTGTGCCAATCCTTATACCCAACGGCAAACTTCTCTTGAATATGCGGATGGATGGCCGTCGGCGTTGCACAAAGGGTGAGGCTCTTGAAGCGTTCTGGCCAACGTACAGCAAAAGCAATGCCCAGGATGCCACCGACCGACTCACCAACGTAGTGGACTTTATCGATGCCTAGCGCATCGAGGAAGCCTTTCATGTCATTGAGCAGATCATCGACTGACCACACATAGTTGGCTCCGGGGTCAGCCGATTGCCCGTGGCCACGCATATCGCGTCGAATCACGCGATACTGTCCAGCTAATGGTGGCACCCAGTGATACCAAAACTGCGAGCTGCGACCAAAGCCGTGTTGAATCCACAACGGTTCAGCGGTTGTCCACGGATCAGTAAAGTCGTTGATCTCGTAGTACATCTCATCATTGTTGGCTTTGATTGTGGACATACTCGTCCCTCCTTCATGCCCTTGCCCCTATAAGGTTCGAGTGAGGAAATCAACTGTGGCAAACGGAAAAGGCAGATCAGGAAAACGGAGACGAGGAAAAGCCGTGGAGAGCATTGCGAGAAATGGCGAGCGACAAAACACACTCTACAAAAAACACAGAGTGCTTCGTTCCGCTCGCAATGACAGCGCTACAGCACTACCGGCATTTTCATCGTCAGCGACTACCACTCTGTCCGTGCAGGTGGGAGTGCTCCTTTGGCATGGGGGGACGAAAAGAATTCTTTCTCCTGGACCAAGTCTCGTGCCATATAGCGTTGTAAGAGTCCGGCAGCCTGGCGTAGTAACTCTCGCTTGCCGCGAAACACGGCTTCGCGAATCCACTCTCCACGAATCCAACAGTCGAAGGAAGCTTCCTCAATAAAGTTGAACTCAAGCAATCGTTCCCCCACTGGGGTGCCAGTAACGATAACTCTTAGTGATAAACCAGAATCCACCAATACCGCACGGGCATCTGGAGGTAAAGGTAAGGCACGTTTGACCCGGTCAATCTCCGCAGGTGGGGATTTTTGTTCTACCAGCGAGAGGTACCCCCACTCTCCAGGGGCAGGGTTGGCGTCAGTGAGCAATTTGAGGTTCAGGTCAGTTAAGTTCTTGGTGGCGACTTCTTGGTCGTAGCCTTCTACACAGCGAAAAAAGTTGGCGCCGACAAAATTCTGCCCTTCTTGCAGTTTCACCTTCTCGCGGGTTTTGAGATTCTCAACCCACCAATTGTTATCCGCACTCTGTTCACGAATGTTCTGTTCTTTAGAGGGCTCTTTTGCCATAACGCTTCTCACCGTGCCTGGGATTTGAGGCCACGCACCATATTTTGCGCAAACGCATTGGCTTTACGCTCTGCGTCTACCCAATAAATGTAGTGACCCATTTCATGGTAGACCATGTTAACCCATTGCCGTTCGGAATTATACTTGCGTCCCCGTTTCCAATACTCCGGATGCATCAGATGGATCGTGCCATCCTCATACGTCCGTCCTGCCGTCTTGCCCCAGTCGATGTAGGCATACCATTCAAATCGTGGACGTTTCAAACGATAAAATACACAGATTCGCGTAATGGCTTGGCGGAAACTGCTGATTTTATGATCGTGAAAAAAATTCGCCAGGAGCCGATCAATCCCACGCCGCTCCCGCAGGGGCGGCAAGATCATGAGCATAGTCGTGCCGTGCTATGGAAGAAAGTAAGAAAACCCAGCAAGGATAACACCAGAATCCAAGCCCGCGTTATCATCATAGAGGTTCGCATTAGAAATATGTCGATAGCGCCACATCGCATTGAACGCCAGATTCTTATTGAAGAAATAGCTCGCTCCCACACCAATGTTTTCCATAAAACTGAAATGGCCTCCCAGGCTGTACCCTCGTAAGTCAGTATACAAAAGTCCTAACCCACCTTCGATATATGGAGCAAGACGGGTTCCCGTGTCAAAGTAGTAAGTAAACACCGGTAGCCCCAAGCCGAGTTCGATATCCCCATGCTTCCCCGGCCTGATCGAATGAATGACCGAGGCAAATGGTTCAGCACTAATCTCAAAAGCGCCAGCAGGAATGAATCCCCACTGCCCTTTGAAGACGGTATACCCAATGCGGAGGTTGATCGGAATCATTTCAGCGTGTTTACGTAATCCCCAAATGTAACCTGTCCGTAGACCAAGTTCCCACGTCCCCGCTTTGGGTAGAACATCTTCAGCGTGAACGACCTCACTGCCACAGAGGATCCCAAGCGCTACCAAACAACTCAATCCCCACCGTCTCCAATTCCTCATTGTGCCTTCCCCTTCCGATAAGATTACAATGCGTCGGCAACCGCTCCTATCCGACTCCCCGATATTTGGCAAGCGGCAACCAAAGCGCGTCGAAGGGCGGGAATCCGGATTATTGGAGTGGAGGAAGTTTACGGACACAGGCTAGGCTTTCCGCCGTCCCCATAAACTCAGCGGCGGTGGACCTTGTATCCCGCCAGAGAGGCGTTGCTGCATATCTGCTACTGCCTCACCTAACAATCGCAGGTGCTCGCTGACTTGTTCATCTACAATCGTATTGCCCTGCAACTGGTTACTCCGAACATAGACGCTCCCAGGTACTAGATGGGCATTGAACCACATCAACACTGGCCGGAGTTCCTGGTCAATACTCAGATAATGATGATCGGTTGCTGCTGTCGCAACCAGACCTACAACTTTCCCCATCATCGCTTCGACAGGAACATGGTCAAGAAGATTTTTTAACGATCCTGTATACGATCCACGATAGATCGGCGTCCCGATCACGAACGCATCTGCGGCTTGAATGCGGTTCACGACTTGTGGCGTATCGTCAGCGTACTCGTTAAAGGGTCGACCATCACAAAACGAGAGCGTCACAGAGCGCAGATCGATTACATCCGTTGTCAATTGTGGATTCCGCGCTTTTGCTCCTGCAAGAGCTGCGTCAATAACTGCCCGGGTGCTGCCACCCTTCGTCATACTGCCGGAAATGCCAAGTATGGTTGCCATACGAAATCTCCTCTGACTGCTTGGTAGAAAATCATTAGGAACAAAGAACAAACTGCAACCCTTAATACGTAACCACCCCACCTACCCATCTGTTCTCCTGCGTTTTATAGATTGCGCATTACATAAGATGTCGTCCTGTTAGCGTTTCGTCGCTCCGCATCTTGCCAGCTTCTTGCGGGTATGAGAATAGACACGGTTAATGACTCAGTAAAAGTGAGGCAACTATGCGTTGGAGAGGCGAACGGCAAAGTGAGAATGTTGAAGATGTCCGCCATGAAGGTGGCGCGCGTCGCGTCCCGATGGGAATGAAAATGGGCGGAGGAATGACCCTCCTTCTGCTCGTCGTCGGACTTCTTCTTGGTCAGAACCCCCTGCAATTATTACAGATGATCTCGCAATCCAATGTTGGGGTTTCTACCCAACCTCAAACACAACCGCGGCCAGCGGGCAATGATGAAGCGTCGCAGTTTGTTTCGGTCATTCTTGCGAGTACTGAGGATGTGTGGGGAAAAATGTTCTCAGCCGCCGGCCAACAGTATCCTGCACCAAAGCTGGTCCTTTTTTCTGATGGAATTGAATCGGCGTGCGGCATGAATTCATCAGCGACGGGCCCATTTTACTGCCCAGGCGATCAGAAGGTGTACCTCGATTTAAGCTTCCTCAGTGAATTACAACGCATGGGTGCAGCGGGAGACTTTGCTGTTGCGTATGTCATCGCCCACGAAGTTGGTCATCACATACAAAATGTGATTGGCACTGAACGAAAGTTTCGCCAATACCAGAGTCAAGTGAACAATCAGGAGCAGGCGAACGCACTATCGGTGCTCATGGAGTTACAAGCTGATTGTTACGCCGGTGTGTGGGCCAATCATGCACATAGTCAACGACAAATCCTTGAGGAAGGTGATGTGGAAGAAGGTTTGAACGCTGCGGCGGCTATCGGAGACGATCGCTTACAGAAAATGGCTGGGCGTCGCGTGAATCCTGACGGTTTCACGCACGGCTCCTCACAACAGCGAGTACAATGGTTCCGCACTGGCATGAAGAGTGGGGATATCAATTCCTGTGATACCTTTAAGCAAGCAGGACTGTAAGAGCAGGCAACCACTGTCGAGCCGCTCATCCGCCCTTTGATAACCACGTCCTGAGCCGGTCGAAGGGCTCAGGACGAATGCGGAAGATCCTTCTCTCGCTCCAGAGTTGAACGGTAATGGCCACTCGGATTCAGTTGGGGTAGCGGGTGCTGTGCGCACGATGCACTCGCCTGCGTGAATTCCCGTGCGCACGGCGCACGCTACGGCTCCGGGGACAACCCAAAGTGTACTAATCTCGGTGGTTCGATTCAGTGATAATCGCCACCCGGATTCAGCGCACCGCCCTCAACAAGCAGCCCCTGTCCGGGAACATAATTCATCTCCAAGCGAATACCGTCCGGGTCCTCGAAGAGCACCGAGTAATACCCTGGAGCCCAGCTCCCCTCCTCAGGAGGATGGACGATCTTTGCCCCCAACTGCTTCAGAAACTCGTAGAGGGTGTCGACATCCTCACGGCTTCGCGCTCGAAAACTGAGATGGTGTAAGCCAATCCGTGTTTGCATAAACTGCTCGTGACGATATTTTTCCTCACATTTAGCAATGGCCAACGCGGTTCTGCCACCGACGTGGTAGAGAAACGCCTCGCCCTTGAACACCCTTTTCATCCCAAGGAACGGGAGTAACTTTTCATAAAACGGCACTGCGGCTTCAAAGTTATTCACAGTAAGGACAACATGCGCCATACCGTTGATTTCCATAGACGACTTCTCCTTTGCACATTACGCTCGTTATGCATTCGTACTCAATTCTGTTTCAGTAAACTCTTTCGCATCCTCATCCCAGCGGAACGCCTTGATGTTGCGCACCTGACGGTCATAGATGGAAATCACAAGATACACAGCACCAGGATACCAAGGTTCATCTTCAAACAGCGCTTGCCGTTTATCTTCTGCTGAGAAGTATGCATCATGATTCGGATGCGAGTGGTAGAATGCTTTGAGCTGCGCTTTCCCGCTATCAACCTCCATGTTCACCGCGAGTAACTCTTTCGGTTCCATGAAGTAGGCAATGGTTGCATCACGGGGAAACTCTTGCGGGGCTTCTTTATGTTTCACATTCTGAATGTTGGTAATCCGACGGACCTCTTCTCGCCCATTTTTCACCACAATCGCTCCACAACATTCATCGGGGAAAATTTCTTGCGCATGCTGGCACATCGTATCCCATGTATGAGCAGATAAATGGATCATGATTCCTCCAAGAACTCGTGCGCTGTGCGCACGCTCCTATCGCTTCCTTCTTCTCCTGACTACTGAATGCTGGCTACTGGCTACTTTTTTTCTTCCCGTGTCTGAATCGTATACCGCACTTCAGCCCCGTCTGGCCCACGCTGCTTCTCAAGGCTGACATGCAGGCGATTGGCAGCAATCGTGTGACGAGTGGTCAGCTCGTCAATCACAACCTGTACACGATCTCTTGCCAGTCGCTCGGTTTCATTGGCAGGTACTGTAACGGTTTTGCGTAGTCGCGTCAGCAAGTCTCCTGCTTGAGACGACAAGGCTGACGAGGTCTCACTTCCCTCTGCAGACAGCTTCTGAGCAAGGAACTGACGGACCTCATCCTGAGGAGTCACTTGCAGAGCAGTATCACTGCCATTCGTGGCGGTTGCGGGTCTCGCGGGCAATTGATTGAGGACGAGCTGATCACGGAGCAGATCTTGATCTTGAGGGCCGGCAACCCCACCAAGACGGAGATCCAGGTTGGGGCGTTGCGTCAAAAATAACGCGAGACGCGAAAGTTGCTTTTGACTGTCTTCCTTTATCTGCCGTGTTCCCGGCAGAAAATGAATCGGCTCAAGCGTGAACCCTTCGAGTTTGCCTTTCCCTTTGAACAATGCGCCCAAAACTTTGAGTGGTGAAGTCACGGCACCGATGACTACGTCCCGGATCGCGCGAACAACAGTTCCGCTCCATTGAAATCCTGGCTCATTGAATCGCCCTTCCACTGGCAACTGTAAACTAATATCACCGTTCAAATCCTTGAGCAGAGCGATCACTAAGGCAAGGGGCAATCCCACCTGCTGTTCCAATTCCGACGACTTCCGCTTGCCACCAAGATTGATGTCGTGCAAGGTAACTGTCATGTTCGCTTGCACGCGGTCACCTGGTATCACCAAATCCCACGTTGCTGACACTGCACCTTTCTTTACTCGGTAGCCAAGACTAGGTTCGAGATATGAATTGAAGCGCGGCAAAGACACTTTCTCAACCTTGCCGTTGATACGAACGACCACCCGCTCTCCTTTGCGCTCGGTGGTCCCTTTGAGTTCAACTGGCGCACCATCCTCGTTGTATGCAAATGCCGCAAATGTTGCAGGAAGCAACGTCGGGTATCCAGCACGGCTGAGGTCTACACGTACATCTTGCCAGTACACTGTCTGCGGTGGCGATACCGTGCGATCTTCAAAATATAACTGCCCGCCAATGATCGTGGCTCGATCGATCTGAATTGACACGGGAAGTGTGGAGTTCTCAGGAGCCGTGGGTGATGCAGGTGTCTGAGACGGTACGGCGAGACTAGACGTGTCAGCAGTTTGACTAGGTTCGGTTTGCGCAGGTGTTGTTGGAGAGGCAATCACGGTTTGTTCTTTTGCCGATGGGATGAACAACTGAAATGGCCCAGAGGGTGGGCGCATTCCTTGGGCGTATGCGTACTCCAATGCCACGTCGCGTAGTCTGATATCGAGTGGCAGCACCCGGCTGCCTTTATTGATTGTGGCTTTCCCGTGATGACATCCCAACAAGATTTGATTTTCGGCTCCTTGCGTTAGAGCAAAGCCTGTGAATTCAACTGGACCGTGTATCTTCAGCGTCTCCTGCTGTTGAGCGTCTGGTTCTTGAGTCACCCATAGTTCTCCATTCGTTTTCTCGATCGCCACGTCGCCTTGGGGTAACTGGCGCATGGAAAGCTGATCAAGTTGCGCCTTCAGGTGTAAGGCGAAAGGGGTCATCGTACTCCCATCATGAATTTCAACCCGCCCAGTGTCCCAGGCCAGCACCTTCGCAGCCTCAGGCACGCCAGCGAGAGAGAGCTTCGCCGTATCAAGAGCGCCCACAATAATCACTTTTTGTTTCTGGTCAGGCTGAGAGCCTTGAGCAAGCCGCAGTTTGCCTCCGACCTTTTCAATAGTGAGGTCACCATGCTCAGGCCTTTGCAAAACCACACGAGACAGATGTGGCTCTAGAGACAGTGAAAATGGTAACAAAGAACTGCCATCAGAGATAACAATCTGTCCATCTTCCCAACGCAGCGTATGTCCTTGTTCAGGAGTATTACTGAGAGAGAAGCCTTTAGCTCCTAAATTCCCGTGGACGCTAATGGCCTGAGCGTCATCTCGTTCGAACAGGACAGTATTGAGATCGCCAGTAAGCTTGCCGTGCACTTGTTTTGCTGCCAGCACTGGCGTGAGGAGGGGCTGCAGGCTAGCAACATCAAGGTCATTGGCTTGGAGTGCAACTTGTAGCTTCGCAAACGGCCAGAGTTTCCCCCTTACAGAAGGTTCAGGCTCAATCGCCATAAGTGTTGCAACTGACCCTTCGCTACGATCCATGTTTGGCGGCAAAGCAAACCATACCGTTCCTTCCCCCGCTAGTTTTCCGTCTCCTGCACGGGTGCGGAATTGAAAAGGAATCTTGTACATACGAGCATCAATGTCTCTAGCGCTAATCTCTTCGGGCTGTAGGGAGAGGGTTTCTTTCCCCTGCCAAGCATTATTACGGTAACGAAGCTCTCCCCCCATCCATTTGATAGTAGCGATAGAAAAATACCATGCAGTGGGCTCCTGTCCCTGCGAAGAAGAGGCATCGGCTTGTGTCGTGCGTAACCACGAAGCAACGTTAAATCCCTTGTCACTCTGAACGAGCGATAGTTGCGGATTTTTTAGTTCGATCGACTGCAAAGAAAGGTAGTGGGCGAGAAAGTCGAGTATCTCAATTTTGATATGTCCTTCGGGCAAGGCGAACACGGTCTGCTCAGAGCCAGCCTCAACAAACTGCAAGTCCTTGACGTTTACTGTTCCACTAAAGCCATGACGCGGGATCTCTATCCCTGGCTGATAACGATAGTGTAGTTTCGTTCCGATCTGTCCTGTCAGTTTTTGCACTGTCAGGACATCATGGAGGTACGGTTCGAGCGATGCGAGGGCAATTTGCTGCGCCTCAACATCGGCCTCAATCAACGTTTGCTCTCGCTGCCACAGTACCTGCGCTTCACTACTGAGTGGGCCGTCGTTGAGTGCACCTTGCAACTGTAGCGTGACCGGCGTCGCCAAACCATTCGCTTGTAGAGCAATCCCAGAAGTCGTCAAAGTGGTAATCGCTAGCGAGAGCCTGGCTTCGGGGGTTCGGCTTAGGTCACGATAAGTGATTTTACTGTCAGTGATTTGAAGGGGTAGGATAGTCAGGGTCGGTAAGTCAGTAGGAGGTTGTTCCTGCCCGGATGGCGGGGGCGGAAACAAGCGACCGAGATTGATCTGTCCGTTCGCAGTTTGGATCACTTCGAGTTGAACCCCGTTGAGATGAACATACGTGAGCTTCATCTCACGGCGGAGCAGCGCTCGCAGACTGACATTCATGGCAAGATCATTGATTAGTAGGGTCGGATGAGGCTCATCAGGTAGAGACAACGAAAGTTGTTGTAAGGCGATCCGCCCCTGTAGCATGTCAACATCAACATCACCGAGTTGAACGTGTGCAGGGGTGAGCGAAGCAAGCTGGACAAGAATCTGCTGACGAAGAAACCCAGGAAGCCACGAGCGCAGCAAGAAAAGCAAACCCACAGCAGTCAACAGAAACCACTGCCACCAACGAAGGTGACGAGGATGTAGTTGTCGGAGGAACGACGTAAGAAGCATAATTCTCCCAACCACGGTCCGGCTTTTCTGTTCTCTTCTCCTGGCTCCTGACTACTCCCCACGCCACGGTTATAGTGACACGAAATTAGAAATTAACAGAGGAGTGAGCAAGATGGATACACCTGAAGGAGTAGCAAAAATTTCTATCGATGAATTTGGCAAAGTCGAACTACGTGTAGCGACAGTGAAATCCGCAGAACCACATCCTAAGGCAGATCGTTTGTTAGTGCTGAAGATAGACCTCGGTACAGAAGAGCGACAACTGGTCGCCGGCATTCGCGCGCACTATGCGCCCGAAGACCTGATCGGCAAACAGATTGTCGTCGTCGCGAACCTGCAACCCGCCGTGCTGCGTGGGATCGAGAGTCAGGGCATGTTACTGGCTGCGTCTGATGGAGAAAAGGTCATTGTCTTGAGTCCGGAAAAACCAATCGCGCCAGGATCAAGAGTCAAGTGACAAAACGTAAGAAAGACGATCAGCCAAAAAAGGGACGTCCCTTTCTCGGTGGGACACTCTACATAAATCGCAATGCCCATCCGTTCGTGTATGGGATGTGCCTCTTCCTCGGTCTCGCCTTCTTGTATAGCGGGGCCATACTCCCGCTGTTTCGCTTGTACTCGTCTCACAGACGAAGAGATCGAGACTCTGACGTATCGCCTTGGTAACTTGACACTATTGGGCACGGCAGCCAACCACACTGTGGGCAACAACAGTTTCGTGGATCAATGCGAAATCTACCGCGCAAAGGATGACATTAGCTGCAGGAACACATCCAAGAACCGATACTCTCCTCGGACATGAAGAAAACCAACAGAAGCCAGCAGACCAAGAAGGAACGCCCATTCCCGAATGAATCAGGGCACAAGAGTGACACTATCGGTCACCTCGTCCTCATCGTCGCAAGCCTCTTGATCTTCTACTTTGCCTTCCTCTTACCGCTGGCGCCGGTATATGCCGCACGAAACTGGGCACCAGCCTCATGCACGATTATGACCAGTGGGATGAGAGCGAATCACAGCGAGAAAGCACACAATCAGAAGTTTACTGAAGAGGTCACGTATTCGTATGAAGTTGCTGGAAAAACGTATCAGGGAAACCGTTATAAGTTCGTGGAGGGTTGGTACACCAGGGGAGAAAAGTCGAAGAGGGAACCAGAATTCATCGCACAGTACCGACCGGGCAATCGGACCACCTGTTACGTCAATCCATCCGACCCAACTGACGTCGTCTTAAATCGCGGACTCGGTGTCTCCGCGTTCCTCCTTGCAGGTCCTGCTTCTCTTATTATTATTGTCAGTGCGGCCTGGAGGCTGCGTCAACAACGCCAACGCCAGCGACAACGGCCCCAGCGAAAAGAGAAGCTCCGACGATAATCGGAGCTTTCTTACTCACAGACAGTACTTGTCTTACTGTCCAGCAAATTTACTGATATTGACTATCGCCCGTTCGTGCGTGCCTTCCCCAACTTTGGTGCCGTCTTCATTGAACGCTTCAACCATAAAAAGCAGACGGCGGCCCTTGATTTCATTGAGCGTGACTTTGCCTCTCACTTTTTGTCCAATCTTCGTTGGAGCCAGGTGTTTCACGTTGACATGAAACCCAACCGTCTGTTCCCCAGTATCCATATGCGGGGTCAAAAACTCGACACAGGTGCCTTCCATCAACATGATCATCGACGGCGTTGAGTACATACTCGGCACGCCTGGTCCCATGTGGGAAATGCCCATGTCTGGTGTTGTAGTGATAATCTTTTCGTGCTCCATACCAACTTTGAGTGAGTCTTTCATGATTTACCTCCGCGATAAGAAAGGTGGGCACGGCCCACCCTACTCTTTTTCTACTGGCTACTGAAGGCTGACTACCGACTACTTTTTCACGGCTCAATCGCTGCGCGGGTAATCTCTTTACGATCCGACTTATCCATCGCTTCAGCCGATTTTTCCAGCGGAAACACCGCGTCAACCATCTCGTGATACGGATATTTGTCGATGTGACTCGACAAGAAGTTGAGCGCTTTCTGTAGGTAGTGTGGATTGTAGGTTGCCACACCAATAATCGAAATCGACTTAAATGTGACAAACGACGGCGGAATCGCAACAGTCAGTCCGGGAGAAATGTTGCCGAGTTCCAGCACGCGCCCACCATTACGTACTAAATTGATTGCTTCAAGAAACGCTTCAGGAATCCCTGCCACTTCAAGCACGACATCAGCGCCAAGCCCGTTGGTTAATTCACGGACTCTGCCCGCACGAGCTTCTGGCGTCGAGAATTCACGCATATCAACGAGAATATCTGCACCAAAAGCTTTTGCACGTTTGAGGCGGAGATCAACGCCATCGATCGCAATCACACGCGCGCCGCGAGCTTTGGCAACAGCCATCGCATGCAACCCGAGTCCACCTGCACCTTGGACAACCAGCGTCTCTTCATAGCGGAGATTGCCACGATCAAGGCCAAAGAACACTTGCGAGAGGGCGCAGTTTGCCGATGATGCCGCATGATCGGGAACGTTATCCGGTACCTTGTACACATGCTGTCCCGGCTGGATGTAGTAGTGTGTACCAAAGGGAGTGTGGAAATGTGGTGGATCTTGCGGCGCTAATCGCCGCGCGCGAATGCCCATTGTGAGGCACGCCGCAGCATTACCATCGCGACAGTTAGCACATAAGCCACACGTGCGATAATACACAGGCGCAATGCGGTCCCCCTCTTTTAACGGCTGTCCTGCAGTATCGGTTGTCACTCCTTTGCCGAGCTTATAGACACGTCCGACCATCTCGTGTCCCGGCATCACGCCACGTTTACCGAATTCGCCGCGCCACATGTGGACTTCAGAGCCACAAATGTTTGTCCGCGTAACCTGGGCAAGAATGGCACCAGGTTCAACGTCTGGCAAATCAAATTCGTGAAATTCAATCGTCCGGGCTTGCGGAATAAAAGCGATCTTGCCCTTCATACTATCCCTCCTGCATTTTCAGTGCTCGGGACAGTAGCATGACCTAGCTAACAGCAGCAACAGTGGACGTGTGAGAAAGAATCGGAGAAACCGTGAAGCGGAGACACAGAGGGGGAAGTCACCGGTTCTCCCATTCAGCTTCGTTTAGGCGCTACTTGCAGCACCCATGCTAGAAAACTACGGGTAAAGATTTTAGTCCGCGCAGCGTCACCGTCTCTCGCCATTCAAGATTATCCGTCGCGAGCTGAAGCTTGGGCATACGACGGAGCAGCGTACTAAACGCCACTTGTGCTTCAACACGAGCCAGAGGTGCACCAAGGCAATGGTGAATCCCGTAGCTAAACACAATATGTTTGTTGTCTTTCCGGGTGATATCAAGACGATCTGGCTCAGGAAAGACTTCAGGGTCACGGTTCGCAGCGCCGAGCAGGATGATCGCTTGTTGTCCTTTTGGGATGGTTTTTCCATCTATCGCAACATCGACCACAGGGGTCCGCGCTGTCATTTGTACTGAGCCATCATAGCGAAGGAACTCTTCTACTGCACTGGGAACGAGTGACGGTTCAGTCTGCAGTCGGGTCAATTGGTCTGGATTACGAAGGAGCGCAAGGGTTCCATTGCCAATCAGATTCATCGTGGTTTCGTGCCCGGCACCAAGTAACAAGACCGCAGTTGCGACCAGTTCCTCTTCATTCAGCCGATCTCCTGGCTCTTCTGCGGCAATTAAGGCGGTGGCAGGAAACAACTTACCGCAATAGTGATTGACCGGAGTGGAGAGCCTCTGCACAAGAGCAGGGATGAGAGACGAGACCATTGTGTGCTGGCTTCGGTCTAAGTATCGAAGTCTGGTCGAAGAGCTGGATGAACGCGGGCGAC
>Ga0194132_10003752_pt1 | contig 26655 bp, 20 predicted proteins | sample TA2KigOf80mmetaG_FD_148612 | JGI IMG/M metagenome (GOLD analysis project Ga0194132, IMG submission 148612) | Freshwater microbial communities from Lake Tanganyika, Tanzania - TA2015054 Kigoma Offshore 80m | ecosystem: Environmental > Aquatic > Freshwater > Lake | place: Tanzania: Lake... | reverse complement strand
GAAAGAAGCCATCCGCAGGCACTGGCCCGCCCTCGGAAAGGGGATTCTGATCAAATCCGGCACGGGAGTGAGGCGTTGGTGTATACTGTCGGGGTCCGGGAGACCCAAAATGGAAATCCCGGCTCAGCTCAGAGTTGACGGGAGAACACACCATGCCCACTCGCATTCTGCTTAGTTTTTTGGCTGCGGCTGCCGCGGCGTTCGCCCAGGTGGATACCGGGCGCCTTCAAGGCGCCGTACGGGACTCTCAGGGCGGAGCCATTGTTGGCGCCAAGGTCACCATCACGAATGAAGGCACGGGCATCCGGGCGACGGGTGAAACGCGCGAGGATGGCAACTATATTTTCACGCCCGTTCGTCCCGGCTCCTATAGCATCGAAGTGGAGTTTGCCGGTTTCCAGAAGGCGCGGCGCTCAGCCGTGCAGGTCAACGTGCAACAGCAGACCGTGGTGGATTTCGGGCTCAGTCCCGGCGAACTGACCACCACAGTGGATGTCACCGAGTCGCTGCCGGTGTTGCAGACCCAGAACGGATCCGTGGGCGAAACCATCACGGCGCGGACCATCGCGAATCTTCCGTTGTCGGGCCGTAACTACAATTTCCTGGCACGGTTGACCGCCGGAGTGACGCATCCGCAACCGGAAGGACGAGGCCTGAACGCGAACGGCTGGTTCACGGCCAATGGCACCCGGCCGGCGCAGAACAACTTTCTTTTGGACGGAATCGACAACAACTCGAACAACGTCGACTTTCTGACCGGCGCGGCCTATGTGCTGCGGCCCCCGGTGGACGCCCTTGGTGAGTTCAAGCTGCAAACCAACTCGTTCAACGCGGAGTTCGGGCGGGCCGGCGGCGCGGTGCTGAACGCCACCATCAAGTCAGGCACAAACCAGTTCCATGGCGCGCTGTGGGAGTTTCTGCGGAACGACAAGTTCGACGCCGCGGACTTCTTCCTGAACGCACGCGGCCAACGCAAGGGATCGTACCGGCAGAACCAGTTCGGCGCGTCGATCGGCGGCCCCATCGTGCGGAACAAGACATTCTTCTTCGCGGATTACGAAGGGATGCGGGTGCGGCAGGGTGTGCCGGTCTCGGTGCATGTCCCCACCATGGCGCACCGGAATTCGGGGTACACGGACTATACGGACCTGATCGCGTTTCAGAGCGGCAGCCGGACCGATCTGGATGGCCGGGCATTTCCGTCGGGCACCGTATTCGACCCGTCCACCACCCGGGCCTCGCGCGATGGCCGGGGGTTCGTTCGGGACATCTTCCCGGGCAACATTGTGCCCCGGTCGCGCCTCAACGCCAACGCCGTCAAGCTGCTGGAATTGTACCCCGCGCCCACGAACACCGGGATTTTCAACAACTACAACGTGACCCGCAAGTTCACCGACGATCCTGACCAGTTCGACGTTCGCATCGACCACAACTTCAGCGAGAAGGACCAGATCTTCGGCCGGTACAGCTTCGCCGATATCACCCGCTTCAAGCCGGGTCCGTTTGACGGCGTGGCGGACGGCGGTGGGTTCAACAATGGAAATGAGTCTGTGCGGACGCAGGGCGCGGCGGTGAGCTACACCCACATGTTCAGCCCCACGTTGATCAACGAAGTTCGCGCCGGATTCAATCGCGAGAATTCCCTCCGCATGCAGCCGTTCGGTGAGGACACGTCGAACATTCCCGCCAAATTCGGCATCCAGGGCATTCCCCAGGCTAGCGGCAACGGGGGCCTTCCAGGCCTCAGCATCGGCGGCCTGCAGAACCTGGGTCCCTCGGACTGGATTGTGAGCCAGCGGTTCTCAAACACCGTGCAGCTTTCCGAAAATCTGACCAAGGTCTATCGCAATCACACGTTCAAAGGGGGATGGGAAGGCCAATTGATCGACTTCCCCTGGCTGGCGCCGCCCACATCACGCGGCCGGTTCAACTTCGGCGGGGCGTACACGTCGGTTCCGAATCAGATCGACAACTCAACGGGCCGGGTACAGTTCCTGCTAAACCCCACCGACGCGCGGGGCACCGGCGGAATCGGTGCTCAATCCGTGTCGGCCGCCAATTTCGGCGGCGTGGCAAACCGCAAGTACTACACCGGGCTCTACTTCCAGGACGACTGGAAGGTCTCGCGCAAGCTGACGTTGAACGTTGGCCTGCGGTGGGATCACTTTGGGCTGGTGGGCGAACGATACGGAGCGCAGGCTAATTTCGTCCCATCGCTCACCAATCCGCAGTTCATCATTCCGGCATCGCGCAAGGACCGCCCAGTGCTGTCCACCACGTTCCAGCAACTGCTGGCGAGCAACGGCATCAAACTGGTGCACAGCGATGAGTTCGGCAGCGGCTTGGGCAAGGCCCAAAAATTGAACTTCGCACCGCGCTTCGGGTTTGCCTACCAGATGACCAGCAAGCTTGTGGTCCGGGGCGGGTACGGACTCTACTACGGCGCGTTTGAGAATCGCGGCGGCGCGCCCAACCTGGGCTACAACTACCCGTTCCAGTTCGATTTCAACTTCCAGCCGGCCAACAATTGGAGCCCGGTACTCTACCCGGATGGCAACATCGCCACCCTGGAGCGCGGCCTGGCCAGCGTGCCGTTCGAGCCCCGGTTCGTCAACGGCCGGTTCCTGAACCTGCGCGGTATCGAATTCAACTACATCACGCCGTACACGCAGTCCTTCAACCTGACCCTGCAGCAGGAGATCATGGCAAATACCTCACTCGAAGTGGGCTATGTGGCCTCGCTCGGCCGCCATCTGGAGACATTCTCCGGTACCAACCATGTGATGCAGGTACTGCCGCCCACGGCCAATCCGCAGAACTTCATCGCATGGCCCGATTTCGCGCGCGGCTCATCCTATGCCACCACGAACGGCAATAGCCACTACCATTCCATGCAGACCAAACTGACCAGACGGTTTGGCAACGGGCTGGATTTCCTCACCGCGTACACGTGGGCAAAAACGCTCACCAATGCAGGCGACCTCCTGAATGGTGGCAACGTGGGCGGCTTTCGGGGCGTGATGATCCCCGGCATGGGGATTGAGGCCGAAATGGCGCTGGCCTCCTTCCACATCAACCACGCACTGACATGGAGCGGCACCTACGAGCTTCCGTTCGGCAAAGGCCGCCGTTTCCTGAGCGGCGCCGGGCGGGCGGTGGACGCGGTGCTGGGAGGATGGAGCACGAACTGGATCACCACGCACTACAGTGGCCAGCCGCAGTCCATCGGCTGCGCCATTGCCACCACGGCAGGCGCCGGCTGCTTTGCCTTCCAGGTGCCCGGCCAGGAAAAATACGTAGGCCGCGTGGAGCAGTTCTACAATGCTTCAGCGTTCCGCAATCCGCCGGTGGCCACCCAGATCGGCCAAAGCGACCTCTCCCCACTGGGCGGCAAACGCACCCAGGTGACCGGGCCGGGTTATCACAAGCTGGACTTGTCCATCTTCAAGACCTTCCGGATGGGTGAGCGCAAACGGTTCGAGTTCCGCGCCGAGAGCTTCAACATCACCAATACCCCGGCGTTCGCGAACCCGGCCTTCACCACCTTTATCGATACGCGCAACTTCGGGCGCATCACGGCCACACGGAACAACCCGAACGATGCGCGGCAGATCCAGTTCGCCTTGAAGTTTTACTATTAGGGCGTGCGGCTCGCGGCGGCCTTCATCCTGACTCTCGGCGGTCTTGCCGCGCAGGCGCCCGGTGACTTCGCGGCGGATCATCGCGCGGGCGAAGCGCTGATCAAGCAGGGACGGCTCGCCGAAGCGATCCCGCACCTGGAGCGCGCCGCGAAAATCGACCCGTTGCACTATGCCAACGGCTGGGATCTGGCGCTCTGCTATCTGGAAACGCGGCGCCTCGCCGCCGCACGCCGGCAGATCCAGGGCATGCTGGCCCGTGGCGAGAAGGCTGAGTTGCACAACCTGCTGGGTGATGTCGAGGCACGTGCCGGGCAACCGCTGGAAGCGGCCAAAGCGTTCGAGCGGGCGGCGCGGCTTGAGCCGTCGGAGAAGCATCTCCACGATCTCGGCATGCACCTGGTGCGGCATCACGCCGGCCCGGCCGCCGCGGAGGTTCTTCGCGAGGGCACACGCATCTTCCCCAACTCCGCACCCTTGCGAATTGGGCTCGCCATGGCGGACTATGCCACGGGCCGGTTCGAGGAAGCGGTTCGCGCGGCTTGCGAAGGGGCAGATCTGGACCCCGCCGATCCCCGCCCCATCGGCTTCCTGGGCAGCCTGCTGGATGTAGCCCCTGCCCAACGGCTTGAGGTGGCGCGCCGTCTGGCTCTCTACGCCGCCCGCTTTCCCAGGAACGCCGATGCGCGCTTCTATCATGGGTTGAGCGCCGCGCCGGAGAAGCCTGACCTGGCGGAACGTGAGTTGAAGGCGGCCGTCCTCATCAATCCCCGCTACCCCGGGGCGCATCTGCAGTTGGGCATCCTGCAAGCCGCCGCGGGGCGCCACCGCGAAGCCATCGTCAATCTCCAGACAGCCGCCCGGTTGGACCCGGGCAGTTCCGCGGTCCACTATCGGCTGGGCCAGTTGTATCAGAAAACGGGACAGGCGGCGCTGGCCCGCGAAACGCTGGAAGTTTCGCGCAAACTGAGGGACCAGGAACTGGCCCGCGCGCGGGAGAATGCCGCCCGCGAAAAAGCCCTGGTTGTCCGCTGATCGGAACCCAGCCGAGGCTTCCTTGAGCAACACGCATGAGCAGTAAAAACGCGAACGCGACCTCTGATCTTCCGCGTCTTCTACGCCCCAACCACTATCATGCCAAGCGCCACCAGATAGAGGGGGATCCGGCCGAACGCCTCTACTAGGCTGGTGGTTCGCCACCAGCAGCCGCCCCGCCCCCGCAAACGACAGAATCATAGCCACCAACCCGGCCGTGTGGACCCCTGTCGCGATGGTGTATTGCCCATGCGCCCGTTGGACACGAGTAGCGGTCCACCCTGTTCCCCGAAGCACCGGCGAGACGCCGTTACGCCAGACAGTTACCCAAGCGATGTTTACCAAGCGATGTGTTTACCAAACGATGTTGCGCCGAGCCCCGGTTTTCTGTTCTGCTGTAATCATCATGCGCCGCCTCGCCTCTGCCCTCTGGTTCGGTGCAGTGCCGCTGTGCGCGCAATTCGAGTTCTTCGAAACACGCATCCGGCCCGTGCTCGCCTCCCAGTGCTATAGCTGCCACGGCCCGGAGAAAGCCTCCGGCGGACTCCGGCTCGATTCCAAGGCCGCCCTGCTCGCCGGCGGATCCCGTGGAACCGCGCTCATCGCCGGCAATCCCGAATCCAGTCTCATCCTCAAAGCGCTCTCACACCGCGACCCCGCCCTCAAGATGCCCCCCGCCGGCAAGCTGCCCGACACCGTCATCGAAGGCTTCCGTGAGTGGATCCGGCACGGCGCCGAGGACCCTCGCGAGGAGGCCGTCAGCATGGCGCCGCAGGTGGCAATCGATTGGGACCGCGCTCGCCGCCACTGGTCATTTCAACCCATACGGTCTGTCGCGCCACCCCCAACCGCCGGCCGCACCTCCATCGACCGCTTCATCCGGGCGCGTCTCGACGCAGCCGGGCTCACGCCCGTGGCCCCGGCCTCGAAGGCCGTACTGCTGCGCCGGGCTTCTTACGACCTTCTGGGCCTGCCTCCCTCGCCGGACGAACTCCGCGCCTTCCTCGCCGACCCCTCGCCACGCTCGTTTGAGCACGCCGTCGACCGCATGCTCGCCTCCCCACACTACGGCGAACGCTGGGCCCGCCACTGGCTTGATCTTGTGCGATTCGCCGAAACCGGCGGCCATGAATTCGACTTCTACCGCTACGAAGCCTGGCGCTACCGCGACTACGTCATTCGAGCATTCAACCAGGACCTTCCCTACAACCGCTTTGTCACCGAACACATCGCCGGCGATCTCCTTCCGCGCCACGAACAACGTCTGGCCCAAGCGGCCGGCCACTGGGACACACCCATCGGCGCCGGTTATCTTGGCCTGGGTGAAGAGCGAAACGGCGCCACCGACCTGGAGGAAGTACGCACCGAACTCCGCGACTCCCGCATCGACGTCTTCGGCAAAGCCTTCCTGGGCCTCACCATCGCCTGCGCCCGGTGCCACGATCACAAGTTCGACCCCATCACCACCGCCGACTACTACGCCCTCGGAGGCATCTTTGACAGCGCCCGAACCACCCTCGGTTCCGTCGCTTCGCCCGCCGTTCTTGAACGCACGGAAGCCGCGCTCGCCCGCCACCCTGCCCCGCCCGCGCCACAGCCCAAACCCTTAGCCCTGCGCCCCGGCGATGAGTTGTTGGCGCTCGACGGATTCCACGTCTCCGGCTCAGCCTTCGCGCACCCTGCGCCCGGCCTGCTGGACTCCTCCCGCGGCCGGTCCAATCGTCTCACCGGCATCATGATCTCGCGCGGCTTCGTCCCGGTGCATCGTTACATCCACGTTCTGGTGGCGGGCACAAAGTTCAACCCGGTGCGCGAGGAGCCGTCGCTGTTGGGTGTCACCATCTTCGCCCCGGGACGCTATCCCAAGGGTGTCGCCGGCTCGGGTGACAGGCGCCTGCGCTGGAAGACCATCACGCTCAAGGAAGAGATCAATCAAATCTGCCACCTCGAAATCGCGGACCGGCTCCACGACGGCCACCTGGCTGTTCGCGCCATCGTGATGTCGAACGTGAAGGAGCCGCCGCCCGATCCCGAAGAAACCCTCGCCGCCCTGGCTGGCTCCCCGGAGCTGGAAGCGGCCCTGCCCGTCGAACCCTTCGCCCGCGTCACCTACGAGGACGTTCCGCGCGACCTGCGAATTCAGATCCGAGGCAGTCATCACTCACCCGGCGCGCTCACCGGCCGGCGCTTCCTGCAACTGTTCGATTCGAAGCCCGAAGATTACCGCGATGGAAGCGGCCGGTTGAAGCTGTCCACCGACCTTACCGAAGGCAACAATCCCCTGCTGGCCCGCGTCCTGGTGAACCGCGTCTGGAAACACCACTTCGGCGAAGGCTTGACCTCAACGGTGGACAACTTCGGACGCACCGGCGAGCGGCCCTCGCATCCTGAACTGCTCGATTACCTGGCACACGGGTTCATCGAAGACGGCTGGAGCCTGAAGCGCCTGCACCGCCGGATTGTGCTGAGCGACACCTACCGGCAATCCAGCGAGGAGTCCTCCCAGGCAGCCGCGCTTGACCCTTCAAACCGCCTTCTCTCGCACATGTCTGTCCGGCGCCTGGATGCCGAATCCATTCGCGACGGCATTCTTGCGGTGGCCGGGTCGCTGGATGGAGGAGCACTCGGGCCCAGCGTCCGGCCCCACATCGCGCCGAATCAGGATGGACGCGGCAAGCCGGATTCCGGCCCGCTTGACGGCAATGGCCGCCGCAGCGTCTACTTCGAGATCCGCCGCAACTTTCTACCCGCCATGCTGCTGGCTTTCGATTATCCGTCGCCCACCTCCACGGCCGGCAAACGCGGCGTCTCAACCGTGCCCGCGCAGGCGCTGGCCCTGATGAACAACCCGTTCGTCACCCGGCAGGCATCGAACTGGGCCCGGCGCGCGACGGCGGCGGAAAGCGACACCGGCAAACGGCTTGACGCCATGTTTCAAGCCGCCTACGCCCGCCTGCCCGAACCGGCCGAGCGCGACGGAATCCTCACCTTCCTGCACAACGGCGGCGCCTGGGATGAGGTGGCGCACGTGCTTCTCACCGCAGCCGAGTTCTACTTCGTCCGCTAGGAGTCCGCCATGCCTTCACGCCGCCACTTTCTTCAACTCGCCGCCGCCGCGCTCCATGCCGAATACGCCGCCGCCGAAACCAGCCGCGCCATCGCCCCGCTCGCCGAGCGCAAGCCCCACCAGACGCCGCGCGCCAAAGCCATGATCTTTCTCTTCATGGACGGCGGCGTTTCGCACGTCGATAGCTTTGACCCTAAGCCCCGCCTTCAACGCGAAACCGGCCAGCCCCTCCCTCTCGCCCGCCCCAAGCTGGTGCGCGCCGACAGTTCTATCCTCCTCGGCTCGCCCTTCTCCTTCCGGAAGTACGGCGCCTGCGGGGCCGATGTCTCGGAGTTGTTTCCTCACGTGGGCGCCCGCGCCGATGATCTCTGCATCGTGCGCTCCATGGCGGCCGATCATTCCGAACACACCGCGGCGAATTACTTCATGCATTCGGGTTCCGGGCTTCAGGGCCGGCCAAGCATGGGCTCCTGGGTAACCTTCGGTCTCGGCAGCCCCTCCCGCAACCTGCCGGGATATGTGGTGCTCGACAACAGCATGATCCCGCCGGGCGGTCTCGATATCTTCGGCAGCGGCTTCCTGCCGGCCAGCTATCAGGGGTCGCTCTTCCGCAACGCTCCTCAGCCCGTCGCGGACCTTGCCCCCTCGGAAACTCCCGAGCGGCAGCGCGCCAAGATGGATCTCCGCCGCCAGTTGGACCGCGGGGCCCTCACACGCTTCGGGCAGGCCAGCCAGATGGAAGCCGCGGTGGCCAACTACGAACTGGCGTTCCGCATGCAATCCGCCGTGCCCGAATTGGCGGACATAAGCGGTGAGACCGCCGCCACGCGCCGCCTCTATGGACTGGATGATCCCCAAACCGAAGAGTTCGGGCGCTCCTGCCTGCTTGCCCGGCGCCTCATTGAACGCGGCGTGCGTTTTGTCGAACTGCTCAGCCCGAAGCGCGACGGCTTCGACCGCTGGGATCAGCACGCGAATCTCAAGACCGGCCACGCAACCAATGCCCGCGCCACCGACAAGCCCATCGCCGGCCTGCTGGCAGACCTCAAAACCCGCGGACTTCTGGACTCCACCCTGGTGCTCTGGAGCGGCGAGTTCGGACGCACCCCCACCGCGCAGGGCTCCGGCGATGCCATCGGGCGCGATCATCATCCCTACGCCTTCACCTGCTGGCTCGCCGGTGGCGGCGTGAAAGGCGGTCTCACCTACGGGGCAACCGACGAGTACGGCTTCTACGTAGCCGAAAACCGCGTGCATGTGCATGACCTGCATGCCACCGTGCTGCACCTGCTCGGGCTGGATCATAAGCAGTTGACGTACCCTTTCTCCGGGCGGCAGGTGCGCCTAACCGATGTCCACGGAGAGATCGTGCGGCCCCTCCTCGCCTGAGCGAACCGCGCCCCGGCGGTACAATGTAAGCTTCCCCGCGAGGCCCCTCTGTCACACGCCATCCGTTTGAGCAACGTCACTCACCAGTTTGCCGGCTATACCGCGGTTGAAGACGTCTCGCTCAGCGTTTCACAGGGCCGGTTCGTTTCTGTGGTGGGGCCCAGCGGCTGCGGCAAGTCCACGGTGCTGAGTATCGCCGCCGGCCTGCTTGCGCCCACTTCCGGTTCCGTGGACGTGCTGGGCAACCGGCTGGAAGGCATCAACCGCCGCGCCGCCTACATGTTCCAGCAGGACGCCCTGCTGCCCTGGAAAACCGTGCTCGCCAACATCACGCTGGGGCTTGAGTTCCGGGGCATGGCCGTGGAAGCGGCGCGTGGCCCGGCGCTCGAATGGGTTCGGCGCGCGGGGCTGGAAGGTTTCGAAAACCATTACCCCCATCAATTGAGCGGCGGGATGCGAAAGCGCGTCGCCATGGCGCAGACGTGGATCGTCGATCCCGATATCGTCCTGATGGACGAGCCGTTCGGAGCCCTCGACGTCCACACCCGCCTCCGCATGGAAAGCGAGATCCTTGGCCTCTGGAGCGGCTCGGGCAAGACCGTCCTGTTCGTCACCCATGACCTAGAAGAGGCCGTCGCCCTCTCCGATGAAGTGGTGGTGCTCTCCGCCGGACCCGCCAGCCGCGTGGTCGGCTCCTACGCCGTGGACCTGCCCCGTCCGCGCAACCTCATCGACATCAGAACGGACCCCGAATTCAACCGCATCTACACCGCCATCTGGCGCCACCTTAGAACCGAGGTTCTCAAGAGCTATGCGAGCTAAGCCCTCGCGGGCGCCCATGATCCTCTGGCAGGGCTTGCTGGGCGCCGCTTTCCTGCTCTTTTGGCAGGCCGGCGCCAGCCTCGGCATCCTGGACAAATTCTTCTTCAGCCGCCCCGGCGATATCGCGGCGCGGGTCTGGCAACTCTTCGCGGCGGGCACCGTGTGGAGCCACCTGGCCGTCACTCTCCTGGAAGCCGCGCTCTCGTTCGGTATCGGCGTCGCCAGCGGCATCCTGGCGGGGTTCGTTCTGGCGCGCAACCATTTCCTGGCCGCCCTGTTCGATCCCTACATCCGCGTCGCCAACGCCCTGCCCCGCGTCGTGCTGGCGCCCATCTTCCTTCTCTGGTTCGGACTTGGCATCTGGTCGAAGGTGGCCCTCGGTGTCACGGTGGTCTTCTTCATCGTCTTCTTCAACACGTTCCAGGGAGTGCGCGAAGTGGACCCGGTGATCGTCAACAACGCCAGGATGCTGGGCGCCACGGAACGGCAGTTGATCCGCCACGTGCTCATCCCCAGCGCCCTCACCTGGATCTTCTCCAGCCTCCACATCAGCATCGGCTTCGCCATCATCGCCGTCGTGGTCGGCGAATACCTCGGCGCCTCGCGCGGAATCGGCTACCTCATCGCCCAGGCCGAAGGAGTCTTCGACACAACCGGAGTCTTCGCGGGAATGGCCATTCTGGCAGCCGTCGTGCTACTCGTCGGCTGGGGCGTCGACCGGTTGGAACGAGCGCTACTGCGCTGGAAACCCCGCGCCGCCGCTTCGCGGGAAGTCGCATAGGGAAGTGAGAGCCACGCTTTTCCAGCTCACGAGCACCGGGCAGATTCGTCCCGATCACCCAGTTCTGCATCCGGTTCTCAAGTGAGTTGAGATCCTCCACTTCGTGCTGCCGCCCATCAGGACCACGGATGACGTTCCCGTCAAACTCAGGTACCTGCTGGGATTCCACTTGGATGCGCCCGTCGAGTAGTGCGCGACGGTGACTTTCAACCGGTGTGCATCGGCCAGTTGTGATTGCAGTTCTGCCGAATCCGGCACCATCGACAACGATGATGACCGCTTCCAAACGGGACCTACCGGGCCGTCCACGCCCGCACAATCAGCTCATCGGTCTCCTGCGTCAACTCCCGGCCATCGAAGCCGCCCCGGATCTCCCAGCGTTCGAACCCCACACTGCCAAGCAGCAAAGCCATTTCATCTTTATAAACCCATCTCGTCTCATCTCATATGAGCTTCGCTGCAACAACTCCACCGCCCCGTCGGCCCCAATGCTCTCGATCTCGGTAATCGAATGCTGAACCTGCCGCACCCGGTCAAAGCTCCGCGTGTCGAAGACCCGCAGCATCCGCCCCGTCCGCGGATCCTGGATCTCGCCTTCCAGCACGCGAACATTCTGCTCCGCGCCAATCCACGCCAACCCCGGGAACGCTCCGTCCAGCGTCAGCAGACCGCCCGGCAGCAGGTGCTCACGGCACGCCGCCAGGCACCGAAGCTGGCTCTCCTGCGTCACGTTGTGCGTGAACGCGTTGTAGGGAATCATGATCAGCGCATACTTCCGCGGCAACCGGAAGCCGCTCATGTCCCCTTGATAGAGCCGCGGCGACAATCCCAACTCACTCGCCCGGGTCCGCAGCCGCGCCAGCATCGGCTCGTAGAGGTCCAGCCCATCGATGTCCACGCAGGCCGCCAGGCACGGCAGCAGCACGCGTCCGGTCCCGCAGCCGATATCCAATACCGGACCCTCCGCCCGCCGGGCCAGATCGCCATAGTAATCCAGCCCGAACTCGGCGCCGCCCAGCAGCACATCGTACAGGTCGCCGTCGTCAAACGGCGATCCCATCGCCTCATTAGAACTTTCCATCACGCACCTGGAACCCTGTCGGCTTGCCGTGCATCGCCCCACCGCGGCCAATCCACTGCGCCGTCCACTCGATCGCCTGAAGCGGAGTGACGCTCGGATACCCGAACAACCGGTGGCACCGCGCCGCGTTATTCAACAGCGCCGTCGCGGACTCCTCGCCCGTGAACTCCGGCGCCACGCCCCACAGCGACCCGAACTGCTCCGCCACCCATCGCACCGAAAGCGTCTCAGGCCCGGTCAGGTTCAACACATACGGCGGGCTCTGGCACAACCCGAACGATCTCAGAATCACCGAGTTCGCATCGCCCTGCCAGATCACGTTCGCGTTGCCCATCGCCAGATCCACCGGCTTGCGCTCAAACACCTTCAGTCCAATGTCGGCCAGCACGCCGTACCGCATCTCCACCGCGTAGTTCAGCCGCACCAGGGTCACCGGCGTGCCAAACTGCTGCGACCCATACTGGAACATCCGCTCACGCCCAATCGCCGACTGGGGATACTCCCCCGTCGCCTCCGGCGGCTGTCCCTCCGTCGACCCGCCGCTCTGCACCCGCGTCAACGGATAAATGTTCCCGCTCGACAGCGCCACAATGCGGGCATGCCAGAACCGGTGCGCCACTCGCCCGGGCAGGTACACGTTCATCGCCCAAGTGGTCCACTCCGAACCCGTCGACCCGAACTTGCGCGCCGCCAGATGCAGCACATTCGGAGCATCCGGCAGCCCCTCAAGCACGCCGTCCTCCAGCAGGTCGCCCGAAAACGTCGCCACACCTTCGGCCTCAAGCATCTCGCGGATGCGAGCATCGCTGAACCGCGACACCCCCATCACCCGCCGCGATACTCCAGACGCCCGCACCGCCCGCGCCGCCCGCAGCGCCAGCGTCGGCCCCATCTTCCCTGCCACGCCCAAAATCAACAGGTCGCCGTCCAGCGCACCCATCGCCGCCACGTCGGCTTCATTTGGCGTCGCCAGAAAATCCTCAAGCTGTTCAACGGAGGTAAACATCACCGCTTGTATCCGATCTTCCGAAGGAACGAGTGCCGCCACTCAACACCCGCCGCATCCTCCACACCCCGCGGCGCCGAGCCATCGATCACGCCCAGCACCCCGCGGCCCTGCTCCGTCTCCGCCACAATCACCTCCACCGGGTTCGCTGTCGCGCAGAAGATCCCGCACACCTCCGGAACCTCCTTCAGCCGTCCCAGAATGTTGATCGGAAACCCGTCCCGCATCACAATGTGGAACGTGTGCCCCGCCCCCACCGCCAGCGCGTTCTCCACGGCCGCCGCCCGCAGAGCGTCATCGTTCCCCTCCACCCGCACCAGGCACGCCCCCGATGCTTCGCAGAATGCCACGCCGAACCGCATCGCCGGATTCGTGTTCACAATCGCTTCGTAGATGTCTTCCACCGTCTTAATGAAGTGGCTCTGGCCAACAATCACGTTGGCGCCATCGGGAATCGCAAGCCGCACCGCTTTCAGTTCCATAAACAGCCAGAATAACGTACCGGCCTTGCGCTACACTGCCGGAAGCTATGCAACATCCATCAGGCCCGGCGCCGTCCACGGCCAACCGCCGGGAAGCGCTGCACCGGCTCGCCGCGTTCGCCGCCGCTTCGCCCGTAGCGTTCGGCCAGAAAGCCGAGCCCTCGCCGGACGCCATGGTCAACGTCTTCGATCTCGAACAGGTCATGAAGTCCCGCGTCAACAAGACCGCTTATGATTACGTCACCGGCGGAGGCTGGGACGAGTTCACCCTGCGCCGCAACCGCTCCCAGTTCGAACGAATCCTCTTCCGGCCCCGCTTCTTCCGGGAGGTCTCAAATGTCGATCTCTCCACATCGCTTCTCGGCTTGAAGCTCCCCATGCCCATCTTCGTCGCGCCCACCGGCGTACACGGCCAGGTGCACCCGCAAGGCGAAATCGCCACCGTCAAGGGAGCCGCCGCGCTCGGCGCCCTCATGGGCATCAGCACCAACAGCAGCTTCCCGCTCGATAAGATCGCCGCCGCCGCCGCCCGCGCGCCCCTCTGGTTCCAGCTCTACACCGGGCCCGATCTCGACGGCACCCGCGAGAAGGTTGAACGCGCCGTCGATCTGGGCTGCAAGGCGATTGCCGTCACGGTCGATGCCCCCTACGCCGCGCCGCGCGAACGCGATCAGCGCAACCAGATCGACAACACGCCGGAACGGCAGGCCGGCGCGCGCCGCCGTAACCTTGGTGAGGCCAGCGGCTCGCAAGGTCTGGCCACCCGCTTCCAGGCTTCGCTCAACTGGAAGTTCCTCCGCGACCTTGTGGCCTACGCGAAAGTGCCCGTCCTGGTCAAAGGCATTCTCACACCGGAAGACGCCGTTCTCTCCATCGAAAACGGTGCCGCCGGCGTCATCGTCTCGAACCACGGCGGCCGCTATCTGGATGGCGCCGTCTCGACCATCGAAGTCCTGCCGGAGATCGTCGATGCCATCGGCGCCCGCGGTGCCGTGCTCATCGACGGCGGCTTCCGCCGGGGCACCGACATCCTCAAGGCTCTCGCCATCGGCGCCCGCGGCGTCTTCGTCGGCCGCCCGCCTCTCTGGGGCCTGGGAGCGTTCGGGGAAGCCGGTGTCGCCAAAGTGCTTGAGATCCTGAAGAAGGAACTCGCCTGGGCCATGGCTCTTTCCGGTCACGCGAGCCTCTCCACCATCGACCGCTCACTCATCCGGTTCGACCGGCCCTGACAAGGAAACCGAATGCCAAAATCCCGAGGGCGGCACGAACGGACCAGGAGCGCGGCCCCCAAGCTCATCACCGGAACCCTGCGTGCCCACCGCGATGGCTACGCCTTTGTCATCCCCGACGAGGCTCTTCCCTCCATCGACGGCGACATCTTCCTCCCGCCCGGCGCCGCCGAATCCGCCATGCACGGCGATCGCGTCGCCGTCCGCATCGCCCGCCGCGATGCCCGCGGCAGGGCCGAAGGGGAGATCGTCCGAGTCCTCACCCGTGCCCGCGAAACCGTGGTTGGAACCTTCGAAGCGCGCCGCCACGGCTACTACGTGCGCCCCCACGATGACCGGCTTCGCCAATGGCTCGACATCCCGGAACACCGGGCCCTGCCCAAGTCCCTCCACCAGGACCGCGTCGGCCCCCAGCTTGACCCCATCAACCATCCGCAGGATCTCAACGGCATGATCGTCAACGCCGAGATTGTCGAGTATCCCCGCGACGGCAACAACGGAGTGGGCCGTGTCATTGAGGTGCTCGGCCACCCGGACGACTTCGGCGTCGATGTCGAGATCATCATCCGCAAGCACGGCCTGCCCCACCGTTTCCCGGAACCTGTGCTCGAACAGGCTCGCGCCACCAGCCACGCCATCACACCGGCCGAACTCGGCGGCCGCGAGGATTTCCGCGCCTTCGACATCGTCACCATCGACGGCGAAACGGCGCGCGACTTCGACGATGCCGTCTGGGTTGACCGTCTGCCCAACGGCCACTTCGGCCTTCAAGTGCACATCGCCGACGTCAGCCACTACGTCCGCCCCGGCTCGCCCATTGACCGTGAAGCGGCCGCGCGCGGCAACAGCGTCTACTTCCCGGACCGCGCCATCCCCATGCTCCCGGTTGAGCTCTCGACGGATATCTGCAGCCTGCGCCCCGGCGAGGACCGCCTGGTGTTCTCAGCCATCCTTGAGATCGATCAACAGGGCGGCACCGTCTCACAGCGTTTCACCCGGGGCGTCATCCACAGCCGCGAGCGCATGACGTACACCAACGTCCACCTGCTGCTTGAAGGCGACCCCGAACAGCGCCAGCGCTACCAGCCCTTCATCGAACGCTTCGAGCGCATGCGCGAACTCGCCGAACTTCTCAACCGGCGCCGTGTCCGCCGCGGAGCCATCGACTTCGACCTGCCCGAACCCCTCATCGAATTCGACGAGTTCGGCCAAATGATCGGCGTCCGCCGCGGTCCGCGCAACATCGCCCACCGCATCATTGAGGAACTGATGCTTGCCGCCAACGAAGCCGTTGCCAGCCACCTCAGTGCCGCCGGCATCCCGTCCCTCTACCGCATCCACGAAGAGCCCGACCCGGCCCGCGTTCTGGAGTTCGAGGAGTTCGCTTCCCGCTTCGGCGTCACGCTCGGCATGGGAGCCATGCCCGTCAAGAAGCACGTCATGGTGGCCCGCACACGCGATGGCCGCAAGATCCATCGCGACATCGTCCTTGCCGCCGGCTCGGGCGGGCTCACCAGCCGCCACTATCAGAAGCTGGTCCAGAAAATCGAAGGCAAACCCGAAGAGCGCATCATCAGTTACATGATGCTGCGCTCGCTCAAGCAGGCCCGCTACAGCGAAGAGGACGCCGGGCACTTCGCGCTTGCCGCCGAATCCTACACCCACTTCACCTCGCCCATCCGCCGTTACCCCGATCTCATCGTCCACCGCGTCCTCGCCGCTTCCCTGGCCGCTCTTCCGGCGCCCTATGACGAGAAGGAGCTTGCCGGACTCGCCGCCGCCACGTCGGACACCGAACGCCGCGCCGCCGCCGCCGAACGCGACCTGGTGGAATGGAAAAAGGCCCGCTTCATGGCCGCGCAGCTCGGCGAGGAGTTCGAAGGGCTCATCGTCAGCGTCACCCGCTTTGGCTTCTTCGTCGAACTCAAGGACCTCTTTGTCGAAGGCCTGGTCCCCATCGAGCTTCTCCCGGGTGACCGCTTCTCGTATGAAGAGAACGCGCGCCGCATCATCGGAGCCCGCTCCCGCCGCCACTTCTCCGCCGGCGACGCCGTCCGCGTCGTGCTCGCCCGCGTCGATGCCCGCGACAACCGCCTCACCTTCATGCTCGCCGCCGAACCCGGCGCCGAAGGCCGCCGTAAGCGCTCGAAGCGGGTTGCTACGGCCGGGGAAGATCTGACAAACTCGTGAATTGCCCGTCTATTCAGTGATGCCCGGAATGCGGAGAGGAATCGCGCTTGTGGCCGCGGCCTGCCTTGGCGCCGCGCCTTTCTCGAACGCCCAGACCGGCGCCTCCATGGAGAGCGTGCTGCATTACAACGTGGAATGGCGCATGTTTGACGCCGGCAAGGCCCAGTTCCGGTTCGGAACCGGTGGCGCCTCGCTCAAGCTTCAGTCCGCCGGCATGGTCTCAAGGCTCTATCGCGTCAATGACCAGTACACGGCCAGCTTCCAGAACGGCTTCTGCGCCACCAGCACCTGGATGAAGGCGGAGGAAGGAAGCCGCCGCCGCGAAACCAACGTCGCCTTCGACGGCGAACGGCGCAAAGCCAAGTACGTTGAACAGGATCTTGCGAAGGGCATTGTCATCGCCGATAAGCAGATCGACACGGCGTCCTGCGTCCACGACGTCATCGCCGCCCTCCTCAAGCTGCGCACTCTCACGCTCTCCCCCGGCCAGTCCCTGCAGTTGCCCGTCAGCGATGGCAAGAAGTTCGCCCTGGCCCGCATCGAAGCCCAGGAACGCGAGCGCGTCAGCACTCCCGCCGGCACCTTCGACGCCGTCCGCTACGAAGCCTTTGTCTTCGACGACGTCATCTATCAGCGCAAAGCCCGGCTCTTCATCTGGCTCACCGAGGACGACAAGCGCCTCCCCGTTCAGATCCGCGTCAGCATGCGCTTCTACATCGGCACCATCACTTTCCAGTTGGAGAAACAGGAGTCATGAGACTGCTCCTTGCCGCCTGCCTCATCGCGCCTCTCGCCGCTCAGCAGCCCGGGCCCGTTCTTCCCGGGCGCGATGTCATTGCGCTGGTGACGAAGATGCTCCAGTTGATCGATGCCGCCTCCATCGTCCAGCCCGAAATCACGCGCGCCAGCGCCCCGCTGCTTGAGAACCTGAAGCAGGCGCGCGCCAATCTCGAGATGTCTTCCGGCCAGCAGCACGCGCTCTACACCAACCAGATTCTGGTCAATGTCAGGGCTTACCTTGCGGTGGCCGAAGCTCTGCCGCGGCCGCACCCGTTCCCGGACTCGGCGCGCCAGCAGATGATCGATCTTCGCGAAAGTCTGGCACGTTTCGAAACCCACTTCAACGCCCTGCTCGAACTGCGCGAAGCCATGATCCGCCCGGCCGACCGCGATAACGTCCGCCGCTTCCGCGACGAGAACGCCAAGCTGGCCCCGCCCGCCGCCGGCAAGCCCCGCATGGTCTTCCTGGGCGACTCCATCACCGCCGGCTGGCGCCTCAAGGAGTACTTTCCCGATCGCGATGTTCTCAACCGCGGCATCGGCGGCCAGGTCACCGGCGAGATGCTCGGCCGCTTCAAAACCGACGTCATCGACCTCAAACCCGCTGCCGTTCTGATCCTTGCCGGCACCAACGATCTGGCGCGCGGCACCCCCATCGAGATCATCGAAAACAACCTGGCCATGATGGCCGATCTCGCCGGCCACCACAAGATCAAGGTGGCCATTGCCAGCGTGCTCCCCGTCAGCGACTACCACAAGCAGAAGAACCCCGCCTTTGAAATGACCCGGCGCCGCCCTCCGCAACTGATCAACGCTCTGAACGCCTGGATCAGGAACCTCTGCCAGGCCCGCGGCTACGTCTATATCGACTACGCCGCGCAGCTCACCGACGGCAGCGGCTTCCTTCGTGAAGACACGGCCGATGATGGCCTGCATCCGAACGCCCTGGGCTATCGTCTGATGGCTCCCGTGGCCCAGGAAACCATGGCCCGCCTGGCCAAGTAGTCCGTTCGCGGGCGGTATACTGAGTTCAGCCGCACGCGGATGTGGCGGAACTGGCAGACGCACTGGATTTAGGTTCCAGCGCCCGCAAGGGCATGGGAGTTCGACCCTCCCCATCCGCACCAAGTTTCACCGGGAGTCTGATCATGCCGCACCCCTCGCGCCGCCTGTTTTGCCAGGCCAGCGCCGCGCTCGCCACCGCGCAGTTTCCCATCCTCGGCGCCAATGACCGTGTCAACATCGGCCAGGTCGGAATCGGCGGCCGGGGCCGCGACCACCTCGGCTACTACGCCACGCTCGACGAGGCCCATATCGCCGGCATCTGCGATGTCAACCAGGCTGGCCGTGAACGCGGCGTGGCCCAGGTGCAAAAGCTGAAGAACTACCAGCCCAAACAGTTCTCCGACATGCGCGCCATGTTTGAGTCGAAGGAGATCGATGCCGTGTCGATCACCACGCCCAACCACTGGCACGCGCTCTCCGCCATCTGGGCCTGCCAGGCGGGCAAGGATGTCTACGTCGAGAAGCCCGCCAGCCACAACATCCATGAAGGGCGCATGATGGTGGCCGCCGCGCGCAAGTACGGGCGTATGGTGCAGGTGGGCTCCCAGAGCCGCACCATCGCTCACAAGATGCGCGCCATGCAGCTACTGCGCGAAGGTGTCATCGGACAGGTCTACCATGCGCGCGGACTCTGCTACCGCCGCCGCTTCTCCATCGGACACACGCCGGATGAGCCCGTGCCGCCCGGCCTGGATTGGGACCGCTTTCTGGGCCCGGCCCAACTGCGGCCCTACTCCAGGAATCGCTTCGCCTACAACTGGCACTGGTTCTGGGAAACCGGCAACGGCGACATCGGCAATCAGGGCATTCATGAGATGGATATCGCCCTCTGGGGTCTCGGCCGTGGAGGCTGGCCCAAGACGGTGCTCTCCTCCGGTGGAAAGTACGTTTGGAAAGACGATCAGGAAACGGCCAACACCCAGACCGCGGTGTTCGACTACGGGGACGCCATGATCACCTTCGAAGTGCGCAACCTGCCCACGCCCACCGAGGGCGGCGCCCTGATCCGCCCCAACCATACCGGCAACATCTTCTTCGGTGAAGCGGGTTTCCTGGTGGTGGACAACACCAGCTTTCAGGTCTACAAGAGCGCGGCCGCGTCCATCAGCCACGAACAGGCCAGCACGGCCGGCGCCGGCGGTCTGGAGAAGTACGAGAAGACGATGGACGAAAAGGCCGTGGAAGGCCAGGCCTGGGCCACCACGCCCCACATGAAGAACTTCCTGGAAGCCGTCCGCTCCCGCGATCATCGCAAGCTCAATGCCGACATCGCCATCGGAGCCCACTCGGCCGCTTTCGTCCACCTGGCGAACATCAGCATGCGGCTCGGCCGGCAGCTCACACTTCGACAATCCGATGGACGCGCGGCCGGCGATGACCAGGCCAACTCCATGCTCACCCGCGACTACCGGGACCCGTACCTCATCGGCTCCCAGGTGTGAGCCCGCCAAGCCCTAAAAGAAGTTCATCGTATACGTCACACGCACACCCGCGCCGATCTCGGCCGCGGCATCCTTGATGAAGGACAGGTGGTTCCGGTACACCCGGTTCGACGCATTGAACACCGCCACGCCCAGCGTGTGCAGCGAGTGCTGGCGGGCAATCGTGTGCGTGAGCCGCACATTGAACACGCCATACCCGGCCGTTTCGGTCTCGTGGTCCGCGACATGGGTCTGCCGGCGGGCGAACTGAAACTCCGGCCGCAGGCTCAAGCTGCCTCGCCGGACATCCAGCCCCACCCGGGCCCGCACCGGAGGAATCCTCGGCAGCCAGTCGCGCGACTCCGTCAGCCGGGCATGCACCCCATCCACCCCAAGGTTCAGCCAAAGCGACTGGTGCATTGCCACATCCATCCGCGCCTCAGCCCCCTGGTACCGGGCATCGGCCTGCAAATAGTCCGCCACCAGCAGTCCGTCCTCGAACTCGCCGGTCGATTGCAAATAAACGAAATTGCTCATCCGGTACTGGAACGCGCTTACCTCCGCCCGGAACCTGTTCGAATGATGCCGCAGAGAAATGTCCCCGCCCTGCGATCTCTCGCCCACCAGCCCCGCATTGCCGTTCTCATACGTCAGATTTCCCGGGTGTGGGCCCTTGTTGTAAAGCTCCTCCAAAGCCGGCGCCCGGTAAGACTGGGTGAAGTTCACAAGCAGCGCTCCGCCCGTCCACGTTGTGTACCGCATGCCTCCTGATGCCGAAAGCCCGTTGAAGCTGCGCTGTTTCAGGCCTTGCGCCTTGTATCCGTTATGCTCGTAGCGCGCCCCGAACTGAAAGTGGATCTTCTCCCCGCCCATCTCCTGCAGACCGAACACGGCGAACGCCTTCTGTGAGGTGGGCGGCGCCAAAGCTTCCTCGCCCGTGGCCTTGTAGTCTCGCGTCATGCCCCAGAAACCCGCGCTGCCGGAATAGGATCCACGCCGCTTCTGCTGAGCCAATCCCTGATAACTGAACTGCTTGTTGAAGAAACGCGTGGCCACTTCGTCACCCTCCAACTCGCGGTGGCGGTAGTCGGAGTAGTTGGCGATGAACTGCATCCGGTCCAGTCCCCCGCCCAGGCCCTTGAAGGTCAGGTTGGCCCTTCCATTGTGGCGCCGGGTGGCAATCGAAACTGGACCGTGATGGTGATCCTCCTCTTCTTCCTCACCGGCATGGGCATCCGGAATTCCGTAGAGCGAGTCCTGCACCGTGTACGTCCCGCTCGCTGAGACCCGTTCCCCGTACCGTCCCACACCGATGCTGGTGTGCTTCAACTCCGTCGCCGAGTTCTGCACCCGCCCCAACGGCGTGTTGTAATCCCCGGATCGCTGGCCGCCTCCGCTGGCCCACACCGCGAAATTCCCAAGGCCGAACTCAAAGTTCCCGCTGCCCGCGCCATACGAGTTGGTCGTACCGGCGCCGCCGCTCAGGCCGCCGTGAACCCCGGGATGGGGGTGCGAATCGATATCCTGATCCCGCGAGATGATGTTCACCACCCCGCCGATCGCATTCGAACCATACAGCAAGGTGGCCGGACCGCGCACCACTTCAATCTTGTCAATCGTGGTTGCGTCCACAGCCTCGCCGTGGTCCCCCGATTGAGAAGACAGGGTGCCGGTCCGGACACCGTCCTGCATCACCAGAACTCTGTCGCCATCGAACCCGCGGACCACGGGCCTGCTGGACCCCGGCCCGAAACTGCGCTTGGCGATTCCCGATTCCTGATCCAGCAACTCGCCCAGCCCCACTGCATTCTTCGTCGTCAACTCGTGCGACGAGACCGACGTCACGGTCTGAAACGCGTCCGCCGTCGTCGTCTCCTGCAACGATGCCGTCACCGTTATGGAGTCCCGGACGGCCGCCACCTGAAGCGTGAATACCACTTCCGCCGGGTCCGCGCCGGTTGTGACTTCAACCACCTTGCGCTCAGCCGACAGCGCCTTCATCTCCGCGGCCAGTTCGTAACGGCCCGGGGCCACATCTTTGAATTCGAAGGTACCGTCCGAAGCGGTCTCCACATGGCGGCCTGTGCGCAACAGGTAGACGTCGGCATGGTGCAGCGGTTGGGCGCCGGTCAACTGCACCCGCCCGCGAATCGTGCCGCAATGGCCGGGGGCGGCGGCGCCAAGGAGCCCCATCAGGAACAGGGCGGGCAGGTACAGCGCGGGAAGGATGTGTTTGCTGGTCAAACAAAGAGTATCCAGCCGTCTGGCCGGCGCCCGCCACCGAATCTCGTAACCGGGCCGGTTGTCCCGGCGAACGGGATCATCACGCCGGTGAACGGCGCGCTCAAACTTTTCCGAAAGCTCTGATCGAAATACGGAAAGCAGACGATATAATGGTGCTAACTGCCGGTGCCGGGCAGCCAGCAATAGGGAATGCCGATTCCGTCGAGATTGAGCAAAGAGAGGCGGCCGAGGGGATGAGTAAACCGCAACTGCAGCCCATAGAAACGGTGAGTGTTGCCGAGTCCGAAGCGGAACCGGCGAATTACAAGGTGTTCCACCGGATTGTGGACTGGATTACGAACGACCGGATGCAGCTTTTGAACATCACGGATCGGGTGAACGAAATCGTCCGCAAGAGCGGTGTGCGGGACGGCATGGTGCACCTGCAGTCGCTGCACACCACCACAGCCGTGTTCCTCAACGAATGGCAGGATGCCCTGCTGCACGACGTACGGAACTTTTTCGATCAGGTGGTCCACCGCGAACAGTACTACCGCCACAATGACCCTGAGTTTTCCGACTGCGAACGCCGCAACGCGGATTCCCACATGCGCGGCATGCTGATGGACCAGACGCTCAGCCTTCAGGTGCGGAACGCAACTGTTCTGCTCGGCACCTGGCAGAGCATTATCCTGGCGGAGTTCGACGGTCCGCGCAGCCGTTCGCTCGCCGTCCAGGTTTCGGGCGTCTGACAAGTATGGCCAGGTACTTCCGGCTGGAGCAGGCGGAGCGGCTATTGCCCACCGTGGAACTCTCCATCCGGAAGGCCCTGGAGTTGAAACAGTCGGCGCAGGAAGCGTCCGATACGCTCGAAAGCCACATGCGCCACCTCAAAATGGCTGGCGGTGCTTTTGTCAACTACAACCGTTTGCATGCTCTCAAGGATCAACGCGATCAATCGATGGGGGCGCTCAAGCGCCTGCTTGAGGAGATTCACGAACTGGGCTGCCAGGTGAAGGACCTCGACATCGGTCTGCTCGATTTCCCGACGCTCTATCGGGGCGAGGAAGTGCTGCTGTGCTGGAAGCTCGGTGAGACCGGCATAAGCTTCTGGCACGGGCTTACCGAGGGCTTTCGCGGCCGCAAGGCCATCGACCGGGATTTCCTCGATAACCATCGGGGCGACCTGGAACAGTAGCTGTCCGGCCCCCGGCGCCGCCCCGTCCGCGGCCGCGCCCCGCCCCCGTTGCGCGGGAACCGTTGCAGCTTAGCCGACGTTCTAACCGACAGCCGGCTAGAAAGTTTTCGGCCCTGCCCGCCGATCAAAACGAAGACGACACAGGACAACACCCATTCATGGAACATTTTGACTTGATCGTGCTGGGCTCCGGTCCGGCCGGCCACCGCGCCGCCATCCAGGCGGCGAAGAACGGCAAGAAGGTCGCACTGGTTGAAAAGCGCGAGGTTGTGGGCGGCTCCTGCATCAACACCGGCACCATTCCCAGCAAGACCATGCGCGAGGCGGTGCTGCACCTGTCCGGGTATCAATACCAGAACATCTACGGCGTGAACTACCGCGTGAAGGAAAAGATCTCCATGGCGGACCTCTCCTTCCGCGTGCAGCACGTCATCCGCACGGAAATCGACGTGACGCTCGCCCAGTTGTCGCGCAACAACATTGAGCTTTTGTTTGGTGTTGGCAGCTTCGTTGACCCGCACACAATCCGGGTGACTTCCCAACGCGGCTCAACCGACTACCGGGCAGACAAGGTGATCATTGCCACCGGAACCCGTCCGGCCGAATCGCCCAAGGTCCCCATCAACGGCCGCAACATTATCAACAGTGACCAGATCCTTAGCCTGGGCCATCTGCCCAAGACGCTCATCGTCATCGGCGGAGGTGTGATCGGCGTTGAATATGCCTGCATGTTCGCCACGCTCGGCGTGCGGGTCATCCTGGTGGAACGGCGTCCGCGGCTGCTGGAATTCGCCGATTCGGAAATGGTGGAAGCGCTCAGTTACCACCTGCGCGACCGGCGTGTGACGATGCGCCTCAACGAGGAACTGGAAAGCGTCGAAGAGACGCCGGACGGTGTTGGCGTGGTTGCCAACATGAAGAGCAACAAGAAGATTGTCGGCGACGTTCTGCTCTACGCGGTGGGCCGGCAGGGCAACACCGACGACTTGAACCTGGAAGCGGCGGGCCTCACCGGTGACTCGCGGGGCCGCATCACGGTGGATGAGAACTACCGCACCGGCCAGCCGCACATCCATGCCGTTGGCGACATCATCGGATTTCCCAGCCTGGCGTCAGTTTCCATGGAGCAAGGCCGCATCGCCGCCGCCGTGGCCTGCGGCGCGGCCGCGCACTCCAACCCGGCCTACTATCCTTACGGCATCTACACCATCCCCGAAATCTCTTTCATCGGCAAGACCGAGGAGCAACTGACCGACGAGGACGTGCCGTATGAAGTGGGCGTGGCGTATTACCGCGAGATTGCCCGCGGGCAGATCCGCGGCGACACCACCGGCCGCCTGAAGATGATTTTCCATCGGGAAACGCATGAGATCCTCGGTGTCCACATCATCGGTGAGGGCGCCTCCGAACTTCTCCACATCGGCCAGGCAGTGCTGATTCTGAAGGGCACGGTGGACTACTTCATCGACACGGTTCTCAACTATCCGACGCTCGCCGAATGCTACAAGGCGGCGGCCTTCAATGGCCTGAACAAGCTGACGCGGCTCTAGGGGAACGGAGAAAAACATGGCACAAGCAATTGGAATTCTGGCTCTTGAAACCATTTCGGCCGGGCTGGTCAGGGACAACCGCGTGGCGGGCAGCCTCAGTGTGGTTCGCCCGGCAAGCGACGGTGGCGAGGGCGACACCGAGGGGCTGGCCGGCGTCCCGGTGGACGGGATTCTCGATCTCATCGTGCAGGCAGTCATGGCGGTGGAAGGCGCTCAATCGGCGGCCGCCATTGGCCTTGGAGTACCCGGCGTGGTGCGCGACGGCATGATCATCGAAGCTCCGAACCTGCAGCAACTGAAGGGCTTGGCCATCGAACGGGAACTGGGCCAGCGGCTGCGCGCCAGGGGCATCACGGCGCCCGTCGTCACGGTGAACGACGCCGATGCCATGGCCGCCGGTATCGCCGGCTCGAGAATGCAACTGGAGCGCCTCACCCGCATCTGGATGCTGGCGGGCGGCATCGGCTATGGCCGCTACCCCTGGTCCGAGGGTTTCTGGGAAGGCGGGCATTCGGTGGTGACCCTGGATCCCAAGGAACGCTTCTGCGGCTGCGGCGGCATCGGACACCTGGAAGGCGTGCTGGGCTACCGCGCCATGCGCCTCCGCTTCCTGGATCTTGAGCCCGAAGAGGTCTTCGAGAACGCCCGCGCGGGCGATGCGCGTTGCCTTGCCTTCTTCAAGCAGGCCCACCGCGCGCTGGCCGCCGCCACGGCCACCGTGGTGCACATGGAAGGGCCGGGCAAGTTCTACCTCACGGGGCCCACCGCGCAATTCGTCGACCTCACGCTCCTCAACCATTACCTGCATGAGATGGTCCGCATGAGTTCCCTTCAGGGCAGCGTGTTTGAGCGAGTGGAAACCACCGGCGAAATGGGCGTGCTTGGCGCGGCGGTCAGTGCGCTGCGGCGCAGCTTCACCTGATCTGACCTGCCCAACCTGACCTGCCTGACCTCATCAGCGTGACCGAAGCCCCGGCTCACTCGGACCGCAGTGACTCCAACGGGTCCACACGGGCCACACGGCGCGCCGGCAGGTAGCTGGCCACAGCCGCTGCCCCCAGCAGCACCGCCACGGCTCCGGCGTACGTAGCCGGATCCACGGGGCTGATCTCGAACAGCAACGCCGACATCATGCGCGAAAGCGCGACGGCGCCGGCAAGACCGGCCGCCGCGCCGACGCCGCCCCAAATCAAGCCATTGCGTACGAACAGGATCTTCAGTTCCTGCTGCTGCGCGCCCAGCGCCAGCCGGATGCCGATCTCGCGCGTCCGCTGCGCGACGGCGTAGGAGATCACCGCGTAAATCCCCACCAGCGCGACCAGCAGCGCCATGGCCCCGCTCAAGCCGAGCAGTGTCATCGTGAACGCCGTGCGGGCCATGGACCGCTCGTAGACCGCCTTCATCGTCTGCATCTCCGTGACCGGCAACCTGCCATTCACGGCGGCCACCGCCTGGCGGATCTCCGCGGCATATTAATCAGACCGTTGGTTAGTAGACATTGAGTTCAACCTGCGGCGTACACGGTGTCCTTGGTCAGGAAGAACATTTTGACCCACATTTCCGTTTTGAGCCGCGCGTGCGAATCTCCTGGATGCTCGTCCGCATCAATATCGATAGGGGTTTGAAGGCAGCGAAGACCCCTGCGGAGGACAGCACCCAATGGGTGACAAACAAAACCAGCCCTTTCAGCTCTCGTTC
>Ga0194132_10003751_pt1 | contig 26658 bp, 31 predicted proteins | sample TA2KigOf80mmetaG_FD_148612 | JGI IMG/M metagenome (GOLD analysis project Ga0194132, IMG submission 148612) | Freshwater microbial communities from Lake Tanganyika, Tanzania - TA2015054 Kigoma Offshore 80m | ecosystem: Environmental > Aquatic > Freshwater > Lake | place: Tanzania: Lake... | reverse complement strand
AGCCGCGCGTTCTCCGCCTCCAGGTCCTTCATCCGGCGGGCCTGGTCGACCCGCATCCCGCCGTACTCCTTCCGCCACCGATACAGCGTCTGCTCAGAAACGCCGATCTGCCGGCTGGCGTCGGCTACCGACGCACCCTTCGCCACCACAACCTCAACTTCACGCAGCTTCCCGATGATCTGCTCGGCCGTAAATCGCTGACGCGGCATCCCATTCTCCATTCAAAAGTGGGCCAATCCCAACTCTGGGCTTGGACCACTTTCGACAGGGCAGACCATCAGGACCCGGAGCATCGCCCATGCTGACCCACGAGATCATCAGCGCCCATCCCGACGTGCGCGGCAACACCAACGACGCGCTGATCCGCTGCATCGACCTGTGCTTCGACTGCGCCGAGGCGTGCACGTCGTGCGCCGACGCCTGCCTTGCCGAGGATTCGGTCGAGGATCTCGTGCAATGCATCCGCATCAACCTCGATTGCGCCGACCTGTGCCTGACGGCGGCCAAGGTGGCGAGCCGCCGCGCCGGCTCCAATGGAGAAGTGATCCGCCAGATGCTGCGTGCTTGCGAGACCGCATGCTCGCTGTGCGCCGAGGAATGCCACGCACACGCCAACCACATGGAGCACTGCCGCATCTGTGCCGATGCCTGCTCGGCGTGCGCGGAGGGCTGCGGCGACGCTATCGAGAGCATGGGTGGGCGGCGTGGCTCCGGTGACGGCAAGGGTCTCGACGGGCGCGAGCGGCACTAGCGCTCAGCGCGTCGCCAGGAGGAGGATCATCACGGTGCCGAGGGCGATGCGGTACCAGGCAAACGGGTAGAAGCCGTTCCGCGACACGAAGGCGATTAGCGAGCGCACCACGATCATGGCGGCGACGAACGCGCTGCAGAAGCCGGTGGCGAGGATCATGGCGTCGTCGGCCGCGAGCTCGCGCCAGTTGCGCAAGAGGTCGTAGCCGGTCGCGGCGATCATCGTCGGCACGGCGAGGAAGAAGGAGAACTCGGTTGCCGGGGCACGCCCCACGCCGAGCAGCATCGCGCCCATGATGGTGGCGCCCGAGCGCGACACGCCCGGGAACATCGCCACGACCTGGCACAGGCCGATCTTGAAGGCGAGCGCCGGGCCGACCTGCTCCGTGGTGGTGACGCGCGCGGGCGGATGATGCCGCTCGATCCACAGGATGGCGAGGCCGCCGGCGATCAGCGCGAACGACACCGTCCATGGCGAGAACAGCTTGTCCTTTATGAAGTCGATCGCCACAGCACCGATCAGGATGGCCGGCACCACGGCGATGAGGATGTTCGCCGTGAACCGTTGCGCTTCGCGCTCGCGCGGCAGTCCGAGCAGCACGGCGAGGAACTTCCGCCGGTAGACCCAGCAGATGGCGGCGATGGCGCCGAGCTGGATGAAGATCTCGAACACCCGGCCCGGCGGTCCGCGGAAGCCGAGCAGATCGACGAGCAAAATGAGATGCCCGGTGGAGGACACCGGGATGAACTCGGTAAGCCCCTCGACGACGCCCAAGAGCACCGCAATGAGCAGCATGGCCGTGCCGGGGTCGAGCGGTTCTTCTTGTTGCATCAGGCGGCCAGAACGACCCGGCGATAGCTGAGCGCCTCGGCGATGTGGATGCGGCGCACGGCGCCGCCGCCGTCCAGGTCGGCAAGGGTGCGGGCGACGCGCAGCACGCGGTGATAGCTGCGGGCGGTGAGCGCCATCTTCTTGGCAGCGTCGGCGAGGAGCGCGGCGCCGTCCGCCTCCGGCGTCGCGACCTTGAGGAGCATCTCGCCGTCGGCCTCGGCGTTGGTGCGCGCTGTGGCATCCAAGGCCGCATAGCGCTCGCGCTGCGCGGCGCGCGCCTTCTGCACGCGCGCCGCCACCGCCGCCGAGCCTTCGGCCGGCGGCGGCAGGGCGAGGTCGGCGACGTCCACCGCCGGGACGTCGACATGGAGGTCGATGCGGTCGAACAATGGCCCGGAGATCTTCGACTGATACTCGCGCGCACATTTCGGCGCGCGCCCGCAACCCAGAGCCGGATCGGCGAGATGTCCGCAGCGGCATGGGTTCATCGCCGCGACGAACATCACGCGGGCGGGATAGGTGACGTGGCCGTTGGCGCGCGCCACCGACACGCGGCCCGTCTCAAGCGGTTGGCGCAGCGCCTCCAGCACTTGGCGGCCGAACTCCGGCAGCTCATCGAGGAACAGAACGCCGCTGTGGGCGAGCGAGACTTCGCCGGGGCGCGCGCGCATGCCGCCGCCCACCATGGCCGCCATCGACGCAGAGTGGTGCGGATCGCGGAACGGCCGCGTGCGGGTAATGGCACCGTCGGACAAGAGCCCGGCAACGGAGTGGATCATGCTGACTTCGAGCGTCTCGCCGGCGTCCATCGGCGGCAGCAGGCCCGGCAGGCGCGCGGAGAGCATCGACTTGCCCGATCCCGGCGGGCCGATCATCAAGAGGTTATGGCCGCCGGCCGCCGCAACCTCGAGCGCGCGCTTGGCGACCTCCTGGCCCTTGATGTCGGCGAGGTCGAGATGGCGCTGGGTGTCGGAGGCCATCCGGGGCGCCGGCGACGACAGCACCTGCGTGCCTTTGAAGTGATTGACCAGGGCGAGCACGTTCTTGGGCGCCAGCACTTCGACCTCGGCGGCCCACGCCGCTTCGCCGCCGGAGGCGCTTGGGCAGATGATGCCCTTGCCGGCCGCCGCGGCGCCGATGGCCGCCGGCAACACGCCCGCGACAGGCGCGATGCCGCCGTCCAGCCCCAGCTCGCCCAGCACCACGTAGGGCGCGACGTCTTCCTCCGACAGCACGCCCATGGCGACCAAGAGCCCTAGCGCGATGGGCAGGTCGAAGTGGCTGCCTTCCTTGAGGACGTCGGCGGGCGAGAGGTTGATGGTGATGCGCTTGGAGGGCAGCGCCAGGCCGATGGCGGACAGCGCGGCGCGCACCCGCTCGCGCGATTCGCCCACCGCCTTGTCGGGCAGGCCGACGATGGCGAATGCCGGCAGGCCCGCCGCGACCTGCACCTGGACGTCGACGGGAAGCACGTCGATGCCCTGAAACGCGACCGTGCTGACGCGCGCGACCATCCGACTCCGCCCAGGTGCGCCGGTCCGCCGTTGGTGCGGAGCGCAGGCTGGAGTGTACGAACGGCGATGGCAGGCGTCACGCGAGCGTTGCGGGGCGGCGGACCGCGCCCACGCTCCCAAGGTCCCGGACGCTGGGGAGCGTATGGCGTCCGGGACCTTATGGGAGCGGCGGGCACGGAGAGGGGAGGAGGCTCCGGCGGCCCGCCTTGCGAGGGAGAGGACCCTCTAGTGCACCTTCTTGCGGCGCGGCGCGGACGACCGCGACTTGGTGCGGCCCTCGGCGCGGCGCTTCTTGTTTACCGTCGCCGCGGCGATGCGCTTTGCGGTGCCGGACGAGCGACCCTTCTTGGCGGCGCTCGTCTTGATGTGCTCGTACATGCGCTGGTCCTTCTTGGACCCGCCGCTGATGTGTTGACGTCCTGGCATGTCGTGCTCCTCGGGTTGTTGCCGGGCGCCGCCCTGCGTCAGCGATTCGAGCGCGCCGCGTGCTGGGAATCGGAGCCTTGCGTCATCGTCGGGGCCACGCCGCCGATCTCCTGCGTCAGCTCCTGCTTGCGCTCCCACATCTGCTGGACGATCTCGTTGTTGAAGTCCTCGTCGTCGATCTTCGGGAACATGTCGTTCTCTTCTTCGCGGATATGGTGCCGGACGTTTTCCATCAGCACCTTGAACTTGGCGTCCATGTGCGAGTCGTCGGCGTCGAGGTGCTCGATCTCGTCGATCAGCATCTTGACGACGTGATGCTCTTCCTGGGTTTCGTCCACCAACTCGCTCTCGCCGAGCGCGTCGCGCGCGGCGGGGTAGAAGATCTCTTCTTCGACCTGCGCATGAACCTTGATCTCGAGGATCGCCTGCTCCATCAGCTCCGCGCACTCGTCGGCGTCATCGCTCTCCTCCCACTTGGAGAAGATGTCTTTGACGTTCTTGTGGTCCTTCTTGAGCATCGCCGTCGGGCTGCGGGACAGGGTTTCCTCGCGCTTCGCGCTGCCGTCCTTGGCCATCGGTTCCTCCCTTTGCTCGCGGCAACGGTGCGTCACCGCCCTGCGCCATGATCTTGCGTGGCGAGACCTTCCCGCGGACGCCGTGGCATCGCGCGTGTCAAGGCTGTGACCGCAGGGCCGCGAAACGTGCGGGTTGGTGGCGCGCCGTTTGCGCGTTTGTGCGCAGCTTCTAGTTCGAAAAGGGGATCGAAAAGTCGGACCGAGGTCCGGGGAGCGCGGCCTGTGTGCGGACCGCGCTCGGGCAAGCGGAGCTACGCGTACTGCCTAGATGGGTCGCGCGCCGCCTTGCTGCGGACGCATTCCGGGCACCATTGTCGGCGTGCCCGGCGCAGCCGGTTGTCCGGGTGCGACCTGCGGGCGGGCGACGTCGGTGGCGTCCACCTTGCCGTCGCCGTTGCGGTCGTTGCGGCGCACCAGGTTGGCGAAGTTCTCGTTGAACTCCTCGATCGTCACCTGGCCGTCGCCGTCGTCGTCGTGGCCTTGGAACTGATCGACCATCTGGCGGCGATAGGCGTCGAGCCACAGCGCGGCGTATTCCTCGAGGTTGAGCTTGCCGTCGTTGTTGCGATCGAACTGCTTCAGGCGATCGCCGCGCACCGCGTCGACCTCGGCCTGGGTGGTGGCGCCGTCCTTGTTGGTGTCGTACCGCTCGAGCGGATTGGTCGCCGGGCGCGGCGGCATCATCGGCGCGCGCTGGGCCTGCGGACCCATCATCGGGCCGCGGCCTTGCGGACCGCGCTCGTCGCCACCGCGCGCCTGCGGCTGGTTCGGACGCATCTGCTGCTGCATGCGCTCGCGCCCTTGCGCCTGCATCTCCTGGATCATCTGGCGCATCTCCTCGTTCGGCACCATGCCGAAGCGCTGGCCGTTCGGGCCCTGCTGGAACATGCGCATTTTTGGTGCGGCCTCCTGCGAATATGCAGGCAATGCCGCCAGTGCCACCGGCACGGCGAGCGCAGCGGCCGCCACGCCTGCGAAGAGGTACTTGCGATTCATCGTGGTCTCCTTGGTCCCCGGGGCTGACACGGCGTTGGCCGCGCAGCGACATAGCTAGGATCAGCGTATTGCGGCCGGATTTCACGGCAAGGCGGGATTGGTTACTTCGCATTGCAGGCACCAACCCCGTAACGATCCGTAACAATTCGCCAGACGAGGGAAATCGGGCCGCCGAAACGGAAAGGGGCGCGCCGGCCAGGCGCGCCCCGATCGAGCGGACAGGAGGAAGCGGGTACCGCGAACCGGCGTCTACTCGTCGGCGCCGTAAACGATCTCGGGGTTGATCTCCTCGATCATCGGCTCCAGCGCGATGGCCGTGCGCTTGCCGGCGACATCGACCAGGGCAAGGGTGACCTCGCTGCCCGGAGTCACGTCGTGCAGCATCGCCGGGGCGATCGCATAGGCCTGGCCGTCGACGGTAATCGCGCCACGCTGGGCGTCCACCGCGGTGACGAAGCCGGTCACATAGGTCGCGGGAACCACGGTCAGCGCCTGGGCCATCGGGGCGAACAGGCCGGTCGCGACGGCAGCGGCGAAGGAAAGGGACTTGAGGTTCATCGGACTACACCTTGGTGGCCCTGGGAGGGGGCCGTTCCGCACGGCACCGGCCGCGCACGTCGGGGTTGTACCGTCGCGGTGTTGCTTGTCCTTTGCCCGCGCTTTGCGCCATGTTTCGGAAAAGGCCCTTTTCGTAACAGCGGGTTACCGCCGACTCGGCCTGCAACCTTCTGTCACCAACGTGTCGGAAAATCACACTTCGGCCCGCTATATTTCCTGGGCCATGGAAGCCAGCCCGCACATTCTGGTGGTCGACGACGACCGCGAGATCCGCGACCTGTTGTCGAAGTTCCTGCGCAAGCATGGCTTCCGCGTCGCGACCGCCGCCGAGGGCCGCGAGATGCGCAAGCATCTGGAAACTGGGCGCTTCGACCTCGTCGTGCTCGACTTGATGCTGCCGGGCGAGGATGGCCTCGCCCTGTGCCGCTGGCTGCGCTCCACCTCGCCCGTGCCGGTGATCATGCTCACGGCGGTGGGCGAGGACACCGATCGCATCATCGGCCTCGAGATGGGCGCCGACGACTACATCCCGAAGCCCTTCAACCCGCGCGAGCTTCTGGCGCGCATCCGCGCGGTGCTGCGCCGCGCCGAAGGACTGCCGAGCGCCGAGGCGCGCAAGGGCGTCTTCCAGTTCGAGGGCTGGAAGCTCGACACCGACCGCCGCGAGTTGTATCGGCCGGACGGCGAGCTGGTGCCGCTCACTTCCGGTGAGTACGACCTGCTGCTTGCGCTGGTCGAGCGCGCGCAACGCGTTCTGACGCGCGACCAGCTGCTCGACATCACTCGCGGCCGCGACACGATTCCGTTCGATCGCAGCATCGACGTGCAGATCAGCCGACTGCGCCGCAAGATCGAGGACGATCCGCGCGAGCCGGTGCGCATAAAGACGGTACGCGGCGGCGGCTACGTGTTCGCCTCCGAAGTCTCCAAGCCATGAGCGGCATCGACCCGAGCCTCGGCGACAACTCCCTCGTTGAAGGAGCACCCGCGAGTGTCGAGGACGATAGCGGTCGCTGGCGCGAGTGGGTGCAGAGTTTCGCCGGCCGCATGATGCTGATCGTGCTGCTCGGGCTTGCGGTGTTCGGCGCCATCCCGCTCGGCTACTACGTATACGACCGCACCATCGGTGCGACGGCATTGCAGGCGGAGTCAATCGCGCAACGCGTCATCAGCGTCGTCGAGACCTACGAGGCGCAGCTGCCGCCGCGCCGGCGCGACGTGCCACGCCTGGTGAGCACGCGCTACTTCACCGTGAGCTTGCGGCCGCAGCCGCCGCCCTTGCAGCCGCCGCCGCCCGAAGGGTTGATCGCCGAGCTGCAGCCGCGCTTGCAGCCGTTCGGCGACCGCCCCTACCGCATCTGGCCGACGCGCGGCCCAGACGGTGACGGCATTCTCGTGGCCGTGGCGGTGACCGGCGGGTGGCTGCTATTCGACGCGCGCCCCGAGCCCAACCAGGGCAACCCGGTGGTGCGCGGCTGGGCGTGGGCGGCGATCGCCTTCGCGGTGCTGTCGGTGGCATTCCTCCTGGTGCGCCGCACCGCCGCGCCGGTGGGGCAATTCGCCCTTGCCGCCGACCGCTTCGGCACCGACGTGAACGCGCCGCCCCTGCCGGAGGCGGGGTCATCGGAAGTGCGGCGGGCCATCCGCGCCTTCAATCGCATGCAGGAGCGCCTGCGCCGTTACGTCGATGACCGCACCATGATGATGGCGGCGATCTCCCACGACCTGCGCACCGCCCTCACGCGTCTGAAGCTGCGCGCCGAGTTCATCGAAGATTCCGAGCAGCGCGCCAAGGCCGTCAACGACCTCGATGAGATGCAGCAGATGCTGGAATCCACTCTGGCATTTGCGCGGGACGAGGCGGTGCAGGAGGCGCGCACGCTCGTCGACCTCGCCGCGCTGCTGCAGAGTCTGTGCGCCGACTACGCCGACGCCGGCAAGAACGTGCGCTACCAGGGTCCCGACCGCGCGGTGTTCGAGGGCCGGCCCGTCGCCCTGCGGCGCGCCTTCGCCAACCTAATCGACAACGCGGTGCGCTACGGCAACGAAGCGCTGGTCATGCTGGAGCCGGACGGCGGCTCGCTTCTCGTCCGCGTCGAGGATCGCGGGCCGGGTATTCCGCTGAACCTGCGCGAGCGGGTGTTCGCGCCGTTCTACCGCATCGAGGGCTCGCGCAGCCGCGAAACCGGCGGCATGGGCCTGGGTCTCGCCGTCGTGCGCTCGGTGGTGCGCGGCCACGGCGGCGACATCACGCTGGGCGACCGCGACGGTGGCGGCTTGGTCGTGCGTGTCGCGTTGCCGGGCCCTACATGACAACCACAGGGGAAAGATCATGAAAGTCGGCGTTCTCGGCACCGGCATGGTCAGTGCGGCGATTGCGACCAAGCTGGTCGAATGCGGACATGACGTCGTCATGGGGGGCGCGCGGCGAACAACGAAAAGGCCTTGGCGTGGGCACGCAGTGCAGGCGGCACGGCACGCGCGGGAACCTTCCGTGAAGCAGCGACGGCGTGCGACGTCCTGTTGAATTGCACGAAGGGCGACGCCTCGATCGAGGCGCTCACCGCGGCGGGCAAGGACGCGCTCAAGAGCAAGCTGCTGCTGGACCTCGCCAATCCGCTGCGCATGGTGGCAAACGCGCCGCCCAGCCTGTTCGTCGCCAACACCGACTCGCTGGCCGAGCAGATTCAGCGCGCGTTTCCCGAGCTGAAGGTGGTCAAGGCGCTGAACACGCTGACCGCGCCGCTGATGGTGAACCCGCGCGCGCTGCCCGCCGACCACGTCATGCCGATGTGCGGCAACGATGCCGGCGCCAAGGCGATCGTCGCCGGCATCCTGCGCGAATTCGGCTGGAAGCACGGCGAGATCCTCGACCTCGGGGCGCTGCCCGCGGCGCGCGCCATGGAGGCGTGGTTGCTGTTGTGGATCCAGCTGTGGGGCAAGCTCGGCACGCCGATGTTCAACTTGCAGTTGGTGCGCGCCCAGGGCTCCTAGCGCGCCCACCCAAGAAACAACCAGCGCCCCGCCGGACGAGCGGAGCCCCGCCGCGCAGCGGCGGAGCCGAAAACAACCAGCGCTCCGCCGGACGAGCCGAGCGCTGGCTTCAGGCCGCAGGGAGAGTTGCGGCACTGGGGGTCGAGCGCGCCGCCAGTCTGGCAGAGGGCTGGATCGGGCTCGCTGCAGGGTTGCTGCAGCGGCAATTTACTACTTATGCGGGATATTGTCAGCAGGCCGATGCGCGCCCAGGTTGCACGCGATGGTTGTCGGGGCGCGCGGGGCGGCGGCGCGGCGCCCCTGCCGAGGCGCGGTTCCCTGCGCCCCCTCGGGCTCGCCTTTAGCGCGGCTGGGTTCGGGCTTCGATTTCCGCGAGTCGCGAAAACGTGACGATCGACCAGAAAGAGGTGCCGGTCTTCTTCTCGAAGCCGGCCACCACGTCTGGACCGTCGCTGCGGTCGACGCCGACGAGGGTGCCCATCGGGCGAACGTCGGCATTGGCGTTGAGCGCTTCGATCGTCTCGACCTTGGTGCCGCCGTCGGTCAGCACGTCGTCGATGATGAGCAGGCGGGCGCCGCGCTCCAGCCGAGCGCCGAGGAACAAGCTGACCTCGCCATATTCCTTCTTCTGCTTGCGGTTGAACGCGTAGCCCTTGGCAATGCCGAACTGCGCGTGCAGCGCGATCGAGGTCGCAACCGCCAGCGGGATCGCCTTGTACGCGGGCCCGAACAGGACGTCGAAGGCGTCGACGCCGACGTCGCGGACGATCTTCTCCGCATAGCAGCGGCCCACCGCCGCCAGCGTCGGACCGTCGGGTATGCGGCCGAAGTCGACGAAGTACGGCGAAACGCGGCCACTCTTCAGCTTGAACTCGCCGCGCAACAGCGCCCCAGAGTCGAGCAGCGCGGCGACGAATCGTTCCTCCAGGGAGCCGCTTTGCGCCGCCATCGTCACGCCGCCTTGCGCGCGGCGAGCCGCTTGTCGATGGCGTCCCAGATGCGCGCCTCGAGCTTCACGCCGTCGAAGCGGTTCACTTCCTGGAGGCCGGTCGGCGAGGTGACGTTGATCTCGGTGAGGAAGCCGCCGATGACATCGATGCCGGCGAACACCAGACCCATCTCGCGCAGGCGCGGGCCGATGGCGGCGCAGATCTCGCGCTCGCGATGGTCGAGCGTGGTGGGGCGCGCCGTGCCGCCGACGTGTAGGTTGGAGCGCGCCTCGCCCGCCTTCGGCACGCGCAGGATGGCGGCTGCCGGCTCGCCTTCAATCAGGATGATGCGCTTGTCGCCCTGGCGCACGCGCGGGATGTAGCGCTGCACGACGATGGGCTCGCGGTAGAGGTTGGTGAACAGTTCCAGCAGCGCCGCGAGGTTCTCGTCGTCGGGGCCGATGTGGAACACGCCGGCGCCGCCGTTGCCGTACAGCGGCTTGACGATGATGTCGCGATGATCGGCGCGGAAGGCGAGGATCTCCTCGCGATCGGAGGTGATGACGGTCGGCGGCATGAGGCCGTCGAAGTGGGTGACGAACAGCTTCTCGGGCGCGTTGCGCACCGCCACCGGATCGTTCACCACCAGCGTGCCCGGCTGGACGTGCTCGAGGACATGCGTCGCCGTGATGTACGCCATGTCGAAGGGCGGGTCCTGGCGCATTAGCACTACGTCCACCTGGCCGAGATCGAGCACCTGCGGCGCGCCGAGCGTGAAGTGGTTGGCCTTCTCACGCCGCACGGCGAGCGGCCGCGCCCTCACGCTCACGCGCCCCTGGCGCAGCACGAGCTGGCGCGGGTGGTAGTGGTACAGCGTGTGGCCGCGCGCTTGCGCCTCGAGCGCCAGGACGAACGTCGAGTCGGCATCGATGTCGATGCCTTCGATCGGGTCCATCTGGATGGCGACGCGCAGGGTCACGGGCGTCGCTACCGGCGCGGGTCGTTGCGCAGCACGACGTGGCTGACCACCTGGCGCACGCCGGAGATGTTTCGGGCGTAGCCGATGACGCGGTCGAGCTCGGCCTGGTCCTGGGCAATGCCCATCAGGTAGACGATGCCATTCACGGTATCGATCGAGTAGTTGATGTCGACGATGCCGCGGTCACCCATCATCTGGAGGCGCAGTGTGGTGGTGAGGCGCGCGTCCGCGATGGAGTTGGCGATACCGCCGCGGTCGGTGACCTGGATCTCGTTCAGCACTTCGCGCACGCCCGGCACGGTCCAGGCGACGCGCACCGCCTCGACGCGGTCCTGGGCGGAGCGGACGCTGCCGGTGAGCAGCACGCGGCCCTCGATCACCTCGGTGCCGACGCGCAGGAACAGCTGTCCGGACTGCTGCAGCAGGCGGTCCTTCACCCGCGCCGAGATGACCGCGTCGTCGATGGCGTCGCCGACGGTGCGCTCCTGGGCGACCGCGACGCCGGCGGTCGCGGCTCCGCCGATCAGCACCGGCGCGCAACCCGCCGACAGCAACGCGGCGCCGCATGCCGCGGCGAACAGGACCAAGGAAGAAGTGGGAGCATTCATGCGCGCGCGACCTCGGGGGACAGGGGGGCGACAGCTCAGGCGAGTATATGCCAAGCGTTCGGAATATGAACCGGCAGCCGCCATGGCGCGACGAGCATCACGTCGAAGCGCTGGTGGTGGCCGGCGAAATGCGGATGGCGTTGCAGGAACGCCTCGGCGGCGCGGGCGATGCGCTCCTGCTGGCGGGGCGCGATCGATTCCGCCGCCGCTGCAACGTCGCGCCACGCCTTGACCTCGATGAAGGCGACGGTGCGGCCGCGAGCCGCGACGATGTCGATCTCGCCGACCGGATGCCGCGAGCGCCGCGCCAGCACGCGCCAGCCGCGCAGCATCAGCCACAGCACGCACAGGGTCTCGGCGCTGCGGCCACCGCGCTCGGCCGCGCGGCGCAGCTCCGCGCCTCCCGTGCGCGGCGCGCTCATCGCTTGCGCAGGGCCATGGCGCGCGCATAGACGTCGCGGCGCGCCCGGCCGGTCTGCTGCGCGACCAGCGCCGCAGCTTCAGCAGGGCGTCGCGTCGTCAGTGCGGTGCGCAACAGCGCGTCGGTGGCGGCATCGTCGGCGACGAGGCTCGCCTCGCTCGGCGGCCCGACGACGATGACCACCTCGCCCTTGGCGGGTGCATCGGCATAGTGCGCCGCAAGTTCGCCCAAGTCGCCACGCACAGTCTCCTCGAAATGCTTGGTGAGCTCGCGCGCCACCGCCGCCGGACGTCGGCCCAGCACTGCCGCCATGTCCGCGAGGCACGGCCCAAGACGCTGGGGCGATTCCATCGCGACGAGGGTGGCGGGGATCGCCTGCACGTCGGCGAGCGCGACGCGCCGCTGGCCCGGCTTCGCCGGCAGGAAGCCCACGAAGAGAAAGCGGTCGGTCGGCATCCCCGCCGCGGTCAGTGCCGCCAGCAGAGACGACGGCCCGGGAATGGGAATCACCGCGACGCCCGCTGCCACCGCCTCGCGCACCAGCTTGAAGCCGGGATCGGAGATGAGCGGCGTGCCAGCGTCCGAAACCAGCGCCACCTTGGCGCCCTCGCGCAGGCGCGCGAGCAGCTTGAGGCGCGCACGCTCGGCGTTGGCGTCGTGGTACGGCGTCGTGGTGGCGCGGATGCCGTAGTGCGACAGCAGCCTGGCCGTCACGCGGGTGTCCTCGCATGCCACCAGATCGGCGCGCCGCAAAACGTCCAGCGCACGGATGGTGATGTCCTGCAAGTTGCCGATCGGCGTTGCGACGATGTACAGGCCGGCGCCCAGCGGCTGCTCGGGCCCCCGCGGTTGCCAGGACTGGGCCGCGCCGCTAGCTTCGGTCCGCTCAGGATCCTCAGATGATGTCATGGTGTCCGACGCGGCGTTGGACCGCCCCGATGGTCGGGCCGCTGACCCTGCTCGTCCTGTTGGCCTTGGGGCTGGCAGGCTGCTCGTCGGGGCCTAGCCTAGGCGAGATCGCCCGCTCGGCGCCAGCACAGCTCCTTGGCCTCAACGCGCAGCAGCAGGCGCAGCCGCAGGCCGCGGCAGCTCCACTCCTTACGCCGCCGCCATCCGCCGCACCGGCGGTGCCGGTGCTGACCCCACCGACCCTGCAGCTGCAGCGCCCGCAGGGCAGCTCCGTGCGCGTGGCGCTGCTGCTGCCGTTGAGCGGACCGGAGCAGGCGATCGGCCAGGCGTTGCTCGATGCCGCGATGCTCGCGCTGCACGAGGCCGGCAACGGCCGCCTGGTGGTCATGCCGCGCGACACCCAGGGCACGCCGGACGGCGCGCGTGCTGCCGGCGCCGCCGCTTTGCAGGAAGGCGCCGAGCTGATCCTCGGCCCGGTGTTCAGCGCCGAGGTCGCCGCGGTCGCGCCGCTGGCGCGCGGGCGCGGCGTCAACGTGCTGGCGTTTTCCACCGACACGCAAGTGGCGGGCAACGGCGTCTATCTGCTCGGATTGGTCCCGCAGCAGCAGGTGGACCGCATCGCCGCCTATGCGGCCTCGCGCGGCCTGCGCCGCTTCGCCGCGCTGGCGCCGGAGAGTCCCTACGGCACCGCGGTGGTGCAGGCGCTGCGCTTCGCCGCGCCTCAGCGCGGCGGCGACCTCATCGAGGTGAGCTTCTATCCGCCGACCGCCCAGGACGTCATGGCCCAGGTGCGCGTCCTAGCCCGCTATCAGGTGCGTCGCGACCGCCTGGTGGCGCGCCGCCGCGTGCTGGAGGCGCAGAACGACGCCGAGGCGCGCGCGCAGCTGCAGCAGCTCGCCGGCCTCGATACGCTCGGCGGTCCCGGCTATGACGCCCTGCTCATCGCCGAAGGCGGCGCCGAGCTGCGCCAGATCGCTCCGCTGTTGCCGTTCTTCGACATCGACCCGCGCGAGGTGCGCTTCCTGGGCACCGGCCTGTGGGACGATCCCACGATCGGCCAGGAGCCGGCGCTGATCGGCGGCTGGTACGCGGCGCCGCCGCCGAATGGGACCAATGCATTCATGGAGCGCTTCCAGGCGCTCTACGGCTATCGGCCGGTGCGCATCGCCACCCTTGCCTACGACGCGGTGGCGCTTGCCGCCGCGCTCGCGCGCGGCGAAGGCGCCGCCGACTTCAGCCGCACGGCGCTCGCCAATCCCCGCGGCTTCGCCGGCACCGACGGCATCTTCCGCTTCCTGCAGAACGGCGTTGCCGAGCGCGGCCTTGCCGTGCTCGAGGTCACGGCGCGCGGCCCGCGCGTCATCGACGCGGCCGCGACGACCTTCGTGCCGCTGACGAACTAATCGTCGAGCAGCGCCGCCAGCACGCGGTTGAGGACGAGGCGTCCCGCCCGTGTCGCGCGCAGCCGCTCGCCGTTCCACGTCACCAGGCCTTCGAGCCGCGGCAGCGCCGCGCCGAAGACTTCGTCGACGCTGCAGCCGGTCGCGTCCAGGAACGCGGCGCCCTCGACGCCTTCGGATAGCCGCAGGCCCATCAGCACGCGCTCGCGCAAGGCGGCCGCCGCATCGATCGCCTCGTCCGGCTCGGCACCGGTGCCGAAGCTCTCTACGGCGGCGAGCCACTGGTCGGGGTTGCGGATGGCGCGCGTGGCGACACGTCCGCGCCCGTCGCGCAGCCGACCATGGGCGCCGGGACCGATGCCGAGCCACTCGCCCGACCGCCAGTACGTCAGATTGTGACGCGACTCGGCGCCGGGTCGCGCGTGATTCGACACCTCGTAGGCAAGCAGGCCGGCGCGGTCGCACAGGTCCTGCGTCACCTCGTAGAGGTCGGCCTGCCTGTCGCTGTCCGGCACCACCAGCGCTCCGGCCGCCGCGCGTTCGTGGAAGCGCGTGCCCTCCTCGATGGTGAGCTGGTAGAGCGACAGATGCTCGGTGCCGAAGGCCAGCGCCTCCCGCAGCTCACGCCGCCACGCCGCGGCGTCCTGGCCCGGGCGCGCATAGATGAGATCGAACGACACGCGCGGGAACGTCGTGAGCGCGGTCGCCAGCGCCGCGCGCGCCTGTGCCGCGCTGTGCTCGCGGCCGAGGAACTTCAGCGCCGCGTCGTCGAGGGCCTGCATGCCGAGCGAAAGGCGGTTCACCCCGGCGGCGCGATAGTCGCGGAAACGCGAAGCTTCCACCGACGTCGGATTCGCCTCCAGGGTGATCTCGGCGTCGGGTGCGAACGGCAGCGCCGCGGCGACGCTGTCGAGCACGGTCGCGACCGTCGCCGGCTCCATCAGCGACGGGGTGCCGCCGCCGAGGAAGATGCTGGTGATGGTGACTCCCGCTACGCGTTCAGCCGACCCGGCGATGTCGCGCCGGTAGGCGCGACGCCAGCGCTCCTGGTCGATGGCCGGCCGCACGTGGCTGTTGAAGTCGCAGTACGGACACTTGGCCAGGCAAAACGGCCAATGCACGTAGACCGCGACCTCACGTGCGCGCGCGGGCGAGGCACTGGTCAACGAGCTGGCGGAATGCGTCTGCACGATGGCTGATCGAATGCTTGAGCGAAGGATCGAGCTCCCCGAAGGTCTCGGAGTAGCCGTTCGGCACGAACATCGGATCGTAGCCGAATCCACGCGTGCCGCGCGGCGGCCACACCAAGCTGCCGTCGATGCGCCCCACGAACGTCTCGACATGGCCGTCCGGCCACGCCAAGGCAAGCGCGGCGGTGAAGTGTGCGCGCCGGTCGGTTGCGCCTCTGGTGCGCAGCGCCTCTTCGACCTTCTGCATGGCGGCGCCGAAGTCCTTGCTGGGGCCCGCCCAGCGCGCCGAATAGATGCCGGGATCCCCGCCCAGCGCGTCGACCACTAGGCCGGAGTCGTCCGCGAGCGTCGGCGTGCCCGATCCGCTCGCTGCGGCGCGCGCCTTTAGGACGGCGTTCTCGGTGAAGGTTGCCCCGGTCTCTTCCGGTTCGGGCAGGCCGAGCGTGCCGGCCGCCGTAATCTTGAGGTTGAACGGCGCCAGCAAGTCCTGGATCTCGCGCACCTTGCCGGGATTGTGGGTGGCGAGCACGAGGCGGCCGCCGGTCAGGCGGCGCGACTCACCTGCCGGCAAGAGCGCGACTCTGCAGCTGCACCAAGCTGGTGATGCCGTGCGCGGCGAGGTCGAGCAGCGCGTCGAACTCGCTGCGGCTGAACGGCGCCGCCTCGGCGGTGCCTTGCACCTCGACGAGCTTGCCGTCGCCGGTCATGACGAAGTTGGCGTCGGCGCGCGCCTTCACGTCTTCGACATAGTCGAGGTCAAGTACCGGACCGATCTCGGTGATGCCGCACGAGACGGCGGCGACCTGTCCCGCAATGGGATTGGCAGAGAGCTGCTTGGCCTTGACGAGGCCGCCGATCGCCATCGACAGCGCGACGAACGCGCCGGTGATGGCGGCAGTGCGCGTGCCGCCGTCGGCCTGCAGCACGTCGCAGTCGATTCGCACCTGGCGCTCGCCCAGCGAGCCGAGATCGGTCACGGCGCGCAGGCTGCGCCCGATCAGGCGCTGGATTTCTTGGGTGCGGCCGCTCTGCTTGCCCTTGGTCGCCTCGCGCTCGGTGCGCTCGGAGGTGGAGCGCGGCAGCATGCCGTATTCGGCCGTGATCCAGCCGCGGCCGGTGTTGCGCAGGAACGGCGGCACCTTGTCCTCGACCGAGGCCGTGCACAGGACGTGGGTGTCGCCGAATTTAGCTAGGCACGAGCCTTCGGCGTACTTGGACACGCTCGGCTCGAGCGACACGGCGCGCATCTGATTCGGCTGCCGGCCGGACGGTCGCATGGGGCCTCCTTGAACTTGGCCGCGGCGCAGGCCGCCGTGAGGCCGACGCTCTCCATAGCACGGCGCAGGGCCAAGCCGTCCAGGAACGCGGTCGCAGCCCGTTCGGCGGCGCTCTTTCGGGCATGGCCCAGGTCGCGTTGACGCAAGGCGGCACGGTACCTACATTTTTCGCCCATGCTGCATGAGCTTAACGAGCGCAGCCGCGAGATCTTCCGCCGCATCGTCGAGGCCTACGTGGAGACGGGTGAGCCGATCGGCTCCCACACGCTGGCCAAGCGGCTGAACATCCGTCTCTCGCCTGCCTCCATCCGCAACGTCATGGCGGAGCTGGAGGGAGCGGGACTTCTGTATGCGCCGCACACTTCGGCGGGGCGCCTGCCCACCGAGCGCGGCCTACGGTTCTTCGTCGACGGCCTGCTGGAGGTCGGCGCTCTCAATGGAGACGAGCGCGCGGCGATCGAGGCGCGCTGCAGCGCCGACGGACGCAGCCTGGGCGACGTGCTGCGCGACGCCTCCGAGATGCTGTCGGGCTTGTCGCGCTGCGCCGGCGTCGTCGTCGCGCCCAAGAAGGACGCGCGCATCAAGCACATCGAGCTGGTCGCGTTGGCGCCCGGCCGCACCCTGGTCATCCTGGTGACCGAGGGCGGGCTGGTGGAGAACCGCATCGCCGAGGTGCCGCGCGACATGCCGCCGTCCGCGCTGGTGGAGGCCTCCAACTATCTCGACACGCGCTTGGCCGGCCGCACCTTTGCCGAGGCGCGCGACCAGATCCGCAAGGAGATCCAGGAGCACCGCGCCGAGCTCGACGAGGCGACGGCACGCGTGGTTCAGGCCGGCCTCGCGACCTGGTCCGGTGGCACCGGCCAGCGCTCCCTCGTCGTGCGCGGCCAGGCGCACCTCCTGGACGACGTCACCGCCATTGCCGACATCGAGCGCATCCGCCGCCTGTTCGACGTGCTCGAATCGCAGGAAGACGTACTCCGCCTGCTCGATTTGGCGGACCGCGCCGAGGGCGTACGCATCTATATCGGCGCGGAGAACAAGCTGTTCGACATGACAGGCTGCTCGCTGGTCGTTGCTCCCTACGGCGACACCAGCGACAAGATCGTCGGCGCCATCGGCGTCATAGGACCGGCGCGGCTGAACTACGCGCGCATCATTCCGATGGTCGACTACACCGCCAAGATGGTTGGCCGGCTGATCGGCTAAAGCGAGACAAGATCGATGATGGAACGCAATCCGCACGAACACAGGCGTGCAGGGGAAGACTCTGCGCCCGAGCAACAGCTGGCCGCCGACGGGAGCGAGCCGGCGCAGCCGCAGGAAGCGGCCGAAGCCGGCCCTTCGGCCGAGCAGCAGCTTGCCGAGATGAAGGACAAGATGCTGCGCACGCTCGCCGAAGCCGAGAACATGCGCCGGCGCGCCGAGCGCGAGCGCGACGAAGCGTCGAAGTTCGCCGTCACCAACTTCGCGCGCGACGTGGTGAGCGTGGAGGATAACCTGCGCCGCACGCTCGACAGCGCCAAAAACCCCGCGGAGTCCGACGCCGCGAAGTTGAAGGCTCTGGTGGAAGGCGTCGAGCTCACCGAGCGCTCTCTGCTCGGCATGCTCGAGCGCTACAACGTGAAGATCGTCGAGCCGCTGGGACAGAAGTTCGATCCCAACCTGCACCAGGCGATGTTCGAGGTGCCCGACACCGGCAAGGAAGCCGGCACCGTCGTGCAGGTGATCCAGCCCGGCTTCACCATCGCCGGGCGCCTGTTGCGCCCCGCCATGGTCGGCGTCGCCAAGGCCGGCGCGCCCAAGGCCGAGACGCAGGCCTGAGCAGACAAGAAAAGGGCCGGGTCATGCACCCGGCCCTTGCCGTCCGCGCGGATCAGGCGCGGGCTAAATCGCTTGCATGGCCCGGCGTCACATGCCCTGGACGATGACGTGCCAGGTGCCGGTGGGCTGGTTGCCCTTGATGTCGCGCGGCGCGGTGTCCTGGATGTAGTAGTACAGCGCCTTGCCCTTGTAGGCCCACACGCGCTCGCCGTCGGCGCGGGTGATGATGGTCCAGTCGCCGCCCGGCGTGTCGGTGGCGGCGGCCTTGAACAACGGCCAATTGGTCAGGCAGGTGCCCGTGCACGTGGACGCGCCGGCCGTATCCCGGTCCCACGTGTAGAGGACCATGCCGCGCTGGTCGGCCATAACGTTGCCGGCAGGAGTGGCGACGTACTGAATCTGCGGCGCGGCAAACGCACTGCCGGCGGCCAGCAACAGGGCGCCCGACAGGGCACCCAAGAGTACCTTCATCATGGCTTGCGTCCTTTCCCTCGCGCCGCACGCGGCGCATTCTCTGCTGGTTTTGCCGGGCTCGAGGGGCCCAGAAGCCCTGCAAAACTGCCGAACGGGACCACGCTTCCCCGCTGCCCGGGTGTAAATCTTTCGTGTGACGCACGTGACTCCGGAGGCTCCGGGCCGCGCGGGATTCGGGGCGCGTTCCTAGGGCCGGAAGGCTGGCCGTCCATACGGGTTTTCCCCGGCAAGACAGGCCGTTGCAGCCTAGGTCCGCGGTTCCTATATAGCTGCGGAGCCAAGTGTCTGGGGGCCCGACCGGCGCCGTTTCTGGGGCGCGCGGGTCTGCCAATTGTGAGGACGAGATGGGAAAGATCATCGGCATCGACCTCGGCACCACGAATTCGTGTGTCGCCGTGATGGAAGGCAAGACCCCAAAGGTCATCGAGAATTCGGAGGGCATGCGCACAACGCCCTCGATGGTGGCGTTCACGCCGGACGGCGAGATCCTGGTCGGCCAGGCCGCCAAGCGCCAGGCGGTCACCAATCCCGAGAACACCCTGTTCGCGATCAAGCGCCTGATCGGACGCAAGTTCGACGACCCCATCACCAAGAAGGACATGGGGATGGTGCCGTACAAGATCGTGCGCGCCGACAACCGCGACGCGTGGGTGGAAGTGCAGGGCAAGAAGTATTCGCCCAGCCAGATCTCCGCGTACATCCTGACCAAGATGAAGGAGACCGCCGAGCAGTATCTCGGTGAGAAGGTGACGGAAGCCGTCATCACGGTCCCCGCGTACTTCAACGACGCGCAGCGCCAGGCGACCAAGGACGCCGGCCGCATCGCGGGTCTCGACGTGAAGCGCATCATCAACGAGCCGACGGCCGCAGCGCTCGCCTATGGCCTCGACAAGTCGAAGGCGCACGTCATCGGCGTGTACGACTTGGGCGGCGGCACCTTCGACGTCTCCGTGCTCGAGCTCGGCGACGGCGTGTTCGAGGTGAAGTCGACCAACGGCGACACGTTCCTCGGCGGCGAAGACTTCGACATGCGCCTCGTCGACTACCTCGCCGACGAGTTCAAGAAGGAGAACGGCATCGACCTGCGCAAGGACCGCTTGGCCCTGCAGCGCCTCAAGGAGGCCGCCGAGAAGGCGAAGATCGAGCTCTCCTCGGCGACGCAGACCGAGATCAACCTGCCGTTCATCACCGCCGACCAGTCGGGCCCCCAACACCTGACCATGCGGCTGACGCGCGCCAAGCTGGAAGCGCTGGTGGACGACTTCATCGAGCGCACCATTGGCCCGTGCAAGGCGGCGTTGAAGGACGCCGGCCTGACCGCGGCCGAGATTCAGGAAGTGGTGCTGGTCGGCGGCATGACGCGCATGCCGAAGGTCATCGAGCGCGTGAAGACCTTTTTCGGCCGCGAGCCGCACAAGGGCGTCAACCCCGACGAGGTCGTGGCGATCGGCGCCGCCATCCAGGCGGGCGTGCTCAAGGGTGACGTCAAGGACGTCCTGCTCCTGGACGTCACCCCGCTGTCGCTCGGCATCGAGACGCTGGGCGGCGTGTTCACGCGCCTGATCGAGCGCAACACGACCATCCCGACCAAGAAGAGCCAGGTCTTCTCGACCGCCGAAGACGGACAGAACGCGGTGACCATCCGCGTCTTCCAGGGCGAGCGCGAGATGGCCGCCGACAACAAGCTGCTGGCGCAGTTCGACCTCGTCGGCATCCCGCCGGCGCCGCGCGGCGTGCCGCAAGTCGAGGTGACGTTCGACATCGACGCGAACGGCATCGTCAACGTGTCGGCAAAGGACAAGGGCACCGGCAAGGAGCAGCAGATCCGCATCCAGGCCAGCGGCGGCTTGTCGGAGGCCGACATCAACCGCATGGTCAAGGAAGCCGAAGCCAACGCCGCCGAGGACAAGAAGCGCCGCTCGGTAGTGGAAGCCCGCAACCACGCCGAAGCGCTCCTCAATTCCACCGAGAAGAACCTCAAGGAGTACGGCGCCAACGTCGGCGCCGCCGACAAGAAGGCGATCGAGACCGCGGTCGAGGAGCTGAAGGCGGCGCTGGCGGGCGAGGACGGCGACGCCATCAAGGCGAAGACCGAGGCCCTCACCCAAGCGTCGATGAAGCTCGGCGAGGCCATGTACCGCCAGCAGCAGGCGGGCGGCGCGGGCCCCGGTGCCGGGACCGGCGCGGGCGGCGGCCCGGGCGCAGAGGCCGGTGTCGGCGCCCAGAAGAGCGAAGAGAATGTCGTCGATGCCGACTTCGAAGAGGTCGACGAGAATCGCCGCAAGTCGGCGTCCTAATACCGCCCATCACCCCGGCCAGCATTTGCCGACCGGGGCTTTCTTTGCCATATCTCTGGTTTCCCGCCGCTCCGCCCTGCCGCGGCTGTGGTCGCATTTGTTGACGGTCGATGGCGTCTAAGGACTTTTACGAGCTCTTGGGAGTCGAGCGCGGCGCGTCGATCGACGACATCAAGAAGGCGTACCGGCGCCTTGCCAAGGAGCTGCATCCTGACCGCAATCCCAGCAAAGACGCCGAGCCGCGCTTCAAGGAAGTCAACGAGGCGTACGACGTCCTTTCCGACGACGAGAAGCGCGCCGCCTACGACCGCTTCGGCGCCGAGGGCCTCCAGGGCTCGGGCGGCAATCCATTCAGCGGCTTCGGCTTCGCTAACTTCGGGGCGTCGTTCGCCGATGTCTTCGACGACCTGTTCGGCGAGTTCCGCGGCCGCCAGCGCGGCGGCAACGCACGGACACGCGGCGCGGACATGCGCTACAACCTCGAGATAAGCCTCGAAGATTCTTTCCACGGCCGCACCACCCAGATCCGCGTACCGACCTCCGCCGCCTGCGAGGAATGCAAGGGCACCGGCGCCGCTGCCGAGTCACGCCCGACCACCTGCCCGACCTGCAACGGGGTGGGCCGCGTGCGCGCCCAGCAGGGCTTCTTCACCGTCGAGCGCACCTGTCCCGGCTGCAACGGCGCCGGACAGATCATCAAGAATCCCTGCAAGGCGTGCACGGGCTCGGGGCGCGTGCGCAAGGAGAAGAACCTCTCGGTCGCCATTCCCGCTGGCGTCGAGGACGGCACGCGCATCCGTATCGCCGGCGAAGGCGAGGCGGGCGTGCGCGGCGGACCGCCCGGCGACCTCTACATCTTCCTGTCGGTCGCGCCGCACCGCCTGTTCCAGCGCGACGGCAAGAACCTCTACGTGCGCGCGCCCATCCCCATGGTGACGGCGGCGCTTGGCGGCGCCATCGAGGTGCCCGGCGTGGACGGCAGCCGCTCGCGCATAACGGTTCCGGCCGGCACCCAGTCGGGCAAGCAGTTCCGCCTCAAGAGCAAGGGCATGCCGTCGATGCGCCAGAACGACGCGGCCGGCGACATGGTCGTGCAAGCGACGGTGGAGACGCCGGTGAACCTCAACAAGAAGCAGGAAGAGCTGTTGCGTCAGTTCGCCGAGGCGGGCGAGACGCGCACCACCAGTCCGGAGTCCGAGAGCTTCCTGGACAAGCTCAAGGAGTTCTGGAGCGACCTGAAGGGGTGAGGGCGTGGCCAACCAACAAGGTCTTCGCATCGGAGTGCTGGGCTGCGCCGGTCGCATGGGCCAGGCGCTGGTGCGCGCCGTCGTCGACGCGCCCGGCGCCGACCTTGCCGGCGGCACCGAGGTCGAAGGCAGCCCGTGGCTGGGCGGCGACGTCGGCGAGCCGGCCGGCCTCAGCACCACCGGCCTCGCCATCGGCCCGAGCCCCGAAGAGCTGTTCAAGGTGTCCGACGTGGTGCTCGATTTCACCGCGCCGGCGGCGCTCGCCGAGCACGCGCGCCTGGCGGCGGCGACCGGCAAGGCCTACGTGGTCGGCACCACCGGCTCGACCGCCGACCAGGACCGTGCCGTGCTCGCCGCCGCCAAGCGCGCCGCCATCGTGCGCTCCGCCAACATGAGCGTCGGCGTCAACTTGCTCATCGCGCTGACGCGACGCGCCGCCAAGGCGCTCGACCTCAACTTCGACGCCGAGGTTCTGGAGATGCACCACCGGCACAAGGTCGATGCGCCGTCCGGCACCGCCAAGGCGCTCGGCCACGCCATCGCCGAAGGGCGCAACCAGGCGCACGACAAGGTCGCGGTGTGGAGCCGCGCCGGCGTCACCGGCGAGCGCCGCCGCGGCGAGATTGGCTATGCAGCGCTGCGCGGCGGCATGGTGGTCGGCGACCACTCGGTGATCTTCGCCTCCGAGCGCGAGCGCATCGAGCTCACGCACCGCGCGGCCTCGCGCGACATCTTCGCCGAGGGCGCCATCGCCGCGGCGCGCTGGGTGCGCGGCAAGCCGCCGGGCCTCTACGGCATGGCCGACGTGCTCGGGTTGAAAGACTAGAGTCCGCGCTCCTGCGGCTCGCGCCAGCGCGCCAGCGCGGCGCGCAGCGCCTGTCCCACTTCGAGACGCTCCTCGGGCGTGAGGAACGCGCCGATCGTCAGCGAGCGCCCGTGCGAGGTCAGCACCAGCTGGCTCTCGTACTCGGGCGGATTGTCGATCGAGACGCGCAGCCAGTTGGGCTGGAAGGTCCACGACGCCACGCGCCCGCGCGGGTCGATGCGCCGCACGAGCAGCTCGCGCGGCCCGAGCTGCACCGTCTCAAAGGCCCGGCCAGAGCGGTAGTTCATCCGGAAGGCGACGTAGATCAGCGCGACTTCCAGGCCGAAGAAGCCGAACACCGGCCAGGCGCCCTGCAGCAGGAACACGATGCCGGCGATGAAGCTGATGACGGTGATGACCCCCATCAGGATCAGGAAGCCGGCCTTCGACAGCGAGCGGTGCGGCCGCAACACGGCGTCGAACAGGAGATCATCGTTCGGATCGGCCATGGCTGGAGCCTAATCCTCGCGGCGGGCGGCCTTCAACCGGCCGATGGCGGGAGGTACAAACGCCAGATGAAACCTGCCCAGGTGGACGAGTTCTTCCGGCGTCTTGCCGCGCGCAACCCGGCGCCCAAGACGGAGCTCGACTACCAGAATCCGTTCACTCTGCTGGCGGCGGTGGTGCTGTCGGCGCAGGCGACGGACGCCTCGGTCAATCGGGCGACGCCCGCCCTGTTCGCCGTCGCCGATGCGCCGGCGAAGATGGCGGCGCTCGGCCCAGAAGGCATCCTGCCCTTCATCAAGACGATCGGCCTCTACCGCACCAAGGCGAAGAACCTCGCGCGGCTGGCGCAGATGCTGGTCGAGAAGCACGGCGGCGAAGTGCCTGCCGATCGCCAAGCGCTGGAGCAACTGCCCGGCGTCGGCCGCAAGACGGCGAGCGTCGTGCTCAACGCCGTGTTCGATCAGCCGACCATCGCGGTGGACACGCACGTGTTCCGCGTCTCGAACCGCACCGGCCTTGCGCCGGGCAAGGACGTCGCGGCGGTCGAAGACAGGCTCATGAAAGTTGTTCCCGAGCAGTGGCAGATGGGAGCGCATCACTGGCTCATCCTGCACGGCCGCTACACGTGCACCGCGCGGCTGCCCAAGTGTCCGATCTGCCCCGTGCACGACCTGTGTGCGTTCAAGGACAAGACGCCCGTTACCCCGGCGTCCGTGACGCCACGGGCGAAGGCCAGGGCGAAGAAGCAACCTAGCCGCGCGCGAGCGCGGCGCGCTGCACGAGGCCCGACAGGCACGTGCCGTCGCGGGTAGTGTCGCGCGCGCGCGGGCCGAGCTCGACGTGGTCGATGCGCGGCGCGCCGCCGCCCGCCTGCACGTACAGGAACACGAACAGCACGCAGCCCTCGCCCTGATAGAGCAGCACCTCGGCGCCGGCCTCGGTGCGCGCCGAGTCGGGGCGGCCGAGCAAGGCGACGACGTCGGTGCGGCCCTTGCCCAGCAGGTCGGTGGGATTCAGCGTTGGCGGTGGCGGCGGCGCTGGCGGCAGCACGACGATCTGAGGAGGAGGAGGAGGCGGCGGCGGCACCGGCTGCGGCTCGGCCATGATCGGCGGCGGGGGGATGGGCGCGGCCTGGGGCGCCGGCAGCGGCTGCGCCGGAGTGAGCTGCGCGGCGGGAGCCGGCGGCGCGCCGTCGGGCGGCGGCACCGCACACGCGGTGAGCGCCAACAGGGCGCCCAAGGCGAAGGCGCGCGTCATGTGCGCACCCCGCGATGGAACAGGTGCACGAAGGCGGCGGCGGCGAACATCGGCGCGAGCAGGTTCACAATGGGAATGGCGAACACCAGGGCGACGATCAATCCGGCGAGGAACAGCAGTCCGCGGTTGGCCTTGCGCACGTGGCGTGCGACGCGCGCATCGAGGTGCCGGTGCGCCACCATCTCGAAATACTCGCGGCCGAGAAGATAGCCATTGACAGCGACGAACGCCACCGGCGCCAGCGGCGGCACGAACAACAGGACGAGGTAGAGGGGCAGCAGCGCCACGTTGATGAGGATGGCGACCAGGGCGAAGCGCGCGCCCGACAGCATGCCCTACATCCACGACGGCTGGCGATCAGACGTCTCGCCCGGATAGTGGCGGCGCTCGACCGCGTCCACGTAGCTGTCGATCATGGTGCCGGCGACGAAGGTGGCGACGGGCGGGAACAGGAACCACACGACGACGAGGGTGTCGAGGCCGCCGAGCACGTCGAGCAGGGTCTGGATCCAGCCGGCCTGCTCGGCGGTGAGCGAGCCGCTCGTCCACTGCACGGCGACGGCGAGCACCACGAACGCGACCACGCTCAAGGCCAGCGTGCGCCACAGGATGCGGCGCGCTGCGGGCGCGCGCACATCGGCGGCGGCCAAGCGGAACGTCTCCATCATCGAGGCGCGGCGCATGCTTGTCTCAGAGATCATGGTTCCTATACTGCGCCACCCGCGCCCCGGTGCGCGATCCCAACGGGGTAATCATGCCTGAGCAGAAGCTGGACGTCGTCGCCATCGGCAATGCCATCGTGGACGTGCTGAGCCACGCCGACGACGCGTTCGTGACCAAGCACGGCCTCGCCAAGGGCTCGATGACCCTGATCGACGCGGCGCAGGCCGACAAGCTCTACGCCGACATGGGGCCGGGCGTGGAAGTCTCGGGCGGCTCAGCGGCCAACACCATCGCCGGCCTCGCCGCGCTCGGCGCCAAGTGCGGCTTCATCGGCCGCGTCCGCAACGACCAGCTCGGCAACGTGTACGCCCACGACCTGCGCGCCGGTGGCGTCGAGTACACGACGACGATGGCGACCAGCGGTCCCGGCACCGGGCGCTGCTACATCCTGGTGACGCCCGACGCGCAGCGCACGATGAACACCTACCTCGGCGCCAGCGTCGAGCTCGGGCCCGGCGACGTGGACGCGAGGATGGTGGAACGCGCGCGCATCCTCTACCTCGAGGGCTACCTGTGGGACCGGCCGGGCGCCAAGGAGGCGTTCCGCAAGGCGGCCGACATCGCCCGCACCAAGGGCGCCAAGGTGGCGTTCAGCCTGTCGGACGCGTTCTGCGTCAACCGCTGGCGCGACGAGTTCCGCGAGCTGATCGAGAAGCGCGTCGACATCCTGTTCGCCAACGAGACGGAGATCACCGCGCTGTACCGGGTGAACACGTTCGAGGAAGCCGTACCGATGGTGCGCGCGCACACTGAGGTGGCGGCGCTGACGCGTTCGGAGAAGGGCGCGGTGATCGTGCGCGGCCAGGAGACGGCGACGGTCGCCGCCGAGCGCATTGCCAAGGTGGTGGACACCACCGGTGCCGGCGACCTCTACGCGAGCGGATTCCTCTGTGGCCTACTGCGCGGCCGCGACCTCGCGACGGCCGGGAGCATGGGCGCGATCGCCGCGGCGGAGGTGATCAGCCATTTCGGCGCGCGCCCCGAGGCGCCGCTGAAGGAGCTGATGCGGAAGCAGCTCGGATACTCGGTCTAGGTGTTTGTCGTCAGAACATTTGAGACAGATCGGGTCTCTTTGGAAGAGAGGCTCCAGCGGCTCTGCTGATTGATGTTAAGCGGCGATTGCACGGTGGTCCAAGCGTCTGCGTTGGATGGTCTGTCGTTTAATC
>Ga0194132_10003750_pt1 | contig 26659 bp, 33 predicted proteins | sample TA2KigOf80mmetaG_FD_148612 | JGI IMG/M metagenome (GOLD analysis project Ga0194132, IMG submission 148612) | Freshwater microbial communities from Lake Tanganyika, Tanzania - TA2015054 Kigoma Offshore 80m | ecosystem: Environmental > Aquatic > Freshwater > Lake | place: Tanzania: Lake... | reverse complement strand
GAACCGGCCCACCCCGCCCGACGCGCCCGTCACCAGCACCCGACGCCCCAGCAAGGCGCCCGACCGGCGCAGCGCCCGCAGCGCCGACACCCCCGCCACTGGCAACGTCGACGCCACACCGAGGTCGATGCCGTCCGGCACCACCGCCAGCTCGTCGAGGTCCACCGCGCGACGCTCCGCCCAGCCGCCCTGCGACCCCATCGTCGTCACCACACGCGCGCCCTCGGCCGGCCCACCGCCACCCGACGCCTCGCGCAGCACCACACCCGAGGCGTCCCACCCCGGCACGAACCCGGCGGGCCGCGCCTGTGCGCCTCGCAGGTCGCCGTAGTTCAGGGAGATATGCCGCACCGCCACCAGCACCTGGTGCGCCATCGGCTGTGGCTCCGGCGCCTCCCCCAGCCGCAACCGCCCCTCGACATCCGGATCGACCACCAGAGCGCGCATCGCATCCCCCTCGCTTGCGCCGCCATCCTAGCGACGGTCGAGGACGCGCATGCGGCGGTCGCTAACCACCACGGGTGCTATGGTGCGCGGCAAATCGAGGCAAGCCATGGCAACGGGCCGCCTACCGACCCCTTCCGACCACGCGGCAACCGACGCGACCGCCACGCCGCCGCCGAAACGGGCAAGGGCCTCCACCAGCGAGGTCTTCGTCTCGTTCGGGCTGCGCGACTTCCGCTACCTCACCCTCTCCACGCTCGCCGCCGGATTCGCCCAGTGGGCGAAGCAACTCGCCCTCTTCGCCCTCGTCTACGAAATGACCGGATCCGCCGTCCAGCTCGGCGCCGTCGCCGCCTTCCGAGGTGGCGTCGGGACGCTCATCGCGCCGTACGGCGGCTACCTCTCCGACCGCTTCCCCCGCCGGCGCATCATCGTCGCCTCCACCCTCCTCGATGCCGCCCTCGCCGCGACCCTGGCCGCCCTCGTCCTGCTCGACCTCGCCCACGTCTGGCACGTTTACGTCATCGCCTTCGGCGGCGGGCTCGCGCAGTCGATCAACCAGCCGGCGCGGCAGGCCTTCGTCTTCGACGTCACCACCGACGAGACCCTCCCGAACGCCGTCGCCGTGAACTCGATGGTGCAGAACGTCTCGCGCGTCCTTGGGCCGTCCGGGTTCGGGGTGATGATGGCCGCGTGGGGCGTCGCCTCCGCCCTCGTCATGCTCGTCGCGCTCCAGGTCGCCGCCAGCGTCGCCACCCTCCGCATCAGCCACGCCACCCGACAGGAACGAGTCACTAGCGCCATCTCGCCCTGGCGCATGATGGCCGAGGGCTTCCGTTACTCGTGGGAGGACAAGCGGATCCTCGGCCTCATCCTCGTCTCCGTGATCCCCTCGCTGCTCATCTACCCCTACATCCCGTTCCTCAAGATCGTCTCCGAGGACGTGCTGCACCGCGGGAACGCCGGCTTCGGCATGCTGTCGTCGATGATGGGGTGGGGCTCCCTGCTCGGGCTCTTCTCCCTCGCCTACCTCGGCGGAGCGCGCAACCGAGGCTGGCTGATGCTCGGCTGCTTCGTCGCCTACGCCGTCATCCTGCTCGCCTTCTCCCAGTCCTCCAACTACGCCCTGGCGCTCTCCATCCTCGCCACCGCCGGCATCTTCCACTCGGTCGCCATGGCGCTGAATAACACCCTCCTCCACCAGGTCGCCCGCAACGAGATGCGAGGGCGCGTCATGGCCGTGAACCAGATGTCCCAAGGCGTCCAGGCCATTGGCTCGTTCCCCATGGCATTCGCGATCTCCGCCTGGGGCGTGCAGACCGGGATCGGCGCCTTCATGGCCGCCGCCGCCGTCTGCTTCGCCGTCTTCATCGCCGCCTGGGGCTCCGTCCGCCGCCTCAACTGACCGCCGTCGAGGCCCAACGAACGAGAGCGAAGCCCACCCCTCCCGGCCAGGAGGGCAGGGGGAGGGTGATCAGGATCCCCCGCTCCCGCGACGCGGGAGAGGGGGCAGGGGGTGAGGGCTCCGGCGCGACAGTCGATCACCGCTCACGAGTTCGAGCTGTGAGGAGCGCCCAGCGTGGTTGGCGGGAGTGCGTGGGTGTCGAACCCACCTGGGACCGCAACGCGACCCCACGTCGATTTTGAAGATCGCGGACATCACCGGAAGCCATCCACTCCCGACGCCATCCTAGCGGCCCACACCCGTCCCTGACGCCCCCGCCCTCGCTCGCCTCCCCCGCTTGCGAGCCCCCCCCATCCGGCCCGACACTGGATTCGGCGCGCCGGCGGGCGCCTCTCGCGTATCGGAGCACTCGTGACCCTCGACCAGCCCTCCGACGCCGACCGCTCCATCGCCAAGCCCGAGACCATGGCGAAGATGTGGAAGTTCGTCGAGAACTTCGCCGAGAAGTCCGGCACCCACCTCCACACCCAGCGCGAGATCACCGAGTTCCTCGTCATCGGCCTCGCCAAAAACGCCGACGAACTCGGCAAACCCCTCTGCCCCTGCATGTTCTTCGAGGACAAGCAGGCCGAAATCGAGAAGAAGTTCTGGATCTGTCCCTGCGAAGAGATGCAGCGGTGGAAGTACTGCCACTGACTGCTCTTCTGCGATGAGGAAGGTCTTCCCATCACCGAACACCTGCCCGAGGACCACGAAGGCCGTGAAGCCTACGGCCTCCGACCCGACCCCACCCCCGACAAGGGCCGCGCCCTCGCGCGCCTCCAGGAGAAGCAGGGCCGCACCATCGAAAAAGGCAAACGCGCCGACGAGCCCCCCGCCTCCATCCCCCTCGGCAACGACTAGCCGAGGGCTCGCCTCTACAAACCCCGGAAGTTCGCCTGCCGCTTCTCGCGCCACGCCGCGTGGCCCTCGACGCGGTCTGCCGTCACCTGGGCCGTCATGAACCGGAGCCGGTTCAGCTTGCGGTCGAAATTCGCCTCGTAGCTGTCGTGCAGCTCTTCCTTGATCAAGCGCAACGACACCGGCGCCATCGCCGCGAACTCCCGCGCCCACGCGCGAGCCTCCGGCATCAGGTCCTCGGGCGCCACGCACTTGTTCGCCAGCCCCCAGCGGTAGGCGTCCTCGCCATCGATCGGACGGGCCATCAGCGACATCTCCGCCGCCTTCCCCTTCCCCACATACAGCGCGAGGGTCTGGACGCCAGGCCACGCGGGGATGATGCCGAGTCGCGCCATCGGGAAACAGAAGCGCGCCTCGGTCGACGCCAGGATCACGTCGCAGCACAGGACGATGTTCAGCCCGGCGCCGTACGCCGGGCCGTTGATCGCCCCGATCAGCGGCTTCGGGTAGTCCCACGGGAAGGCGCTGCGCCCGCGCTGGGCCATCACCCCCTCCGCCACCGAGTCCAGCGCATGCGTGTTCGGATCCTTCACGAACGCGCCCGCGCAGAACCCGCGGCCCGCCCCGGTGAGGATCGTCACGCGCACATCACCGTCGGCGGCCATCTCCTCGAAGACCGCACCGATGTCGCTCGCCATCCCCGGCCCGAACGCATTCAGCGACTCCGGACGATTGAGCATCACCGTCGCCACGCCATCGCTGACCGTGCAGATGAGGTTCTCGTACTCGTACGACATGCTCGCGCGCTCCCTCCCCCCGCCGGCCCGGTCAGAGGCCCGACCAGACCCGGGGTTCGGCGGGAGTGTAGTCGTCGCCCGCACGCCGCCATCGACCGAATCTGAGCAGCGAGGAGGGCCCGCGCCGGACCTCATGCGCTGGTCACTGCCGCTCGCGATGCTGCTGCTTCCGCTCGGCGGGATGTTCCTCCTGCTCGCCTCCGGCATCCTCTTCGGCGAAGGCTTCGTCACCCCCGAGTTGACGCCGCCGAGCGAGCCGACACCGGAGCCCCTGCCCGACCGCCACCAGTAGCAGGGCGCAGGCCCGAGCCTCAAGGCCCGCGCCGACCAAGAATCGTCAGCCTCGCCCTGAGCAACCTGCCCTATCCTCGGCCCACCGCTGGTGGAGTCTAGGCTCACGCCCTTCATCGACGCCGGCAGATCCATCCCCGACGACCTCGCGAGCGCATGCACCAGATGGCCGAACGCGAGCCGCTCGTCATGAACTCGCCGACCACGCTCGAAAAATTCGCGGGCATCAGCATCGCTTCGAGACGAGTCAACTGCCGAGTACGAAGCTGACCGTTCAAGAATCCTAGAAATGCGAGGAACTCTTGCATCGCCGATTCGAGGTGCGCGAGGGTAAGCCCGTGCGGCAGATCCGCAGATGGATTGAACTGTGCCGGGTCCAGCGGGATCGGTGTGCAGGCGACTGCCTCTAGATCAATAGAACTCATTTTATGCTCCGCTCGGGAGCATACCTTGCCCGTGGAAGTCCCTACCCACACCATACACACACAGAAGGGGCGGCCTCGCGGCCGCCCCTTCTCGATCACCAACCATCGACGCCCCCGAAGGGACGCCGAAGACCGACTACGCCGTAGCGCCGGCCGTCGCTGCATCAAGCAGCGGCGACAACTGCGACTTCGGCCGGAACCCCACCACCTGGTTCACCAGCTGGCCGTTCTTGAAAATCATCAGCGTCGGGATCGAACGGATCCCGAACTGCGCCGACACCTTCGGGTTCTCGTCGGTGTTCAGCTTCACGAACTTCACCTTGCCGGCGTAGTCGTTCGACAGCTCCTCGACCACCGGGGCCACCATCCGGCAGGGGCCACACCACGGCGCCCAGAAGTCCACCAGCACCGGGATCTCGCTGTCCAGCACATCCGCCTTGAACGTCGCGTCGCTCGTGTCGGCAGGCATCGCCTGCTCCTTCCTGCTGCGCCCCCTCGACGGCTGGCGCGCCCTGTTCGCTCTGAGAGAGGAGTCCGGACGGGTTGACGTCCGGGACCACCACAGGCACAATCCTACATACCCCTACCGGGTATGTCAACGGCGCGACGGCACTCGACGGACAGCACCAGCCAGCAGCGAGGAAGCGACCCACCATGCCAGCCACCCCACCCGGATCCGCCGCCACCCCCGCCCCCGACCACGCCGCCCTCATCGCCCGCCTCCACCGCATCGAAGGCCAGGTGCGCGGCATCGCCCGCATGCTCGAAGAAAACCGCACCTGCGAAGACATCGTCACCCAGCTCATGGCCGTCCGCTCCAGCATCGACACCGCCGGCGCCGCCGTCCTCGACGCCCACCTCGCCACCTGCCTCAGCGAACGCGACCCCGAAGCCCAGATCGCCGCCCTCCGCGACGCCATGCGCCTCTGGTGGAAATTCGCCCCCGCCGCCGGAGGCGCCGGCGCCACCCCGAGCGAGGTCGGCGCCTCCTCGCCGCTGCCCCTCTAGTCCTGCCCCGGTAGCCCTCGGCCGCCTCCCCGCACTCGGCGCGAAGCCATCGAACTCCGGCTGCTCCCTCTCATCGAGGAGAGGGGGCAGGGGGATGGCCGCCCGTCGCACCGCCGTCGCGCCTCGACCAATCGGGGCGGCGAGGGCCTCCACACCGCTCTCTACTCTGCTTGTCGGAAACTTAACTCGCCGCAACTCTCCCCGGCATCGAGCGCCCGGCGCCGCTACCGCATCCTCACTGAGGGAGCACAAAGGGTGGCGACCGCAGACGCATGCCCGAGGAGGCAACATGAAAACAGGATGGATGGGCCGCTCGCTCCGCGCGACGGCACTGGGGCTGGTGGCGCTGGTGGCCGCCGTCGGGTTGACCGCCACGCAGCCGGCTGACGCGGCCGGGACTGCCGTGAACCTGCTGGCCGGCCAGAACACGGTCGCCGGCACCGTCTCCACGGAGGTCGTTGGCGACAACCTCGTGGTGACCTAAACGGCCGCGGCCGGCTGGTCGTTCACCGAGACGCACCTCTGGGTGGGGTCTTCGCTGAGCACGCTGCCGACGAACAGGGCAGGCAACCCGCAGATCGGGCAGTTCCCGTACTTCAGCGGCAACATCAGCGGCGCGACGACCTCCGTGGTCACGATCCCGCTGGCGTCGCTGGGTGCGTCCTGTGGGGACACGCTGCTCGCCGCCTCGCACGCCGCGATGACGCTGCGTGACGCGAACGGCTCAGTCGTCCGCACGGAGACCGGCTGGGGCGCCGGCACTCGGATCACAGCCAAGGGCTCGTGGGCGACCTACTTCGCCTTCACGGTGAACTGTCTGCCGCCGCCGCCGTCGGTCAACACGTGCGAGACCGCCTGGGCGCTGGGTGGCGACACCTTCAAGTCGCTCGGCATCGCCACCCGCTGGGGCTGGGTGCTGACGGTCGACGGCCCGGTGACGGCGCCGATCTACGCTGCTGCCGGTGGCAACAACCTGGAGGCCGGGACGCTGGTGGGTTCGCTCACCGTCACCCCCGGAGCGACCTCGACGCAGGTGACGTTCACGATGCTCCCCGGCTTCTCGATGGACGAGACGCACCTGTACGTGGGCACCACGCTGCCGACGACGGCCGCTCCCGGCCAGCTGGGCAACCTGCATGCCCTGACGGCCGCCGCCGGTGACACCTACACGGTGAACGTCACCGGCTCGCCGCTGTACGTGGCCGCGCACGCGGTGGTCTGTGGCCAGTATCGCTAGACCGCGGCCACCGGGCGCGACTGGAGATGGCCCGCCGGATTGCGGGCCATCTCTGTGCTTTGGACGGCGTGTGGTGAGGGTCCGAACGGCGGGCGCGACCGAACTCAGCGACTCACGAGTTCGAGGCCGGAGGAGCGCCCAGAGAACGTTCAAGCGCGGGAAGCATCCCGCGGTCGACGGCGCGCTGCGCCGCCAGCAGGCCGCTCGCGACGGCGTGGCCGTCGCTCCGCCCGTGGCCGATGAACACGCCGCCGTCCACGCCGAGCAGCGGCACCGCGCCGTGCGCGCGGTAGTCGAGTCGTTCGCGCACCCCTCGCAGCGAGGGGAGCAGCAGCATCCCGCCCACCTTGTTCCGCAGCGACGACTTCGCCGTCGTGCGCAGCTGGTCGAAGAGATACGAGACGAGCCCCTCGGCGATCTTCAGCGCCACGTTGCCGGTGAACCCGTCGGCCACGATCACGTCCGCGTGCTGCGTGAGCAGGTCGCGGCCCTCGATGTTGCCGATGAAGCGGATGTTGCTCTCCTGCGCCAGCGCCTCGTGCGTCTCGATCACCAGCGTCGAACCCTTCGAGGGCTCCTCGCCGATCGAGAGCAGCGCCACCCGCGGGTGCGCGACGCCGTACACCGACTGCATGTAGGCCGACCCGAGGTGCGCGAACTGGACGAGGTGGCTCGTGCGCGCGTCGGCGTTCGCCCCCACGTCGAGGAACAGCACCTGGCCGTCCCCCGCCGGGATCACCGCGCCCAGCGCCGGACGTTCGACGCCCTTCATCCGCCCGAGCACCACCAGCGCGGTCGCCATCGCCGCGCCCGTGTTCCCCATCGAGACGAGCGCGCCGGCGTCCCCGCTCTTCACCAGCTCCATCCCCACGTACAGCGAGGTCAGCCGCTGGCGGCGCACCTCGCGCGCGGCGTGGTCGCCCATCGCGACCTGGTCGGGCGCGTGGACGATCCGCAGGTTCGCCCCCGTCCCGCCGAGGCGGTTCAGCTCGCGCCCGAGCACCTCGGAGTCCCCGACGAGGATCACCTCCACGCCGGCCGCCGCCGCCTCCAGCGCGCCCTCGACGGTCACGCGCGGCGCGTCGTCCCCACCCATCGCGTCGAGCGCGATCGCGGTCATCTCTCGTCCTCGTCGATCGCGCCGTCTTCCTCGCCGTCTTCTTCGTACAGCCACTGCACGTCGTCATCCTCGCGCTGGAAGAGCACGATCAGCCGCTCCGCGCCGTCGTGGTACGGCCTGAACTCGTAGTCGCCGAAGCGGGCGATGATCCGCAGCCCGGCCAGCCGCCCCGCGAGGTGCAGTTCGTCGATCGTGATTGTGCGGAATGAGAACGCCGCGTTCACCCGCCGCAACCGCCCCTCGCGGTCGGCCACGTCGAAGTGCCACGAGATCCACTTCATCCCCTCGGAGGGGTGCGGCTCGACGGCGACGACCTTCGTCACACTGCCGCCCTGCCACGGCTTCGTCCAGTGCTCGACGACGGGCAGCGGCCCCACCTGGAAGTCGTCCGAGTGCGGCGACTCCACGTCGACGACGCCGACGCCGCCCCGCCCGAGGTGTCGCGCCACCGTCGTCAGCGTGTCGACGAGGTCGTCGCTGCTCGCGAGGTGCTGGACGCTGCCGAGGGGGATGGTGACGAGGTCGAAGGTGCGCTTGAGGTCGAGGTCGGTCATGTCGCCGCGCTGATACGCGACGGGGAGCCCCTTCGAGCGGTCGCGCGCGATCTCCAGCATCGCCTCGTTGATGTCGACGCCGGTGACCTTCAGCCCGGCGCGCGCGAGCGGCACCGTCACCCGCCCGGTGCCGCACCCGAGTTCGAGGACCTCGCCGCCGTGGTTCGCCGCCAGCCGCGCGTAGAACGAGGCGTCGTCGTGGTACTCCTCGAAATCGAGGTCGTAGAACGGCGCGATCGAGGTGAAGGCGTCATCGTCGGCGTTGGTGGTGGGCGGCAGATCGGTCACGTCCGGATGCTACCGGATGGTGCGGGTAGGCGGGCGCGGCGGGCGCTCAGACGGCCCTCCCCCTACCCTACGCCGCATGCCCGAAGTCGACCTGTCGCACCTCGAAGCCCTGATCCGGCCGATCCCGGACTTCCCGCAGCCGGGCATCCTCTTCCGCGACATCACCCCGCTCCTCTTCGACGCCGCCGCCCGCGCCACCGCGATCGAGGCGATGGCCGAGCAGGACCGCGGGCTGCACGCGGACGTGGTCGCCGGCATCGAGTCCCGCGTGTTCATCTTCGGGCTGCCGGTCGCGGAACGGCTGGGGCTGCCGTTCGTGCCGATGCGGAAACCCGGGAAATTGCCGGACGCCGTCGCCAGCACAGACTACAAACTCGAATATGGGACGGCGACGCTGGAGATGCATCGGTCGCCCTCGGTCACGGGTCGCCGGGTGGCGGTGGTGGACGACCTGCTGGCGACCGGAGGCACGGCGGCGGCCGCCGCTCGGCTGGTGGAGGAGGTCGGCGGACGGTGGCCGGTTTCGTCTTCCTGATTGAACTATCAGCCCTGGCTGGCCGGGCCCAACTCGACGGGCAGGCCGTGCGCGCCGTACTGCGGTACTGACCCCCGCCCAGCCGCCTCCCCCTATGGGAGTCTCCCGGTTGCCCCCACGGGACGGGTACGGCACGCTTACGATCTCCCCCAACCGCTCCCCACACACGACCGCCCGAGCGCGCGTCGGAAAGCGCCATGGTCGAGGGTTTGCGAGCAGATTTCGGCGTGATCGGCGGGTCCGGCTTCTACGAGATGCCGGGCCTAGCGGATGCGCACGCCTACGATCTGGACACGCCGTACGGGACGCCCTCGTCACCTGTCACGGTGGGGTCGCTCCACGGGCGGCAGGTCGCCTTCATCGCCCGACACGGCGAGGGCCACCGGATCCTCCCCGAGGAATTGCCCTCACGCGCCAACATCTATGCGCTGAAGATGCTCGGCGTCACGCGGATGCGGATCCTCGCGGTCTCCGCCGTTGGCTCGCTCCGCGAAGAGGTCCACCCGCTCGACGCGGTAGTGCCGGACCAGGTGATCGACCGGACCTCCGGCCGGCCTTCGACATTCTTCGGCGAAGGCGCCGTCGCGCACGTCGGCTTCGCTGACCCCTTCTGCCCCTCCGTCGCCGGCGCCCTCGCCGGCGCGGCCGAGGGCGCCGGGGTCGCCGTCCATCGCGGCGGGACACTCGTCGTGATCAACGGACCGGCGTTCTCCTCGCGGGCGGAAGCGCACCTCTACCGCGCATGGGGCGCCGAGATCGTCGGCATGACCGCGCTGCCGGAGGCGAAGCTCGCCCGGGAGGCGGAGTGCTGCTACGCCACGCTCTGCTTCGTGACCGACTACGACGTCTGGCGGGAAGGCGAGGAAGACGTCTCCGCCAACCTCGTCGTCCAGAATCTGAATGCCAACGTCGCGCGCGCCCGCGAGGCGGTCGCGAACGCGATCGTCGCCCTTGGCGAGCAGCCGCGCGCCTGCGGATGCGGTGACGCGCTGGCCTCGGCGCTGATGACGGCGCGCGAGCGGGTGCCGTCCGAGACGCGTAGCCGGCTGGGCGTGATCGTGCGGCGCTACTGGGGCTCCGTCGGGGGAGCCGCCTGATGGCTCAGACGATCGAACGTGGCGCGGCAGGTGGCGGCTCGCTGCGTCCCGGCCCGTGGGAGGTCCGCGAATTGCGCCAGCGGCGCGACGTCCGCGCCTGGCTGGCCGTGGACCGGCCATTCTCCGCGTACGCGCTGGGACACCTCGATGGTGGCCTGCTGGAGTACGCGCGGTTCTGGGTCGCGGAAGGACGCGGCAGCGGCGCCGGCGGGCTGGTCATGCACGCCAGTGCGCTCGGACAGAGCATGGTGACCGTGGGAGACCCCGGGGCGATCGCCGCGATCGTGTCGATCCATCCTGGGCCGCGTGCGACGTATCTGACGACAGCGGCACGCGAACACACGGACGCGCTGCGCGACGCCTACCTCGTCGGCAACGTGCTGACGATGCGGCGGATGGCTGTGACACGCAGCGAGTTCGCTCCGGTGGGCGGCCTCACCCGCCGCCTCCGCGGACGCGACGCGGGACGCATCAACTGGCTGTACTCGATCGAGGGCGGACGCGGACGCTATTACCCCAACGCGATCGAGCAGGCGATCTACTACGGCGTCGTCGAGTGTGACCTGCTGGTGGCGGTCGCCGGGACGCATATCGTCGCCCCGAACGAGGGCGTCGCGGTGGTGGGGAACGTGTTCACGCATCCGGAATACCGCGGCCGCGGCTACGCGGAACGAGTGACCTCCGCCGTGACGGCGGAGCTGTTCGAACGTGGTTGCAGCGAGGTGGTGCTGACGGTCGACCCGCAGAACACGCCCGCCGTGGCCGCGTACACACGGCTCGGCTTCCGGCCGGGGTCAGAGGTCGTGGAGGCACGGCTGCGACGGCGGGATGCGTTCGGCATCACTGCGTGGTGGCGGCGTGCGCGTGCGGTCCGGCGCGGCCGCACGGTCGGCATTGGAATAGAACTGGTAGATGCGAGGCCTGTCCTCGCGCGAGAGGATCGATGATGACGACGCAGCAGGCCCGTAACTATTCGGGCGACATCGCCAACCCCGCCCTCGCGCGCGAGGGTGTGCAGCGGATCGAGTGGGCGGCACGCGAGATGCCGGTGATGTGGCAGATCCGTGAGCGGTTCGTGAAGGAGCAGCCGTTCCGCGGCATCCGGATGACCGCCTGCCTCCACGTCACCAGCGAGACGGCGAACCTCATCCTTGCGCTCAAGGACGGCGGCGCGGACGTGAGGCTGACAGCCTCAAACCCGCTCTCCACGCAGGACGAGGTGGCGGCAGCGCTGGCGGTCGAGTACGGCATCACGACCTACGCGATCAAGGGCGAAAGCACCGAGACGTACAACAGTCACCTGGAGGAAGCGGTGGGCCACCGCCCGCACCTGACGATGGACGACGGCGCGGACGTGGTCGCGCTGCTCCACCGGGGACGGCGCGACCTCCTCGAGGGCATCGTCGGCGGCACGGAGGAGACGACGACCGGGGTGATCCGGCTGAAGGCGCTCGCGAAGCAGGGGAAGCTGGAGTACCCGATCGTCGCGGTGAACGAGGCGAACACCAAGCACTTCTTCGATAACCGGTACGGCACGGGCCAGTCCACCCTGGACGGCATCATCCGCGCGACAAACATCCTGTTCGCCGGGAAGAACGTGGTCATCTGCGGCTATGGCTGGTGCGGCAAGGGTGTCGCGATGCGCGCGAAGGGCCTCGGCGCTCAGGTGATCGTGACTGAAGTGGAGCCGCTGCGAGCACTCGAGGCGGTCATGGACGGCTTCCGGGTCATGCCTATCGCGGAAGCGGCACCGCTGGGCGACATCTTCGTCACCGTCACGGGCGACGTGAACGTGATCGACCGTGCCTCGTTCGCCACGATGAAGTCGGGCGCGATCATGGCAAACTCCGGCCACTTCGACGCCGAGATCAACCTGAAGGCGCTGGACGAGATGGCTGAGAGCCGTCGCGCGCTGCGCCCGTTCGTCGAGGAATACCGCCTGATGGATGGCCGCGCGCTGGTCGTCCTCGCAGAGGGACGCCTCGTGAACCTCGGGGCCGCCGAGGGGCACCCAGCGTCCGTAATGGACATGTCCTTTGCCAACCAGGCGCTCTCCGTCGAGTACATGGTGCGGGAGTCGAAGAACCTGAAGCCGGATGTATACGACGTCCCGAAGGTGATTGACGATGAGGTCGCGCGCCTCAAACTCGAAGCGATGGGCGTCAGGATCGACACACTGACCGAGGAGCAGGAGCGCTATCTCAACTCCTGGGAACTCGGCACCGACTAATCCAGACAGTCCATCGGCCGAAGCTCGCGCAGCTGCGCCGGCCTCGGTACGCTCGCGCCGGCACGCGCCGGATACGGAGGATCGATGACCACTTCGTTCATGAGCAGCCCGCTGCTGCGCTTCACCAGCGAGTCCGTGACGGAGGGCCACCCGGACAAGATCTGCGACCAGATTTCGGATGCTGTCCTGGACGCCATCCTGCAGCAGGACCCCCGGTCGCGCGTCGCGTGCGAGACGGCGACGACCACCGGCACGGTGTGGGTCTTCGGCGAAATCACGACGAACGCGTACGTCGAGATCGAACAGATCGTCCGCTCGACGCTCCGCAGCATCGGCTACACGAGCAGTGAGATGGGCTTCGACTCTGAGACCTGCGGCGTCATCTCCTCGATCAAGGGGCAGTCGCCGGACATCGCGCAGGGCGTGGGTGCAGCCCTCGAGTCGCGCGAGCAGGCGGGCGACGTCGACCAGTACGACCGCGTCGGCGCGGGCGACCAGGGAATGATGATCGGCTTCGCGTGCAACGAGACCGAAGAGTACATGCCCCTCACGATCTCGCTCGCTCAGAAGCTGACGTTGCGCCTTTCCGAGTTGCGGAAGAACGGCATCCTCCCGTGGCTCCGCCCGGACGGGAAGAGCCAGGTCACGGTGGAGTATGCCTATGGCGCCCCCCGCCGCATCGACGCCGTCGTCATCTCGACGCAGCACGCACCGGAGATCGCCTACGACGACCTGCGCGCGGCGATCGAGCGGGACGTGATCCGCGCGATTTGCCCGGCGGAGCTGATGGACGACCAGACGAAGATCTACGTCAACCCGACCGGCCGGTTCGTCGTCGGCGGGCCGATGGGCGACGCCGGACTGACCGGGCGGAAGATCATCGTGGATACATACGGTGGTGTGGCCCGCCATGGCGGCGGCGCGTTCTCCGGCAAGGACCCGACCAAGGTCGACCGCTCGGCCGCGTACGCCGCACGCCACCTCGCGAAGAATGTCGTGGCGGCCGGCCTCGCCGATCGCTTCGAAGTGCAGGTGTCGTACGCCATCGGTGTGGCGCGCCCCACCTCGATCGCGTTCGAGACGTTCGGGACGGCGAAGGTCGACGAGGCCGAACTCGGACGGCTGGTCGAGGCGCACTTCGACATGCGTCCGGCGGCGATCGTCGAGCGGTTCGACCTGCGTCGCCCGATCTACCAGCAGACGGCGTCCTACGGCCACTTCGGGCGACTCGACCTCGACCTGCCCTGGGAACGTCTCGACGTGGCGGACGCGCTGCGGAAGGCGGCCGGTCTGGGGTAAGGCATCGGCCACCGACATAAACATGCAGGAGGGCGTGCCGCTTGGCCCGCTTTCTTGATCCCGCGTAGGATCGACGGGATGCGAGCAATTGTGTTGGTCGGCGGAGAAGGTACGCGGCTACGCCCGCTGACCTGGCGGACGCCGAAACAACTCGTCCCCATCCTCAACCGTCCCCTGCTCGACCACCTCCTCGAACATCTCCGGAACCATGGCGTCGACCGCGCGACGCTCGCGATGACGCGGCGGTCCGACCTCATCCAGCGGGCATACGGGGACGGCGCCCGGCTGGGGATCGCCCTCGACTATGCATACGAAGAGACGCCGCTGGGATCGGGCGGCGCGATCGCCAGCATCGCCGACGGGTGGGACGAGCCGTTCGTCGTCAGCAATGGCGACGTCATCACTGACCTCGACCTCTCCGCGATGTGGCGAGTCCATCACGAGCGGGGCGCGGTGCTCTCCATCTCACTGTTCACGGTGGACGACCCATCCGCGTTCGGCGTCGCCGATCTCGCGGAGAATTTTCGCATCCGCCGGTTCGTCGAAAAGCCGAAGCGAGAGGATGCACCGAGCCTGTTCGCAAATTCGGGGACGTGGATCTTCGACCCATCGCTGCTCGCGCAGATGGACCCGACGACGTTCCACCGAGTCGAGGAGCGCCTGTTCCCCGACCTGTGCAACGCGAACCAGCCGGTCTTCGGCTTCGACCATTCAGGAGGATACTGGCGCGACGTCGGCAACCCGGCGGCGCTGTTGCGCGTGAACCTGGACCTGGTGCAGGGGGCGATCCCGGCGCGGCTCGCGGACGTACCCGTCTCACATGGAGTGCTCGTCGACCAGACGGCCACCATTCAGGACGGGGCCCGCATCGAGGGGCCAGCGGTCATCGGGCCCGGCACGGTCGTCGAGCGGGGCGCACGGGTGACGCGGAGTGTGCTCTGGGACGGTGTACGCGTCGGCGCCGACGCCGCCGTCCGCGGATCGACCATCGCGACCGGAGCGCACATCGGCGCCGGGGCCACGGTGGAGGACGGTGTGGTCGCACACGGGGCCATCGTGCCGCCGGGTGCGACACTGCATGGGGCCTCGGTCGGACCGGGGGAGACCTTCGGAGGGACCGCAACATGACATCGACACCTCCTATCGTCTTCGGCACCGATGGCTGGCGGGGCGTGATCGCGGATGACTTCACGTTCGAGAACGTGCGTGCCGTGGCGCAGGCGATGGCGCAGTGGATGAAGCGCGAGGGGCACGCTGAGAAGGGCGTGGTCATCGGCTACGACACCCGCTTCCTGTCGGGCTCGTTCGCCGGAGCAGCCGCCGAGGTGATGGCGGCGAACGGGATCAAGGTCGCCCTCTCTTCGGCGTTCCTCCCCACGCCCGCGCTCTCCTTCGCAGTACGCGAACGTGGGGCGGGCGCGGGGATCATGATCACGGCATCCCATAACCCTGCCCGCTGGAACGGGTTCAAGGTGAAGCCGTGGTACGGCGGTTCCGCGCCGACCGAGGTCACGGCGGCCATCGAAAGCGCGATCCCGGCGATCCAGGCCAGCGGCCACACACCGTACGCGCCGCTCGGCGAGCTGGAGGCGCAGGGCCTCGTCGAGCGGTTCGACGTGCGTTCCTCGTACCTCCGTGCGTGCGCGAACTTCGTCGACCTCGAACGGATCAAGGCGGCAGGGTTCCACGTGCTGATCGACTCGATGTTCGGAGCGGCCCAGGGCTGGATCGCGAAGGCGATCCTCGGAGGGGCAACGACCGTGCAGGAACTGCACGGCGAACGGAACACATCGTTCCCCGGCCTGCGCGCACCGGAACCAATCGCGCCGAACTTGACGGAGCCCATGGGGCTGATCGCCAACGGCGGCTTCGACTGCGGGCTCTCAACCGACGGCGACGGCGACCGTTTCGGCCTGATCGACGAGCGCGGACGCTTCGTCACGCAGCTCCAGACATTCGCGCTCCTCGTGCACTACTTCCTCGAGGTGCGCGGCGAGCGCGGGGCGATCGTGCGGTCCGTGACGATGACGCGGATGGTGGACCGACTGGGCGAGCTGTACGGCTGTCCGGTGCACGAGACCCGTGTGGGCTTCAAGTACCTGGGCCCGAAGATGATGGAGACGGACGCGATGATCGCCGGCGAGGAGTCGGGCGGCTCCGCGTTCCGCGGACACATCCCCGAGCGTGACGGCGTCCTCTCGGGCTTGCTGGTTCTCGACGCGATGGCGAAGACGGGGAAGCGTCCGTCCGAACTGCTCGCGGATGTGTACGCGCGGGTCGGGCCACACGAGTACGACCGGATCGACGTGACGGTGCGCCCGGACGAGCGCACCGTGATCGAGGCCCGCGTCAGCGGCGCGCGTCCGACGCAGATCGCTGGCCTTGCCGTGACTGACACCGACCAGCTCGACGGGTATCGCTTCACGCTTGAGGGCGGCTGGTGGCTACTGATCCGGTTCTCCGGGACGGAACCGCTGATGCGGATCTACGCCGAGATGCCCTCAATGGCGAAGGTGGAGCAGGCGCTGGCCGAGGGGCAGGCGCTGGCCGGGGTCTCACTGTGAGCGTGACGCTCGCGCAGCTCGACGACCCGGCGCTCATCGGGCAGGTCGACCCGGCAGGGTTCCACCGTCTGCTGCGCGCCCTGCCCTCCTCGGCACGCGAGGCGTGGCGCCTCGGCTTGGAGTGGCCGCTGCCGTCCTCAATCCGGACGCCACGGAAGGTGCTGTTCGCCGGCGTGGGCGGCTCGGCGATCGGCGGCGATGTCGTGGCGACCCTCGCGGGCGTTGCCTCCGAAATCCCGGTGCAGGTCGTGCGGCAGTATGAGCCGCCCCCGGTGGATGAACACACCCTTGTGATCGCCTCCTCATTCTCAGGGAACACCGAGGAAACGCTGGCAGCGTACGAGGCGTCCCGCGGGGCGATGCGGCTCGTACTCACAACCGGCGGCGAACTCGCACGGCGCGCAGAGCGTGACGGCTTACCGGTGTTCACCTACACCTGGGATGGACCGCCACGCACCGGCCTCGGTTTCGGCGTCTTCGCGACGCTGGCGATCCTGAGCCGGCTCGGGGTCTTCCACCTCCCACCCCATGAGGCCGATGCGACGATCGACGCGCTGGAGACGTACACCGCGCAGTGGGTGCCCGAGGCACCTGCGAACGAGGCGAAGCGGATCGGGCGCGCGCTGGACGGCCGGGCTACGCTGGTGATCGCGCCAGGCGCCCTCGAAGTGGCTGCGCGCCGATGGGCGGGCGAGATCGCAGAGAACGCAAAGCAGTGGGCACTCTCCGCGGGGCTGCCCGAGTTCGACCACAACCTGCTGGAGGCCGCGGGCATGACAGCCGTGCCAGGCCTCCGCGTGGTGCTCCTCGACTCACCCGTGGCTCACGAGCGGAACCGGCTCCGTGTCCGCGAGACGGCGCGGTTGCTGCGCGACGCAGGGACACCCGTCGAGGTGGTGGCACTACCGGGACGGACGATGCTCGAGACGATCATGCTCGGGTGCGCGCTCGGTTCCTGGTCGTCGTACTACCTCGCGCTGCTCCGCGGCGTAGACCCCTACCCGATCCCGGTGATGGACGGTCTGAAGGCGCGCCTGTCGGAGGGATGAGAGTCCGATGGGGCCGCTGACGCTGTTCGGCGCCGTCGCCGTCTCGCTGATGCTGCTGCTCTACGCACTGGAGCATCGGGCACGTGCGTTCGTCCTCGCGTTCGCCGCTGCGTGCGCAGCATCTTCGGCGTACGGGTTCGCGCAGGGTGCATGGCCGTTCGGCGCCGTCGAGGTCGTGTGGACAGTCGTCGCCTTGCGGCGCTGGCGGCAGCGTGAGCAGGCGTCATCAACTGATGATGTCAGATTAGATCGACGAGACAGGCCGCCCGATGGGCGGCCTGTCTCGTCGTGGCGCGAGGCCCCGGTTAGCGCTTGGTGAACTGCGCGGCCTTGCGGGCGCGCTTGAGGCCTGGCTTCTTGCGTTCCTTGACGCGCGGGTCGCGCGTGAGCAGGCCGTGGGCGCGCAGCGGGCGGCGGTAGCCCTCGTCCGCTGCGACGAGCGCACGCGCGAGGCCGTGGCGGATCGCGCCAGCCCAGCCGGAGATGCCGCCACCTTCGACTTTGACCTGGACGTTGAAGGCGCCCAGCATCTCGGTCACGGCGAGCGGACGGAGCATGTCCTCGCGGGCGAACTCGCGCGGGATGACCTCATCAAGCGGCTTGCCGTTGACCAGGACCTTGCCGTTGCCCGGGTAGAGCCGGACACGGGCGACGGCGGACTTCCGCCGGCCGAGGCCGAAGTGATAGTGCTCGTTGGTCATCGCGTTACTCCTTCGCCGCGGCGGACTTGCCGCGGCCGGCGTTCACCTGCGCCTCGTGCGGGTGTTCCGGGCCGACGTACACCTTCAACCGCCGCATGAGGGCACGGCCGCGCGCGTTGTGCGGCACCATCCCCTTGACCGCCCGCTCGATGACTCGAGTGGGGTCCATCGTCATCTGCTCGCGCAGCGTGCGCTCGCGCAGACCGCCCGGGTAGCCCGTGTGGCGGTAGTACGTCTTCTGGAGCGACTTCTGGCCGGTCACCTCGACGGCGCCCGCGTTGACGATGACGACATGGTCGCCCATCGCGAGGTGGGGCTCGTAGGTCGGCTTGTGCTTGCCCAGCAGGAGCCGGGCAGCCTCGCCGGCGACACGACCGAGCGGACGGCCGGCGGCGTCCAGGACGTGCCACTGCTCGCCCAGGTTCTTGCCGCTGAGCCGGAATGTCTTCTGTGTGATCGTGATCGCCATCAGTTACCCCACTCGACCGTCCCGGGCGGATACCGCACCGCGACCAATGTCAGTCCCTGCGGTGGCGCGGCTGGCCCGGCCGAAGCCGGTGGGCCGTCCACCAGTGCCGCGAACTCCGCGGGGGCGAGCCTTCCGACCCCCACCCGTTGAAGCGCCCCCACCGTGAGCCGCACCTGGTGTGGCAGGAAGCCATCGGCCTCCAGCGTCACCTGCACAGCCTGCGGTCCACATCGCTCGACGCGTGCGTCGAGGAGCGTCCGCACGGTGGGGTATCCCGCCGGCACCGCCCCGCTGAAGGCGGACCAGTCCCGCGAGACCCCGACTGGCAGCAGCGCAAGCGCCGCCGCCATGGCGGACGCGTCCAGCGGACGCTCCACCTGCCAGGCCCGATGCCGCGTGAGCGGCGCGCGGACCCGGCCGTCCTCGATGCGGTAGCGGTAGGTGCGCGCCACGGCCTGTCGCCGCGGGTCGAACCCTGCCACTACCTCGGCGACCGCGCGCACCACCACGTCCTCCGGGAGGAAGTGGTTGAGCGCATCGCGCACAACCACTGGCGCGTGGGCCTGCTCGATGTCGAGCGCGGCCACCTGCCCCAGCGCATGCACCCCGGTGTCCGTCCGGCCGGCGAGCGCGATGCGCGTCTGCCTGCCGGTGAACCGCTCCAGGGCCGCCTCGATCACCTCCTGGACCGTACGCACCGCAGGCTGCAACTGGCTGCCCGCGAACGCCGTCCCGTCATACTCGAGCAGCAGCGCCAGCCGCCGCCCGTCCATCTCCCTAGACGAGTTCGAGTCGCGCGATACGCGCGGCGTCGCCCTTGCGTTGGCCGAGCTTCACCACACGGGTGTACCCGCCCGGACGCTCCGCATACTTCGGCGCAACGGTGTCGAAGAGCTGCTGCACGACATCGCGGTCGTCGATGAACGCGAGCGCCTGGCGGCGCGCGTGCACCGTGTTCGCCTTGCCCAGGGTGATCATCTTCTCCACCATCGCCTGCACCTCTTTGGCGCGGGCTTCGGTGGTCTGGATGCCGCCGTGCTGGATGACGTGCCTCGTGAGCGTGCGGAACATCGCCATCCGCTGCCCGGTCGGCATATCAAACCTGCGGCCGGAGTCTCCGTGTCGCATCGGACCTGTCCTCTCGCGTTACGCCCCGCGGCGGCACGCGCGCTTCGCTACTTTTCGCCCCGGTTGGCTTCCTTGAGGGCTTCCATCAGGGCCGCGCCCAGCGCGGAAACCTGCGTGTCGCCCTCGTCCTCTTCGTCCATCTCCTCTTCGTCGTCCACATCGGCGACTGACGCGCCCGCGGACATCTCAGACGGGGCCGCCCGGCGCGACTCCGACCGCGGGGCCGGGAACCCGCGGTTCACCAGCTTCTCCCGCAGCTCGAAGTAGGATTTCTCCCCGAAGTTGCGGAGCGTGAGGAGTTCTTCCTCGCTCTTCTCCAGCACGGCGCCGACCGTCATCAGACCGGAACGCTTCAGGCAGTTGTACGCGCGCACCGAGAGGTCCAGCTGCTCGATGGGCATGTCGTGGCCCTCGAACTGCGCCTCAGGACGGGCGCGCTCCGGCTCCAGCACAGCCTCGACGCGGCCAAGCAGCTGGAACGGTGCGAACTGACCGCGGATGATCCCGGCGGCCATCGAGACAGCGGCTTCGCCGTCCAGTGTGCCGTCGGTCCAGATTTCCAAGTCGAGTTTGTCGTAGTTCGTCTCGTGCCCCACACGGGTGTTGGAGACGCGGTAGTTCACGCGACGGACCGGGGTGAACAGTGCGTCCACCGGGATGACGCCGATCGGCAGGCCCTCGGAGACCGTCGCCGGCAGATAGCCGCGGCCGCTCTCGACGTTGAGGTCCACGGTGAGCGAGGCACCCTGCTCCAGCGTAGCGAGCCGGAGATCAGGGTTCACGATCTCGTAATCCGCGGTCGACTGGATCTGGCCCGCAGTCACCTCGCCCGGCCCGGAGACCTCCAGGAACAGGCGGGCGGCACGGTCCGCGTACGCGCGGAGCCGCACTTCCTTCAGGTTGAGCAATAGCTCCGTCACGTCTTCCTTCATGCCGGGGACGGTGGAGAACTCATGCTCCACGCCCTCGATACGGACAGACGTGATGGCGGCGCCGGGAAGCGCGGAGAGCAGGACGCGACGCAGGGCGTTGCCCAGCGTCGTTCCGAAGCCGCGCTCCAGGGGTTCAGCGACCAGGTGAAGGTAGTCGGCCTCCACGGTCTCGATGCGGATCTCGGGCTGCAGCAGGTCGGCCAAGCGACACCTCTCTCGTCTCCTGCCCCACCGGGGCGACGAGGCGTTTCACGAATACGCGCCGGGTTAGCGCGAGTAGTACTCGACGACCGCGTTCGGATTGAAGAACGGTTCCCAGTCACCCGGACCGGGCTCCGTGACCACACGGCCCTTCAGGGCCTTGCGGTCAACCTCCAGCCAGCCGGCCACGTCGCGGTTCACGATCTCCTCCGCGAGGATCTTCGCGTAGGCGGACCGCTTGCCGCGGTCGGTCAGGGAAATCTCCTGACCCGTCTTCAACTTCGCGGAAGGGACGGAGAATTTCCGGCCATCCACGGCGATGAGGCCATGGCTCACCAACTGACGGGCCTGCGACCGGGTGCTGGCAAAGCCCAGGCGGTAGACCGCGTTGTCCAGGCGGAGCTCCAGCAGCGACATCAAGTTGTTGCCCGTAGCACCCGGACGGCGCGCGGCGCGCTCGTAGGTGTGGCGGAACTGGCCCTCCATCAGTCCGTACGCGAAGCGCACCTTCTGCTTTTCGATCAGCTGCTGGCCGCGGTCAGAAATCTTGCGACGCCGCATCGACCGGGGTCCCGGCGGGAATGGGCGGCGCAGGCCGGCGCACTTCGCCGTCCCGCAGAGCGAGACGCCGTAGCGGCGACATTTCCGGCACTTGGGCCCTACGTAACGAGCCATGGTTCCTCCGAGGTCCTGCGGTCGATCTCTACAGACGTACTACTGACGCGGGCGTCGACGGGCGCGGCAGCCGTTATGCGGGATGGGTGTGGTGTCGCGGATCGAAGTGACGCGAAGGCCGGCTGCGGAGAGGGCGCGCACGGCGGCCTCGCGGCCGGGGCCCGGCCCCTTCACCGTCACGTCCACCTCGCGCATGCCATTCTCCAGGGCGACCGCAGCCGCGCGCTCCGCGGAAAGCTGCGCCGCGTACGGCGTGCTCTTGCGGGAGCCCTTGAAGCCCACGACACCACCGCTCGCCCAGGCAAGCACGTTCCCGTTGGGGTCCGTAACCGTGACGATGGTGTTGTTGAACGTGGATGACACGAAGACGCGGCCGCGCGGAATGTTCTTCCGCTCGCGACGACGGGTGCGGGTCGCTGTCTGTTGCTGTCGGGTCCGGCCCATGACGATCCGCCCTCGCTACTTCTTCGTGGCTTTCTTCTTGTTGGCAACAGTCCGACGCGCCCCGCGACGGGTGCGCGCGTTGGTCTTCGTCCGCTGGCCGCGCACCGGCAGGCCCTTGCGGTGCCGGGAGCCGCGGTAGCAGTTGATCTCGATCAACCGCTGGATATGACCGCGCACCTGGCGGCGGAGGTCACCCTCCACGAGGAGCTCGCCCTCGATGACGGCCCGAAGTCGGCTGACCTCGTCGTCTGTCAGGTCGCGCACCACGGTGGCGGGATCCACATTGGTCTGCTGTAAAATCCGCATCGCGGTGGGGCGCCCGACTCCGTAGATGTACGGAAGCGAGAACGCCACCTGCTTGTCCCTCGGGATGTCAACGCCGGCGATACGTGCCATGGCGCGTCTCCTAGCCCTGCCGCTGCTTGTGCTTCGCGGTCACACAGATCACCCGTACGTGGCCGTGCCTCCGGATGATCTGGCACTTGTCACAGCGCTTCTTCACGGATGCCGACACCTTCATACCAAACTCCTTGAGGCCTTCCGGCCTCTGCACCCACCCGTCCCGTTTAGCGGAACCGGTACGTGATCCGTCCCCGCGTCAGGTCGTACGGGCTCAATTCGACCAGTACCCGGTCCCCCAGCAGGATGCGGATGTAGTTCAACCGCATCCGCCCTGAGACACCGGCGAGGACGTGGTGGCCGTTTGCAAGCTCGACGTCGAACATGGCGTTCGGACGAGCCTCCTTCACGACTCCTTCGACCTCAATGACCTCTTTTTTCTCACGCGGCTCACGCGGTCCACGCGATGGCTGCGGCCGTTGGCCTCGTCCTCGTCCCATAGGCTTCGGACTCGCCTCAGTCGAGGCGGGTCAAGACCTCCGGCCCGTTTGCGGTGATCGCCACTGTTTCTTCCCAATGCGCCGAGAGGCTGCCGTCACACATGACGACCGTCCAATCGTCGTCGGTCTCTTCCGTTGCGGGCGCGCCCATGCTGAACATCGGCTCGAGCGCCAGCACCATCCCGGCCTGAAGCCGGAGCCCCGTGCCCGCGCGGCCATAGTTCGGCACGTGCGGTTCCATGTGCATCTTCCGTCCGACGCCGTGCCCGCCGTAGCCGGTCACAATGCCGTACGTGCCGGCCTTCGCGCCGATCGCGTGGGAGACGTCGCCCAGACGGTTGCCCGGCTTCATCTCTTCGATCCCGGCCCAAAGCGCCCGCCGCGTCGTCTCGATCAAGGCGCGAGCCTCATCGCCCACATCCCCCACCACGGCGGTGAAGGCGGCGTCCGAGACCCAGCCTTTATAGGTGACACCGAGATCGATCGTGACGATGTCCCCCTCCTGCAACGCCCGACCACCCGGGATCCCGTGGACCAGCTCCTCGTTGACCGAGTAGCAGATGGCACCCGGGTAGGGCGGCTTCCCCATCGGCGCGTAGCCGAGGAAGGTGGGCTCCGCCCCGTGCTCCTTGATCGCCTTCTTGGCCAGTTGGTCGAGTTCCAGGCCGGTCACACCAGGACGGATGGCGTCCCAGAGCAAACGGCGTATCTGGGCGTTGATGCGGCCTGATTGCCGCATCCCCTCAAGCTCCACCGCCGACTTCAGCTCGACAGACATATCAGTGTAGCGTCCTAACGCCCTATGCCGCACCCGGCACGCGAGAAATAGATTCGATCAACCGTTCGGTGATCGCCTCCATCGCACCCGTCCCGTCAATCTCGTGCAATTTCCCCTGCTTGCCGTAGAACTCGGCAAGCGCTTCCGTCCATGCGCGGTTCGTGTCCAGACGGGTCTTCACCGTAGCCGGCTGGTCGTCCGTCCGCTGGGTCAGAGTCGCCCCACAGTCGTCACACGTCCCGGTGACCTTCGGCGGCTTGGTCCGGCTGTGGTAGATGGCCCCGCAGTTCGGGCAAGACCATCGTCCCGTCAGCCGCGCCATCAGGTCAGCCTCCGGCACCTGGATGTAGAGGACCGCGTCAATCTGCTGGCCACGCCCGGCGAGCGCACGGTCGAGGGCCTCCGCCTGTGGGATCGTCCGCGGGAAGCCGTCCAGCATCAGCCCGATCTGGGCATCGGGCTTGGCGATGCGCTCAAGCAGCATGCCGATGGTCACCTCGTCCGGGACGAGTTCCCCCGCCGACATGTAGTCCTGCGCGCGCTTGCCGAGCTCCGTGCCGGCCGCCGCAGCCTCCCGGAACATGTCTCCCGTGGAGATATGCAGCAGCCCCTTCTGGGTGGCGAGGATCTTCGCCTGCGTGCCCTTACCGGTGCCGGGGAGACCGAGGAGGATAAGTCGCATCAGGAGATGAACCCCTCGTAATTGCGCATGGTCATCTGCGCTTCGATCTGTCGCATCGTGTCGATGACCACGCCCACGACGATGAGGAGGCCTGTCGCACTGATCTGGAGCGCCTGTACATTCGTCAGGCGCGTTGCAAGGAACGGCAGGACAGCCACGAACCCGAGGAAGAGCGCGCCACCCCAGGTGATGCGGACCAGCACGCGGGTGATGTACTCCGCTGTCGGCCGGCCGGGACGGATGCCGGGGATGAACCCGCCCTGCCGCTGGAGGTTCTCAGGCAGATTCTGCTGCTGGAACATCACCATCGTGTAGAAGAACGTGAAGACCACGACCAGGGTGAATGTCCCGACCCAGTAGATCGGAGCGGTGGGCGACAGCCAACCAGCCAGACGATCCGCCGTACTAGCGATCCAGCCAACATCCGCGCTGTTCGCCAGGAACTGCATGAACGCCGGCGGGAAGATCATGATCGAAGTGGCGAAGATCAGCGGGATCATCCCCGCACCGTTCACCTTCAGCGGGATGTGCGTCTGCCCCTGCTGTCGGTAGAGCCGTCCGCCGCGGAACTGCGAGCGCGCGTACTGGACGGGAATCCGCCGCTGCGCCTCGTTGAAGAGGACGATCAACGCCACCACAGCGACCGCTACAAGCGTGAGCAGCAGCAGGCCGCCGATCGCCGCGCCGGTGCCCGTGAGCACACCCCGCCCGATGAGCGACGGCAGGCCGGCGACGATGCCGGCGAGGATGATCATCGACACCCCGTTGCCGAGGCCACGCTCCGAGATCAGTTCGCCCATCCACACGAGCAGCATCGTCCCCGCCACCATCGCGAACAGCGTCGCCAGCGTGACCAGGCCCTGGGAGTTGAACCCGAGACCGATCGAGGTGATGCCGCCTAGTTGCTGGATGAGCAGCAACTGCGCATAGCCCTGAAAGGCCGCGAGTGGCAGCGTCATCCAGTGCGTGTAGACCTGAATCTTCTGTCGCCCGGATTCGCCTTCCTGGCTGAGGGCCTGGAGGCGCGGGATGAGCGGCGAGGCCAACTGCATCACGATCGATGCCGTGATGTACGGGTAGACGCCCAGCGCCGCGATCGACAGGTTCGCCAAGGCACCGCCCGAGAAGATGTTGAGGAATCCAAGGATCGCGTTGCTCTCGAAGGTCGCCTTCAGCTGCTCCCGGTCAACGCCCGGGACCGGGACGTGGGCGATGAAGCGGAACATGATCAGCATCCCAATGATGAAGAACAGCTTGCCGCGGATCTCCGGCTGACGGAACGCATCGATCCCCGCCTGCAAGAGGCGCGGCCGGTTGCCCGCCGATGAACCGGAGTTGAAACCCATAGCGGGTTAGCCCTTCGCCTGTTCGCGGCGGTGCTTGCGGTCGCGCGGGGTGCGGTCGGCCGGGGCAAACTCCTCGAAGGTACCGCCCGAGGCGGAGATCACTTCTTTCGCACTCGCCGAGATGCGCGGCGCTTTCACCGTGAGCGCAAAGGGCAACTCACCGCGGCCTAGCACCTTGTACGGCTCGTCCGCCCGGCCCAGGAGGCCGGCGGCGTGCAGCGACTCCCCGTCGATGACGGCGCCGGCGGTGAACCGCTCGGCGAGCACATCCACGTTCACCGCACGGAATTCCGTTCGGAAGGGATTCTTGAAACCACGCAACTTCGGCGCTCGACGGACGACGGAGATCTGTCCACCCTCGAAACCGGGACGCACGCCGCCACGCGCGTTCTGGCCCTTGCGGCCGCGCGTCGCGTATGTGCCGTGGCCGGACGCATTACCGCGGCCGACTCGCTTCGAGGGCCGCTTGGCGCCCTCGGTCTGACTGAGGTTGTGTTGGTCCATGGCTACTGGATCTCCCGGACGGTGACCAGGTGGCGCACCTTCCGCACCATCCCACGGATGGTGCGGTTGTCATCGTGCTCCACGGTCTGCTGCATCTTGCGGAGGCCCAGAGCACGAATGGTCTGCTTTTGATCCCACGCGTAGCCAATCGCGGACTTTGTATAGGTGACGCTGATCTTGGCCATCACCAGCTCCTTACACGCCCGCCAGCGCCAGCCGGCGCTCGCGTGCGGCCTTCGGGTCGCGCAGGCTGCGCAGGCCCTTCACGGTCGCGTTCACGACGTTGACCGGGTTCGTCGAGCCCTGCGTCTTCGTCAGGACGTCGGTCACACCGGCGGCCTCCATGACAGCCCGCACCGCGCCACCCGCGATCAGGCCGGTACCGGGGGCAGCCGGGTGCATGATCACCCGCGTGGCCTTGAACTCCGTGATGAGGTCATGCGCCAGCGTGCCCTGCTGCATCTGCACCTTGAACATGGTGCGACGGGCGATGACGCCACCCTTGCGGATCGCCTCCGGCACTTCGGCCGCACGCCCCATGCCGAAACCGACGCGCCCGGCCCCATCACCCACCACCACAATCGCGGAGAAGGAGAAGCGACGGCCACCCTTCCCCACCTTGGCGACGCGGTTGATGAAGACGACCTTCTCGATGAACTCGGGCGTCTCTTCTTCGTCGCGCCGGCGGTCACGCCGCTTGCGCTCGCCGCCCGGGCC